>TARA_R110000751_G_scaffold111189_8_pt1 | contig 32654 bp, 33 predicted proteins | sample TARA_R110000751 | Tara Oceans TARA_R110000751 (sample SAMEA4398001) | marine metagenome | biome: Polar Biome; feature: [MES] marine water layer (ENVO:01000295) within the mesopelagic zone...; material: water (ENVO:00002006), including particulate matter (ENVO:01000060) such... | reverse complement strand
CCTCACGCTGCGCCTGAACATGAAAGAGTCATTTTGACCCAATTTTCCGAACTCGGCCTCGCCGAGCCCGTCCTCAAAGCCATTACAGCTGAGGGCTATACAACGCCGACGCCAATCCAGGCGCAAGCCATTCCCGCGCTGCTCAAAGGCCGCGACGTGGTCGGCATCGCCCAGACCGGCACCGGCAAGACGGCGGCCTTTGTGCTGCCGCTGCTGAGCCTGCTGGCCACCAAGCCATCCCGTCCGGCCCCACGCACGGCGCGCGTGCTGATCCTTGCGCCAACGCGTGAGCTTGCGGCACAGATTGCCGACAGCGTGCGCACCTATGGCAGTCATATGCGTCCAAGCGTTGCCGTCGTCGTTGGCGGCGTGAAGCCTGGCGCCCAGATCAAGCAGATGTCGCGCGGCGTCGACTTCCTCATCGCCACGCCCGGCCGCCTGCTCGACCATATGGACACGCGGGCCATCAGCCTGGCCGACACGACCGCTGTTGTGCTCGACGAAGCCGACCAGATGATGGACCTCGGCTTCATGCCGGCCATCCGCAAGGTCATGGCCGCCGTGCCAAGCAAGCGCCAGACCCTGCTGTTCTCGGCCACGATGCCGAAGCCGATCCGTGCCCTTGCAGACGATTTCCTGCGCGATCCGATCGAGATTGCCGTCACCCCGGAATCGAAACCTGTCGAGCGCATCGAACAGGGCGTCTACATGATCAAGGGCAATGCGAAGCCTGATTTCCTCGCCGAACTTCTCGCGGCCGATGACATGGACCGCGCCATTGTCTTCACACGCACCAAGCATGGCGCGGACAAGGTCGTGAAACACCTCGGCAATAACGGCCTCTATGCCGAAGCCATTCATGGCAACAAGAGCCAGAACCAGCGCATCCGGGCCCTCGACGCCTTCAAGAGCGGCAAGGCCCCGATCCTGGTCGCAACCGATATTGCCGCTCGCGGCATTGACGTCGACGGCGTCAGCCACGTGATCAATTTCGACATGCCGAACATTTCGGAATCCTATGTCCACCGCATCGGACGTACGGCCCGGGCCGGCAAGACCGGCATCGCCATCTCCCTCGTCGGCAATGACGAGCGTGCCTACCTGCGCGATATCGAAAAGCTGACCGGGAAGTCCATTCCGCGGCTCGACCCGCCAGCCGGCACCGCGCTCGACCTGTCGCAGCCGGAAGAAGAGGGCCCGCACAAGCAACAGCGCAATGGCGGACGCAGCCGTCCGGGCGGCGGCGGAAGCCGTGGCGGCCACTCACGCAATGGCGGCGGTTCTTCCCGCAGCCAGGGCGGCAAGCCGAGCGCGGCTGGAAGTTCGAGCGGCGGCAAGAAATTCGGCGGAAAGCCCGGTGGCCAACGGCCCGCCCGGTCAGGTGGCGGCAATTCCGGCGGTGGTGCTGCACCTACGCGCAGCCGCGGTTCCTGGTCACCTGCTTCCAGCTAAGTGAGGACAGACCGGAGCCCCGGTCTTTCCCCATCGTCAACCTTGCGATGCGCGCCGTCCTTGTTCAAGGATGGCGCGTATTCGTTTTGAGGAGACGCCCCATGAAAACCCGTATCACCGAGATGTTCGGTATCCAGCATCCCATCATCCAGGGCGGCATGCACTTCGTCGGCTTTGCCGAGATGGCGGCTGCGGTGTCCAATGCCGGCGGCCTTGGCATCATCACCGCGCTGACGCAGAAAACGCCGGCTGACCTTGCCAACGAGATCGCCCGCTGCCGCGACATGACCGACAAGCCGATCGGCGTGAACCTCACCTTCCTGCCCGTGGTCAACGCGCCCGACTATCCGGGCTATGTGAAAGCCATCATCGAAGGCGGCGTGAAGGCCGTCGAGACGGCCGGCAACAACCCGGTCCAGGTCCTGCCCGTGCTCAAGGAGCATGGCATCAAGGTTATCCACAAATGTACCGCCGTGCGCCACGCGCTGAAGGCCCAGTCGATCGGTTGTGACGCGGTCAGCGTCGACGGGTTCGAATGCGGCGGCCACCCTGGCGAAGACGATATTCCCAACATGATCCTGCTGCCGCGGGCCGCTGACGAACTGGACATCCCGTTCGTATCGTCCGGCGGTCAGGCTGACGGACGCAGCCTCGTTGCCTCGCTCGCCATGGGCGCTGACGGCATGAACATGGGCACCCGCTTCATCGCCACGAAGGAAGCGCCTGTGCACCAGAACGTGAAGGACGCGATCGTTGCCGCGTCCGAGCTCGACACACGGCTCGTCATGCGCTCGCTGCGCAACACCGAACGCGTGCTCAACAATGCCGCCGTGGAACGCCTCATCGCGAAGGAAAAGGCGCTCGGCGACAAGCTGGAATTCAAGGACATCATCGAGGAAGTCGCGGGCGTCTATCCGCGCATCATGAAAGATGGTGACATGGACGCCGGTGCATGGAGCTGCGGCATGGTCGCCGGCCTGATCCACGATATCCCGACCTGCAAGGAACTGATCGACCGGATCATGGCCGAAGCCGAGGAAATCATCACCAAGCGCCTGACCGGTTTCCTGAACGCGTAATATCCCGACATAGGCCTGCCTCTCCCGGACGGGGGAGGCGGGCTGCTACTCGCCGTCCTTGATCGGTATGCCGTAGAGCTCGAGCCGGTGATCGACCAGCTTGTAGCCGAGCTTGCGGGCAATCTCGATCTGCAATTCCTCGATCTCGTCCGAATGAAATTCGACAACGCCGCCGGTCTTGATGTCGATCAGGTGGTCGTGGTGCTCGTCCGGCACTTCTTCATAGCGCGCCCGACCGTCGCGGAAATCGTGGCGCTCGATGATGCCGGCATCCTCGAACAGCTTCACCGTGCGATAGACGGTTGCCAGAGAAATCGAGGAATCCATGGAATTGGCGCGCCGGTGCAATTCTTCGGCGTCGGGGTGGTCGTCAGACGTCGACAGGATGCGCGCGATCACGCGACGCGGCTCCGTCATGCGGAGGCCTTTTTCTGCACAGAGTTTTTCGAGTCGATCCATTTTTCTGTTCTGCCTTTAACGCTGGGGGAAGTCCAGACGTTCGCGCGTCAAACCGACAGGTCCCGTGACATCAGGATTGCAGCGGCAGGAATGTCCCGTCCGGTAGTGTAATAGCCGGGGCGCTGGCCATCTTCGGTGAAGCCGAGTCCCTCATAGAGGCGCCTGGCAGCGATATTGTCCTCAGCCACATCCAGCGTGATCCGGCCGATGCCGCGCTCGCCAAGGCGGGACATCAGCCCGGCCAGCAATTGTGTGGCGATGCCGGTCCGCTTGAGGGCCGGATCCGTGGCTATCGTCAGGATGTCGGCCTCGCCGGCGACGGTCTGCACCAAAACAAACCCGGCCAGGCCGCCATGCTGTTCGATCCCGAGGCCCAGCGTCGTGCTTTCCGAGAGGAGGTCGCGGAAGGCCGCCGGGCTCCAGGGGTCGGGAAAGCCTGTTGCATGCAGCATCGCGACCCGTCCGGCATCGTCCGGCCTGAGGACGACCAGCGGCAGGGTCATGACCGGGATCCCGGCAGGGTGGCGTCCGGTTCGCGGGCGTAGACAGGGGCTGGCGGATGGCTGGCCGGGTCAAAGCCGGGGGCCTTGAGCGCCGCCGTGATGGCCGAGGGCCGCATCGGGCGCTTATCGATCTGCTCGGCTGTCTCGCCCAATGCCTCTTCACCATCGATGAATACCGGCACGGTAAATCCGGCCAGCATGGCTTTCAGGTCGGTCAGGTTGACTTCGACCGGCGGGGCAATGCCGGCGTCGCCCTCCAGACCCTGCACCCACCAGGTCTGGTCCGGCGGGCGTTTCTGCGCGAGTAGCGCGCCGAGGCTGTTGCCTTCCATGCCGGCGGGAATGGCGGCTTCCAGGCTGGTCACGCCGATGCACGCAGCACCGGTGACCAGGCTGAGGCCACGCGCATACGCGACCCCGATCCTTATGCCGGTGAAACTGCCAGGACCGGTGACGACGGCGATCAGGTCAATGTCGGTCAGGGTGACGCCAGCCTCCGCCAGCACACCTTCGATAAAGCCGGGCAGTTGCCTGTCCTGTCCGCGTGCCATGGTCTCGCGCGCATCAGCGAGAATTTCGCCGTCGCGCACCACGGCTGCTTCCAGGGCAGCGAAGGCCGTATTGAGGGCGAGGACCAGCATCGGATGTCGGATTCAGAGAATCCGGCAGGCTTCGTCGAAGTCCAGCCGCGGGCTTCGGTCGAACAGTTTGGACTTGTCGCCATGGCCGATATTGCAGATGAAATTGGCACGCCAGTGATTCATCTCGCCATCCTGGCTCTGGAAGAATTCGGCATTGACGCCGTCCGCGTCGAAGCCCGACATCGGGCCGCAATCGAGACCCAGCGAGCGGGCGGCGATCATCAGGTATGCGCCCTGCAGCGACCCGTTGCGGAAGGCCGTCTCGTCGCGATTGCTGTTGAACCAGTCCTTCGCGCCTGGCGCGTGCGGGAACAGCGCCGGGATCTTCTCCTGGAAATGCAGGTCGTAGGCGATGATACAGGTCCATGGCGCGGTCAGAGTCTTGTCGTGATTTCCGGCAGACATATGCGGGGCAAGACGCTTCTTGCCTTCGTCCGTGGTGACCCACACAAAGCGGGCCGGCGAGCAATTGGCGCTGGTCGGGCCCATCTTGGCGAGGTCGTAGACAGCGCGTATGAGCACTTCCGGCACCGACTTGTCGGTGAATCCGTTGTGGCTGCGCGCATCGCGGAAGATGACATCAAGGGCGTGGTCGTTGACCGGATGGGCCATGGGCGTCGTTTCCTTTTGTGATTTGGATCCCGGGTTTGGTCCTTAGAGGACTGCTTCGACCGCCGTGACTTCCGGAACGTAGGTCTTCAGCATGTTCTCGATGCCCTGCTTGAGCGTCATTGTCGAGGACGGGCAGCCGGCACAGGCGCCGCGCATCGACAGGTGCACGATGCCGGTATCCGGCTCGAAACGGTGGAAGATGATATCGCCGCCATCCTGGGCCACAGCCGGGCGGACTCGGGTCTCGATGAGTTCCTTGATTTCCGCCACGATCTCGGCGGTTTCGCCCTCATAGACCGTACCGTCATCGTCGGCGCCGCCTGAGGCGACAGCGCCGTCTTCGACCACCGGCAATCCGGCCATGAAATGGTCCATGATCGCGGCCAGCACCATCGGTTTCACATGCTTCCAGTCGCGGCCCGCATCCTTGTTGATCGAGACGAAATCGCTGCCGAGGAAGACACGCTCGACACCATCGACCTGGAACAGGGCGCGCGCCAGCAGGCTCATTCTTGCGCTGCCAATGTCTGGAAAATCGAACGGGCCGAGATCACCCGCCACGGGCTGGCCGGGCAGGAACTTGACGGTATCCGGGTTCGGGGTCGGTTCGGTCTGGATGAACATGGGCGTCTGGGCCCCTCTCACATGGTTGTTTCCATGCTGAGATGGCCCGACGACGCTACGTGTTCAAGGGCAAAGCGGCGTTCAGGGCGCGGTGGCAACCAGATCAGGGTCGAGCGAGGCGACCGATTCAAGGTCCTCCCCGGGCACGGCGTCGAGGGCGTCGGCCAGCGCCAGGGACGCAATCTTGGCCTCAGCGAGGAAGAATCCCATGCTGGCCAGGTGATTGGCCATCAGCATGCCGTCGCCGGGCTGGTTCGATACGATCAGCGGTTTCATGCGCGCAGCGCGGCCCCAGGCGTCCTTCGCCCGGGTCATGGCGGCCTGAACGCCAGGCGTTCGGCCGAGGCGCGGCTCGGACCGTTCGGTGGCCATCAGCATCTCGCGGGCGACATGGGCCCGGGCCTTGGCGCCATAGAAGGCGACGATGTCGGTGCGGCTGGCAGGCCATTCGACGACGTCGCGATTGATCTGGGTCGAGAGGTCCGTCAGGTCGGTTTCAGCCCAGCCGGCAAACTGGCGGGCTTCTGCCTTGAGCAGTTCCAGCCGGTCGGGCTGAACGGCCAGTCCGCGTGCAGCGCGGGTGTCGAAACGGTTGAGCGCTTCGGCCGCCGAGGTCAGGCGCGGGCGCATATCGTCGCCGGGCATGCCGTGCAGCAGGCGGGCAGCGGCGGTAAGGTCGGCATCAGGTTCGCCATTGACGGGGCTCATGACGGCGAGCAGGCGGGTGTGTTCGGCCAGCGCGTCAGCCGTTGCCTTCTGCCAGGCAGGCATGGCGGTGAGGCGTGCCTGCGGGTGCCAGCTGGCACGGTCGCCGGCCCAGCCGGTGCCTTCCAGTTCGCGGGCAATCTTGTTGATGGCGACGCCCGCTTCGGGTGAGGCCCAGTTCTGGCTCGTGGCGAGGAGAACATCGCTGTCATCGATCCGGTGCGACATCACGGTCATGACCGGATAGGCCAGCACCGCGCCAACGACGACGCCCACTTTCAGCATCAGGATGGAGCGGCGCCACCAACGCTGGAAAAACAGCATGATCGGACTGGGCTCGGCATAGTCGAAGGTCACAAGATGATCGGTACCGATCCGGGTCACGACGGGCCCTTCCTCCTGGTAGGCCGCAGGCAAGCGACTATCAAATGCCATCCACTCTACTTTCGAACGCTGGAACTGTTGCTATTACGACACTATGCGGGGATTTTCACGTCATTAACAGTCCCTTAACCGTTAAATCTCCGCAACCCCGATATTCATGTGCAATTGCCCTGCCAAAGCCCTTGTCAGGCTTTGTTTTTTTCCTGCGCGCGTGTCTGAATAAATAGCAGTCAGCCGTCCTGGCCGATGATTTCCGCTTTCGTGACCAGCAATTGTTCTCTGCCCTGACCATTGCTGAAGGTCAGCACGAGGTCGACTTCGTCGCCGATGGCGACATTCGGGCTCACACCGAAGAACATCAGGTGGTTTGCGCCCCGCTCAAGCACGAGCGGGCTCTTCTCGGTCACTGGCAGCGACTCCACCTGCCGCATGCGCATCATGCCGCCTTCCATTGTCATTGTGTGGATTTCCACACTTTCGGCAATGTCGGCGGAGACTGCGGTCAGGGCCTCATCGGCGCCCTTCACCGTGATGACCATGCCGCCACTCGAGACGTCGCGTCCTTCGGCGGGCTTCACGATATAGGCATCGGCAACTTCCAGCACGCTCGCGCCGTCGGGAATGGGCTTGGAACATGCGGCGACCAGGCTGAGCCCGAGCAGCGCGGCTGCGACAGGAGAGAGCTTCATCTTGCGTCCTTTCGGGTGAATCACTTCACGCGGGAACCTAGAGGTATTGCCGGCCGCGTGAAAGGTGGCACGCTGCCACTGGCTGCAATCAGGCCTGCCAGAATCCAACGAGACGTCGCACGTCATCCATGACCGGCGCGGCAATCGCGCGGGCCCGGTCGGCGCCTGATGCAAGCGTCCGGTCAATCTCCGCCGGGTCAGCGAGAATCTCGCGATAGCGCGCGGTGATCGGAGACAGGTGCGCCACGGTGACGTCGGCCAGCGCCGGCTTGAACACGCCAAAGCCCTTGCCGCCAAATTCGGCCAGCACCGCATCAACCGTCTCGCCCGATAGCGCGCTGTAGATGCCGACAAGGTTCTCGACTTCCGGACGGCCTTTCAGCCCTTCCGCCTCGCTCGGCATGTCGCCGAGAAGGTCGGTCTTGGCCTTCTTGATCTTCTTCAGGATGTCGTCGGCCGTATCGACCAGGTTGATGCGCGACAGGTCAGACGGATCGGACTTCGACATCTTCTTGGTGCCGTCCTTCAGGCTCATGATCCGGGCGCCGGGGCCTTTGATCAGGGGCTCGGGCAGGGGGAAGAATCCCGGCGCGTCATAGTCACGGTTGAACCGGTCGGCGATGTCGCGCGACAGTTCGAGGTGTTGTTTCTGGTCTTCGCCGACGGGCACATGCGTTGCCTTGTACGCCAGGATGTCAGCAGCCTGCAGGACCGGATAGGTGAACAGGCCGACCGAGGCGCGCTCGGCATCCTTGCCGGACTTGTCCTTGAACTGGGTCATCCGCTCGACCCAGCCCATGCGGGCCACGCAATTGAAGATCCAGGCGAGTTCGGTATGCGCCAGCACGGCGGACTGGGGAAAGATGATCGACCGATCGGGATCGAGCCCGCAGGCCAGGAATGCCGCCGCGATCTGGCGGGTCTGGTCGGCAAGGACGCCTCTCTCCACCGGCATCGTGATCGCGTGCAGGTCGACCACGCAATAGATACCTTCCTGCCCGGACTCCTGCAGGTCGACGAACTTCTTCAGCGCGCCGAGATAGTTGCCAAGATGCAGGTTCCCTGTCGGCTGGATGCCAGAGAAGATGCGCTCGGGGCCGGTATAGGCAGGGGTCTTGTCAGTCATGGGCTGGGCCAATAGCGCGTTTGATCAGCGCCGCATAGTGCGGCGAATGTCGCTGAACCGCACGGCGCCGGTGATAATTGCGGCCACCGCATATGATACACCGCCGGTCAGGACGAGTGCCACGGCGGTCAGGGCCTTGCTGTCATAAAGGTGCGCCTTGATCAGATCGAGATTTTGCATCATCAGCCAGACCACGGTCGACATGATCGCCGTCGCAAGTACGGCCCGCACGAGTCCGGAGGCCAGCCGGGGTCCGGGCCGGTACCAGTCACGCCGGATCAGGGTTGTCCACAGCAGGGCGACATTCACCCACGCGGCAATGCTGGTCGCGATTGCAAGGCCGATAAAGCCCTGCTGGCCGATGCTTTTCATCCAGAAGAACAGGCCTGCGCCCAGCGCCGTATTGATGAACACCGACACCAAAGCGTAGCGCATCGGGGTCTTGGTGTCCTCGCGGGCGAAATAGGCGGGTGCCAGCACCTTGATCAGCACGAAGGCCGGCACGCCCCAGGCAAAGTGGAAAAGCGCGCTGCCGGACTGGAAGGCGTCGTCGACAAGGAAGGCGCCGCGCACGAAGAAGGCATCGATCAAGAATACAGGGGCCAGCATCAGAGCGGCCGCCGCCGGCAGGGTCAGCGCCATGGCGAGGCCTATGCCTTCGTCCATGGTTGCGCGGCTGGAATCCTCGTCCAGCGCGCGGGCCGCCCGCGACAGGCGGGGCAGGATGGCAATGCCGACCGCCACGCCGACCAGTCCGAGCGGCAGCTGGTAGAGCCGGTCGGCGGCATAGAGCCAGCTCTTGGCGCCGACCTCGAAACTGGCCAGCGACTGGCTGACAATGATGTTGATCTGCGTGCCGCTGGCGGCAATCGTGCCGGGCAGGGCCAGCAGCATGACCTTGCGCACGGCGGGCGTCAGCCGCGGCCAGCCGATCAGGCTGAGATGGACCTTCTGGCGGCTGACCCCCCACCAGAGGGCACCCGCCTGCAGCACACCGGCCACGAAATAGGCAATCGAGGCGGCCTTGGCCGTGATGACAGGGTCCGTGCTGACAAAGGCCGCCGGTATGAGGCAGAGGTTCAGGATTGTCGGGACGCCCGCCGACAGGATGAACCGTTCCGATGAATTCAGCACGCCCGACAGCAGGGCGCCGAGCGCCATGAAGGTGAGGTAGGGCATGGTGATGCGCGTCAGGAAGACCGCAAGATCATAATGCACGGTATCGTCAGCCTGGCCGCCATGGATCAGCAGCAAAACCCAGGGCATGAAGACCTGCGCCAGAATGGTGAGGGCCGCCGTGGCCGCGAACAGCACCCGCATCGCCTCCTGGGCCACCACGCGGGCGGCTTCCGCTCCCTCGGCTTCCAGCGTGCGGGCATAGGTCGGCACGAAGGCCGAGGCAAAGGCGCCTTCGGCGAACACGCGGCGGAACAGGTTCGGGAATTGCTGCGCCGTCGCCCAGGCGTCGCCGATGGGCCCGGCGCCGATACGCGCGACCAGCAGGATGTCGCGCACCATGCCCAGCACGCGGCTCGCCAGCGTGAGGGAAGATTGCACGAGTGTGTTGCGCGCGACGCTCATGCGGGATTCCTTCGGTGAATTCTCAGAAACTGTCCACGGCGCGGGATCGTTTCAGTTTCCGGGCGGGCGTGTGCGGCGCATCCAGTTCTTCGCGCCCAAGTACGGCAAGAAGACGTTCTTTCAATGAATCCTTGCGCGCCTTCGTGCCCAATTTCTGGCCTTGGGCATTCTGGACGTAGAAGGCATCGAACACGCGCTCGCCATAGGATCCGACATGCGCCGAATGGATCGACAGTTTCATGTCGGCCAGCACGTCGGCAACTTCGTGAAGCAGGCCGGGCCTGTCGCGTCCGCCAACGTCGATGACCGTGTATTCCGCCGAGAGGTCGTCGCGGATCTGCACCGAAGGCTGCACGAGGAAGGCCGCCTCGCGGCGTCCTGCGCGCGTCTTGACGTCGCCCGTGATCGGGTTTCCCGCCAGCGCGTCCCGCATCGCCGCTTCCAGTCGCTCCATGCGCGGCGCATCGCCGGCCGCAAAGGCTGCCTTCGTATTGTCCTGCAGCATGAAGATATCGACGATCCGGCCGCTCTTGCTGGTGAAGACCTGCGCCGAGACGACATTCGCGCCGAGCCGGGCAAGGGTGCCGGCAAGGTCTGCGAACAGGCCGGTCCGGTCTGCGCCGGACACGATCATCGCCACCGCGCCGCCATCAGGAATATACCGGTGCGCAACCGTGTCATTATGATCGGTCAGCACGCTCGCCTGCCATGCCAGGTCATCCGGGTCGAAGCCGGTCCAGTAGGCCGTTTCCATTTCCAGCATGATCGACGGCACGCTGCCGATCTGCTCGACCAGTGCCTCGCGGCGTCGATCTGCGCGCGCTTCAAGCTCTGCGAGCACACCGGCTTCGTCGGTGCGACCGCCCCGCAGGGCCGCAGCCGTATTGTTGTAAAGATCGGCCAGGAGCTGGCCCTTCCAGGCGTTCCAGACGGCGGGGCCCACCGCCTTGATGTCGGCGACCGTGAGAATGTAGAGCAGGCGCAGCCGTTCGAGCGACCCGACGAGTTCCGCGAACTTGGCCACAGTGCGGGGATCGGAAATGTCGCGTTTCTGCGCCGTCTCGCTCATCTCGAGATGGTGCCCGACCAGCCAGGCCACGAGTTCGGACTCGGCTTCCGGAATGCCGAGCCGCTGGCAGGCCCGGTAGGAAGTCTTGCTGCCTTCGATCTGCTGGTCGCCCTTGCCCTTGCCGGTGTCGTGCAACAGCATGGCGAGGTAGAGGGCGCGCCGGTTTTCCAGAAGCGGGAACAGTTCGGACGCCAGCGCCACCTTCTCGCCGCGGCCGTGTTCCATTTCCGAAATGTATTCGACCGCGCGGATCGTGTGCTCGTCCACCGTATAGTGATGATACATGTTGAACTGGGTCTGCGCGACGATGCCGCCGAATTCCGGCATGATCCGGCCGAGCAGGCCGGACTCGTTCATCCAGCGCAGCACCTGTCCGGGCCGGTCTCCGCCCATGATCGATTCCAGTACAAGCCGGCGCGCTTCCGGCAGTTCGCGAACGGCTTCGTTGATACCGCGCAGGTTGCGCGTCAGGGCCGTCAGGGCGGCGGGATGAACATCCTTGCCTTCGCGCCGCGCAATCGTGAACAAGCGCAGCATGTTCAGCGGATCGGTTTCCATCACGTCTTCACTGGCCACGTTGATGCGGCCATTGTCGAGGGTGAAGCCCTCGTCCGGCAGCGCCTGCGGCGCGCGGACCGGCAGGAAGCGGCGCAGGCCCTCGGGCTTCTTCTTGTGGTCGGCTTCCAGCTTGGCGGCGAGGATGCGGGTCAGGCCGCCGACATCCTTGGCGATCAGGAAATAGCGTTTCATGAAACGCTCGACGCCTTGCTGTTCGCCGCGGTCGCGATAGCCCATGCGTGAGGCAATCTCGGGCTGCAGGTCGAAGCCGAGACGCTCTTCGGGCCGGCCGGTCACGAAGTGCAGGTGGCAGCGTACCGTCCAGAGGAATTTCGCAGCCCGGATGAAGACCGCATATTCATGCTCGGTGAACGGACCGTTGCGCATCACGTCTTCCAGCGTGACGCCGCCATACATGTGCTTGGTGATCCAGTAGAGCGTCTGCAGGTCGCGCAGGCCGCCCTTGCCCTCTTTCAGGTTCGGCTCCACCACATAGCGCGCATCGCCGTGCCGGGCATGGCGCCCGTCGCGCTCGGCCAGCTTGTCGGCAATGAACTGGGCGTCCTTGCCCTTCACGGCCTCCTTCTGGAACAGCTCGAACATGTCTGTAGCCAGGACCTCGTCGCCGCAGATGAACCGCGCGTCCAGCATTGATGTCTTGATCGTCACGTCTTCGGCGGCCAGTTTCACGCACTCGTTCGGCGTACGGAACGCATGGCCCACTTTCAGGCCCATGTCCCACATCGCGTAGAGCATGTATTCGATCACGCTCTCGGTATGCGGGCTGGCCTTGTAGGCGCGCAGGAATAACAGGTCGGTGTCCGACGAGGGTGCCATCACGCCGCGTCCGTAGCCGCCCGTGGCGACAATCGCGATCCGCTCGGCCTCGGTGGGGTTGCGGGCGCGAATGACGTGCGTGGTCGTGTAGTCATACAGCGCATGGATGACTTCATCCTGCACCGCGCACAGGAGGCGCGCCGTATCCAGTCCGTCCGCGCCCTGCTGCAGGCGTTCCTGCGCGATCATGCGGCCGCGAAACAGGGCCGCGTGCAAATGGTCGATGGCGACCTTCCGGGCGGCTTGCGGGTCGCCGAGATTGTTCTGCGCCGCCGCCGTCAACTTTACCCGCAATGCGCGCCCGTCGATAATGTTGGAAATCCGCCAGCGCCCGGGCCGCCGTTTCGACGGGCTGCGTGTCTCGACGAGGCTGGGCGCTTTGGGGGCAGGGGTCGACGTATCGGTCATGCAATTCCTATAGCAGGTCAGCGCCTGCGGACTATCACCGCTTTTCAGGCGCCATTGGCAAGCTGCGAGACTGTTTTACCACGCCATAGGCGAAACTGGTCTCGATTGAGGCAATGCCGGGTATTTTCTGGATGGTCTGGCGTACCAATTGTTCATAATCGTCCAAGCTTCTTGCCACGATGCGCAACTGGTAATCCTCGCTGCCGGTCATCAGGTAGCAGTCGATCACCGCGTCGGTTTCCGCGATCCGCGCCTCGAAGCGCCGCACCGTCTCATCGGAATGATTCGTCAGGCGGATGCGCACGAAACCGGTGATCGGCAGCCCGCAGGCCTTCTCGTCCACCAGCGCCGTATAGCCCGTGATGATCCCGGCAGCCTCCAGGTTGCGCACGCGGCGCAGGCAGGGCGAAGGCGACAGGCCGACCAGGGCCGACAATTCCTGGTTCGTCAGGCGGCCGTCACGCTGTAGCGCGTTCAGTATCTTGGCATCAGTTGCGTCCATCCGCCATTGTATTGGCAGAATCTGCCAATTTGCAATGCTTTGGAGGCAGAAATAAGCAAACCCTGCTGGGCGGCCTGTGCTATACTGTCGTAAACTCAGGAGATATGCCCATGGCCTATGATTCCTCGCGCCCGCTTGGCTTTGCCACCCGCGCCATCCATCACGGTTACAATCCGGAAGACAATGCCAACGCGCTGACCCCGCCGCTGCACCTTACCTCCACATTCGCCTTCCAGACGGCCGAGCAGGGCGGCGCCCTGTTTGCCGGCGAAGCCGAGGGCCACATCTATTCGCGCATTTCCAATCCCACCGTTGCGCTGCTCGAATCCCGCATCGCCAGCCTTGAGGGGGCTGAAGCGGGCCTGTGCACCGCGTCCGGCATGGGGGCGATTTCGGCCACGATGTGGACGCTGCTCAAGCCCGGCGACGAGATCATCACCGACAAGACGCTCTATGGCTGCACCTTCTCTTTCATGCGCGACGGCCTCTCGCGCTTCGGCATCACGATCACCCATGTCGACCTGCGCGACCCGGAAAACCTCCGCGCCGCGATCAGCGACAAAACCCGCATCGTCTATTTCGAAACCCCCGCCAACCCGAACATGCGCCTCGTCGATATCCGCGCCGTGTCAGGCATCGCCCATGATGCGGGCGCCCTTGTCGTGGTCGACAATACCTATGCCTCGCCCATGCTCACCCGGCCCATCAGCCTTGGCGCAGACTTCGTGCTCCATTCGGCCACCAAATACCTCGGCGGCCATGGTGACCTTGTCGCCGGCGTGGTTTGCGGCCCGGCCGAAGCGATCCACGAGATCCGCATGGTCGGCGTGAAAGACATGACCGGGTCCGTCATGGCGCCGTTCAATGCCATGCTGGTGATGCGGGGCCTGAAGACGCTGCAACTGCGCATGGCCCGCCATTGCGAGAGCGGCCTCAAGGTCGCGACATGGCTTGAGGCCCAGCCCGGCGTTGCTGCCATTTACTATCCGGGCCTCGCCAGCCACCCGCAGCACGATCTCGCCAAACGCCAGATGCCCGGCTTCGGCGGCATGATCGCGTTCGAGCTCGAAGGCGGTTACGATGCGGGCATAGCGATGATGAATCGCCTGCAGCTGATCCGCCGCGCTGTAAGCCTCGGCGATGCCGAAACCCTGATCCAGCACCCGGCCAGCATGACCCATTCCACCTACACGCCAGAAGAACGCGCGGCCCACGGCATCAGCGACGGCCTCGTGCGCCTTTCCGTCGGTCTCGAAGACGTGGCGGATGTGCTTGAGGATCTGGCGCAGGCGCTGGGAGCGAACGAGCGCTAATCTACCACCACGAACTCGTCGCCGAACCAGAGCGGCGAGTTCGCGAGGTCGATGAATTTCTTCTCGTCCTCCAGCAGTTCCGCGCCAGCTTTCGCTGCCGCTTCGCTCGTATTCGCGGCCATGGCCTCCTCGCTCTCGAACCAGAGTTCGGCAATACCGTCATAGGCTTCCGGCGCCCCGCGTGACGCGGCGATGCCTGTATTGAGCGCGTCGTGTCCGGTATGCACCTGCACGTATCGCAATATGCCCAACGTCTTGGCATGTTTCGCCACCAGCGGCGCATGCTGCTCGCGCCAGTAGCGCTGGAACTCCTCCCGGCTGAGATGGGGCAGGCGGCGAAGGCAGAAGCTGAGCTTGATCATGGCCTGAGCCTATTTGCGCTGCCGCGTCCTGTCGACCGGAATCCGCCCGCCTGCCGCTACGACAGGGTTGGCAGGCAAGCCGGGGCCGCACACAACCGGTTCGGTATCGCGCGTGAGCATGTTTAAAAGCGCGCAACGAAGCATATTGAGGAGGTTCACCAGTGGAATTCAAGGACGTGGTCATGGGCCGGCGCAGCATTCGCGGCTACCAGAAGAAACCCGTGCCCAAGGCGCTGATCCGCGAAGTGCTGGAAATGGCCATGCGCGCGCCCACCTCGCTGAACACCCAACCATGGAACTTCTACGTCGTCGCCGGCGACGTGCTCGACAAGATCCGCGAAGGCAATGTCGAACGCAACCTGGCCGGCATTCCGCACTCGCGCGAATTCCGCCTCGGCCCCGACTATGCCGGCGTCCACCGCGAGCGCCAGATCGGCATCGCGATCCAGCTGTTCGAGGCCATGGGCATCGAGCGCCACGACAAGGAAGCGCGCATGGACTGGGTGATGCGCGGCTTCCGCCAGTTCGACGCGCCGGTCTCCATCGTCATCACCTATGACAAGTCGATCCAGGGCAGCGATGTCGCGCCGTTCGATTGCGGCGGCGTGGTCAATTGCCTCGTCAATGCGGCCTGGTCCAAGGGCCTCGGCTGCGTGATCAATTCGCAGGGCATCATGCAGTCGCCCGTCGTGCGCGAACATGCCGGCATCGCCGACGACCAGGTCATCCAGACCTGCGTCGCCATGGGCTGGCCGGATGAAAGCTTTCCCGCCAATGCCGTCGTTTCGACTCGCAAATCCGTCGATGAAGCCGCGACTTTTGTCGGCTTTGACGACTGACCACTCACTTTCCGGGCCGGGCCAAACGTGACCTCCGTGTCGCGTGATGCTATCCTGCCGCAAACATTGGAGCCCCGTATGCCGAACACACTGGAACTCAACCGACGCCACCTGATGATGGGCGCCGGCCTGGCCGCCACGGCTTTCGCAGCCGGCGCAACACAGGCGCAGGCCGAAGCCAGTGCCACGGTGCCGGACCTCACCGGCAAGTCGATCCTGATCACAGGATGTTCGTCAGGCTTTGGCCGTCTCGGCGCAGAACATTATGCCCGGCTGGGTGCCAAAGTATTCGCGACCATGCGCAACCTTCCCCGTCCGGAGGCGGATGAATTGACTGCCCTTGCGGCCAGCGACAATCTCGACATTACCGTGATCGAAATCGACGTCACGTCGGACGAACAGGTCGCGGCCGGTGTCGCCGAGGCGCTCAGCGCTGCGGGTGGCGCGGTCGATGTCCTGATCAATAATGCAGGCATTGCCTTTGCCGGGCCGATCGAAGTCCAGGACATGGAAGCCACGCAGCATATCTTCGATACCAATGTCTTCGGGCCCCAGCGCATGATCCGCGCCGTCCTGCCCGCGATGCGCGCGGCTGGCAGCGGACAGGTCTTCAACATCGCATCCCAGCTCGGCCGCGTCATCGTCCCGGGCTACGCGCATTACTCGCCGACAAAGTTCGCCCTCGAAGCGCTCAGCGAGCAGCTCGCCTATGAGACCGTGACGCAGGGCATTGAAGTGACGATCATCGAGCCCGGCGGCTATCCGACGAAAATCTGGGAAAACCAGGTCGCCCTGTCGGCGGGGCTCAAGGCCCGGCTGCCGGAAGAATTGCTTGCCGCCTATCCGGAAATGACGGCGTCAATGGGCGTCGACAATGGCGGTGGCGGCGGCAGCACGGACCCGATGGACATTCCGCGCAACATTGCCGAAATCATCGCCATGCCCGCCGGCAAACGCCCGCTGCGCCGCGCCGTGCATCCGGTGTCCCGCCCGCAGGAACCCATCAACGACGTCTCCGCCCAGCAGCAACTGGCCATGCTCGGCGGTTCGCCCTATGGCCCGCTGGTCAAGGCCGTGTTGGACTAGGTCAGCCGACGCGCCGGCCGTCGGCGTCAATCAGCAGTTCGCCGTCTTCCTTGTAGAGCGGCCCCGGCGGCAGCGTGTCCAGGAGGTCGAGCACGGCCTCGCTGGGGCGGCACAGGCGCACGCCCTTGGGCGAACAGACGATGGGACGGTTCACCAGTACGGGTGCCTCCAGCATCGCGCTGAGGATCGTTTCGTCATCGACCCCCGGCTCCAGCAGGCCAAGTTCGGCGGCAGGCGACTTTGTCTCCCGTAAGGCCGTGCGCGGCGTCAGGCCCGCAGCGGCAAACAGGCCGAGCAACTGGGGCCGCGTCCAGCCGGTCTTCAGGTAGTCGATCACGACAGGCTCGGCGCCGCTGGCTTCGATGATTGACAGCACGTTGCGCGACGTGCCGCAGTCAGGATTGTGATGGATGACGATCATGGATCAGGCCTCCGGGAAGGAATTTCGGGTGCGATTGGCGAACGCCACCAGCGACAGCATCACCGGCACTTCCACAAGCACGCCGACAACCGTCGCCAGCGCCGCGCCGGAATTCAGGCCGAACAAGCTGATCGCCACCGCAACGGCCAGTTCGAAGAAGTTTGATGTGCCGATCAGGGCGCAGGGCGCGGCGACATTGTGCGGCACGTTCCAGGCCCAGGCCGCGCCATAGGCAATCGCGAAAATGGCATAGGACTGGATCAGGATCGGCACCGCGATCAGGGCAATGATCAAAGGCCGGTCAATGATCACCTGTCCCTGGAACCCGAACAGCAATACGACCGTCGCCAGCAGTCCGGCCACGGAGGCCGGCTTGATCCGGTCCATGAACCCCGTCACCGCCGCCTCGCCCCCGCGTGCCATCATCATCCGGCGCGTTGCCATGCCCGCGATCAGCGGGATCACGACATACAGCGCAACCGACAGGATCAGCGTCTCCCAAGGCACGGCAATGTCGGTCACGCCCAGCAGGAAGGCGACAAGCGGCGCAAAGGCGAACACCATGATCGCATCATTCACGCTCACCTGCGCCAGCGTATAGTTCGGGTCGCCCCTGGTCAGTTGCGACCAGACGAACACCATCGCCGTGCACGGCGCGGCGCCCAGCAGGATCAGCCCGGCAATATAGCCCTCGGCATCAGCCGCCGGGATGAAGCCGGCAAACACGTGCTTGAAGAACAGCACGCCCAGCGCAGCCATGGTGAACGGCTTGATCAGCCAGTTGACCGCCAGCGTGATGATCAGCCCCTTCGGCTTCTCGCCGACGCGGGCAAGGCTGGAGAAGTCGACGCCGATCATCATCGGCCAGACCATGGCCCAGATCAGGATGGCGACCGGGAAGTTCACATTGGCATATTCCAGCCCCGCCAGTGCCTGGAACAGGCCGGGCACAATCAGGCTCAGCCCGATTCCCGCCGCGATGGCTGCGGCCACCCAGACCGACAGGTACCGCTCGAACGCGCCCATGCCGCTAGCAGCAGCTTGACGTGGCATCGGGCACCGGCGCCGGGCAGCAGGCCCGCTCCACCGCCATGCCGGTCGGCGTCGCGGCAAGGCGTCCGTCTGCTATTTCGGGGCCGCCGCCATAGACCGCGCTGTCGCCGGTCGTGTGGAACACTTCCCACGCCACGCCGGACGGGTCCCTGACCCAGCTCTTTTCAGACTTGGCATAGCAGCAGGTCGTCTCGCCTTCTTCCAGGACCGAGGCATCGGCGCGGCTGAGGCGGTCATACACCTCGCTCAGTTCCTCGCCGGTCTCCGCCTGGATGCCAAGGTGTTCGACGCCTGCGGCAGCGCCGCGCTGGCTGATCGCCAGGTTGACGCGCGGATCGTCCAGCATCCACTTGGCATAGTCGGATTTCACGACTGTCGGCTCGGCTGCGAACAGGGTCGAATAGAAATCGACAGACCGTTTCAGGTCGTCGACGGCGATGTGAACATGCAGGCGTTTCATGGCTTTGTCCTTCGGGTTGAATTCAGCAGCAGGCCGACCGGGCCATTTCCAGCACCGGCGCGCACACATCCGTCCGGCCCTCACAGCAGTCCTCCATCAGGAAGACGATCAGGCCACTGATGGCGTCGAAATTGGCAGAATAGATGATCGACCGTCCCTGCCGCTGCCCTGTCACCAGTCCCGATTGGGACAGGATGTTCAGCTGCGCCGACAGCGTATTCGGCGGCACGTCCAGCGCGGCGGCGATATCGCCCGCCGGCAGGCCGTCATGGCCCGCTTTCACCAGAAGGCGGAATACGGCCAGGCGGTTTTCCTGGGCCAGGGCGGAGAGTTGTGAGAGGGCGGCTTTGGTTTCCATATTTCCAGATATATGGAAATGAAGAGCCGAGTCAACACGGTTTCATCGAACAGGCGCCGTCACGCGCCTCAGTCGAACGTGCACAGGCCGGTCATGATCCTGTCCGCGTCAGGCTCGCATCCTTCCTGCATGAACAGGAAATGGCCCGAGCGGCGATCGATATCGAGCGTGCTTTTGACCGACGACCGCCAGCCGCAATAGGGGGCCGCGATCTCCTGCCGAAGGGTCAGCGCGGCATCGGTCATCTTGACGTCGCAGGCGGTTGTTCCGGCCTGCGCGCAGACATTGTCCGCGCCGCCAGCCTCATTCCGGACGAAGAGGTAGCCTTCGGCAAAGTGAAAGGCGACACGCCGGCCGAGGTCGGGACGCGCCTGTTCAGTTGCCTCGCAATTGAACGTGACCTCGTCCCGGCTGGGATTGCTGCAGCTCATCACCGCGAGACATGTCGCGATCGGTATCCAGGGTTTCACCACGTGTTCTGTCCTGCGCTTCCACAAAGTGCCGCCCTGAATGCACTACCAGCCGTCACTGTCCGGTTAATCCCTGTCTCGACGGTTGCATACAGCCACGCCACCTGCTTGATGTGCGCCATGCAAACCCTCCTCCCCCTGGCCGCCCAGATCGGCGCGCTTCTCAAGGCGCGCGGCGAAACCGTTGCGATCGCCGAATCCTCGTCCGGCGGCCTCATCTCTGCGGCGATTCTCGCCGTGCCCGGTGCCTCGGCCTGGTATCGCGGCGGCGGCGTCATCTACACGCCGCAAGCCTTTCGCGGCCTGATGGACCTCAGCCGCGCCGATATGCCGGACGGCATGCGCTCCTCGACCGAGCCCTATGCCTGCCTGCTGGCGCGCACGATCCGGGGCAAGCTCGATGCCGACTGGGGCCTGTCGGAAACCGGCGCCTCGGGCCCCGGCGGCAACGGCTATGGCGACGCTGCCGGGCATACATGCGTCGCGCTGGCAGGGCAGGGCGCCGATGGCCCGCAGGAAATCTCCCGCACGCTGGAAACGGGCCTCGCTGACCGCGAAGCCAATATGCGCCATTTTGCGCGCGACGCGCTCAGCCTCCTGCACGAGGCGCTGGTCTAGCCAGCCCCCTCAACTCACGAAGGAACGCCGTCCATGAACAATGCAGACCAGATCGAATACTGGAACGGTCCCGCCGGCCAGAAATGGGTCGACCAGTCCGACCGGCTCGACGCGATGCTGGCGCCTTTCGCCGACAAGGTCATCGCGGCAGCCGACCTGAAACCCGGTGAGTCCGTCATGGATATTGGATGCGGCGCTGGCGCGCTCACCCTGCTTGCGGCCGCCGAGGTTGGCGACGAACACGGCGCGCTCGGCGTCGATGTCTCGGCCCCGCTCATCGCACTCGCCCGCGCCCGCGCGGCCACCGCCAAGGCGCCCGCCCGCTTCGAACTCGCCGATGCCAGCGTGTTCACCGCGCCGGATCCTGTCGATATCGTCATCTCGCGCTTCGGCGTCATGTTCTTCGAAGACCCGGCGGCCGCCTTCGCCAATATCCGCCAGTCGGTCAAACCGGGCGGACGGCTGGCATTCGCCTGCTGGCAGGCCCTCAGCCTCAATGACTGGGCCCTCGCGCCCCTTCAGGCGGCGATGCCCTTCCTCAAGGAGGCCCCGGCGCCTGCTGACCCGACCGCCCCCGGCCCCTTCGCCTTCCAGGACAAGGACCGCGTCGCCGGCATCCTGTCAGACGCTGGCTGGAAAAATGTCGCGATCGAACCGGCGGAACAGGCGATCATCCTGCCCGGCGACGACACCGAATCCACGGCCAAATTCATGATGCAACTCGGCCCGCTCTCCCGCCTCCTCGCTGCCCAGGGCATAGACGAAGCACAAGTCGAAGCCGCGCTGATCTCCCTGATGCAGGACCACAAAACGCCGGACGGCCGCATCGCCATGAAGTCAGCCTGCTGGCTGGTCAGCGCCGACAACGCTTGATCATCATTAACCCCGCCTATGCCATGCGGCTCGTATCCTGTAGGGCAGGGGGCCTGTTGCAAGGACGTCCCCCATGAGCCGCCTGTTTGAAGAACTCGACTATCGCGAGACGCCGATTGGCCCGATCAGCCTGCGGCGGCGCTTCCACCCGGCCCTGAAGGTCGACGTGTTCGAGATCATCCTCGGCGACGAGCACCTGATGTCCAACATTTTCACCGTGTCCGAAATCGCGCTCGCCCGCCTCGGCCTCGACAGGCTCGCCAGCCTCAACCCCGGTTCAGACGAAAAATGGAATGTCGTCGTCGGCGGCCTCGGCCTCGGCTACACGGCCGGCGCCGTGCTTGAATATGACCGCGTTGCCTCGCTGCGCGTCGTCGAGATGCTGGACGCTGTCGCCGACTGGCACGCGGCCGGGCTAGTGCCGCTCGACCCGCCGCTCAGCGCCGATGACCGGTGCCAGGTCGTGCGCGACGATTTCTTTGCGCTCGCCCAATCCGAGACCGGCTTTGACGCGGCCCAGCCGGGCCGCCAGTTCCACGCCATCCTGATCGATATCGACCACACGCCCGACTGGTTGCTGGATGCCCGCAGCGGGCATTTCTACAGCGAGGCGGGCCTGCGCCAGCTCGCCACGCATCTGAAGCCGGGCGGCATCATGGGCCTCTGGTCCGATGTCGTGCCCGACGATGCCTTCCTGCAGCGCCTGTCAGGCGTGTTCGGCGAGGCCTGGGCCGAACCGGTCAGTTTCCACAACCCGCTCCAGGACAACACCTATACCCAAACCATCTACCTCGCCCGCAAGCCTGCCTGAGCGGCTGCAATGCTCAGGCAGCATCGGGCGCAAGAGTGCGCACCCAAATATCAGTCGGGATTGCGGCATGTTGCCATCTCAAACGGGGCGGATACCCTTGGCAACATATCGCAGCAGACAAAAAGGAGCGCTTCATGCGAATTTTGTTCGCACTCACACTCATCGTGACATTGTTCAGCGCGGGGCGCGCAAACGCCGAAGACTGGCAGGCCCGGGCAGAAAAGCACTCGGTCGAACTGGCTGATTTCGGCTTCAACACAGGCGAGACGCTGCCGTCGATCACCATGAATGTCTACACGCTCGGCGCGCCCCAACGGGACGAGAGCGGTCACATCGTGAATGCGGTGATGCTTCTTCACGGAACGGGCGGTAGCGGCTTGTCCCTGCTGCGCCCCTCTTTCGGCGACGAATTGTTTGGTCCGGGACAGCCGCTTGATCTTGAACGCTACTACATCGTTTCCCCCGACAATCTTGGCCACGGCGACAGTTCAAAGCCGAGCGATGGTCTGCACGCCGCGTTTCCGCGCTACGATTACGACGACATGGTGGAGGCCCAGTACAGGATGCTGACCGAGGGCCTGGGCGTTCAGGGGCTGGACATGATCGTCGGCACCTCGATGGGCTGCATGCATGGTTTCGTGTGGGGAGAGACATATCCGGGCTTTGCACGGCGTCTGGTGCCGCTGGCCTGCAATGCGATCGAGATTGCCGGGCGTAACCGCATGTTCCGCCAAATGATCATTGACGGGTTCGAGCAGGACCCGGCCTATGACGGCGGGAACTATGCCGATCCGGCGGCACTGAGGACAGGGCAGGCTGTGTATGCCAACACGCTGGTGCTGGCAGGCTCCAACCCCTACCGGATGCAGGCCGATGCGCCGACACGCGAGGAAGCGGTGGACCAGCTGCACAGCACGCTGCAGCGCTATCGCGACCATCCCGCCGATCCAAACGACACGATCTACCAGTTCGACGCCTCGCGGAATTACAACCCCGCGCCGCGCCTGTCTGAGATCAAGGTCCCGGTGCTGTGGATCAACTCGGCGGACGATTTCATCAACCCGCCGGGCCTCGGAAACCCCGAAGCGCTTGCGGCGGAGATGCCGAATGCGCGCTTGGTTCTGGTCCCTGCAAGCGACCAGACACGCGGGCACGGCACGCATACCTGGCCGGTCTTCTGGAAGGACGATCTGGCGCGTTTCCTCGCAGACTATCCGTAGCGCGAATGTCCGCGATCCGGATAAAACGGGCGGTCGAAGCGGCGGGGCCGCCCGGGTCCGCTTTTCCGGCAGACCGGCGCGCTGACCTGCCAGCGCCCACACCACATCCTCCCTGCACCCCGTAAACATGTCCTCCCCGATCTTGCCGCCCCCCATGCACCCGGCCCACGCCCATCTCTCGGCCCGCGTTCACGTCTTGCTCTGGCCGTGGCTGCGCTGGCGCTTTGTTTTCTGGACCTGTCTGCATCCAAATCCCCGCCGCGCGGCATCTAACCACTGATCGCCTAATTCCGGGTGAGGGCAAACCGGACAGGGAAGTTCAAGAAATGGATAATCATTCGGAGCACGAGCGCATCACCGCGCTCGTGGAAGTCATGGCCGTGGTCGCCATCGCGTTCCTCTCAAAGGCTGCGCTCGACCCGTTCTTCTGGCGGTTCTCCGGCCCCGTCTCGCTTATCGCGTTGCTGATCCTGCTGACCCTCTACCTGCGGCGCCGCGGCATTCACTGGTCCGGGATGGGCCTGCGCGCGGTTCCGGGAATCAGGAGCCGGCTGCTCATGGTCCCGCAAACCCTGCTGGCCATCGTCGCCATCATGGCTACGGGCGTGGGCACCCAGCTCGCCGGGCGGGCCCTCGGGCTTGATTTCATGTCGGAGGGGCAGGGCGGGGTTGAGGATCGCTGGGGCGATGTGGCCGGGAACGTGCCCGTCTACCTGATGTGGCTCGGCATCGGCATTGTCAGCGGCGGGCTGGCCGAAGAAATGTTCTTTCGCGGCTACCTGATCACCCGGCTGCAGACCGCTTTCAAGGGCCTGCGGCTGGCCCCTGTCCTGGCGGTTTTCATCCCGGGGCTCATCTTCGGATATGGCCACTACTATTATCAGGGCCTCGGCGGGCTGATCACGACGGGCATGATCGGTATCGTCCTTGGCGTCCTGTTCCTGCTGTACAAGCGGAACCTCTGGCCCCTGATCATCGCCCATGCCTGTGTCGACTCGCTCGCCATCACCGCCATGTTCATGCAATGGGATATCTAGCGGGGCGGGCAGATGAATGCCTGCGGCCTTTCCTGCGCATCCCGTGAGACAATCTTCGTGGTGGCGGCAGATCCAGCCTCTCCACCGCAAACTTGTCCTCCCCCCACCTTGCCGCCCCTATACTGCCCCCCATGCACCCCCGGCACGCCCATCTCTATGCCCACGTCCATGTCCTGCTCTGGCCATGGCTCTGGTGGCAATTGCAGAACCTGAACCGCTGGATGAAGGCGACCGGGCGCGGCCTGCTTGTCAGTGTCGACCGCTGGGGCAATGTCTATATTCGCTGCATGTCTGATGCGCCGGAGGCGGAGGACCGCTTCACACCGGTGCCAGCCTCGGCGCGGCTCGCGGCGGCACTCGCCCCCGATCCGCGTCCCCGGCAAAGGCTGCGAAGGGACAAGCAATCGCATCGCGATTGCCCCGCAGCAGGCCCAAGCGTAAGCGCAGGGCGGGCCAACCTGCCCCTGCCACATACCTGACCCGGACCACACCCAAGCCACACCCAGACCTCACCCCTCAAGCGCCCTCGCAGGCGCCGCACGTGCAGGCTCAGTCATAGTCCACTTTCTCGAGGAACAGGCCGTCCGGCGGCGAGACCGGCCCGCAGGCCGTGCGGTCTCTCGCTTCCATGATCTCCGTCAGCCAGCGCGCATCGCGCTTGCCGCGCCCCACTTCCACCAGCGAGCCGACCATTGAGCGCACCTGCCGGTGCAGGAAGCTCTGGGCCGACAGCGTGCATTCGATCCGGTCGCCATAGCGGGCGACATCGAATCTATCGAGCGTCTTGACCGGGCTCTTCGCCTGGCATTCGACATCGCGGAACGTTGTGAAATCATGCACGCCGAGCAGCACCTGCGCTGCGTGATGCATGGCCCCGGCATCGAGCTTCGGCGAGATGCGCCAGGCGAGGCCCTTGTCCACCGTCAGGTCGGCCCGGCGGTTGATGATGACGAAGCGATAGTGGCGCGCCTTGGCACTGAAACGGGCGTGGAAATCCTCCTCCACTTTCTCGGCCTTCAGGATGGCGATCGGCAGCGGCCGCAAATGGAAGTTCAGCGCGTCGGCCACCTTGCCGGGCCGGTCGATCGCAAGGTCGAGATGCGCGACCTGTCCCATCGCATGCACGCCGCTATCGGTGCGCCCGGCGCCATACACCTCGACTGGCCCGCCATCCAGCTTGGCTGCGGCCGCCTCGATGGCGCCCTGGACCGTCGGCTTGCCCGGCAGCCGCATCCAGCCCTGGAAAGGGCCGCCATGATATTCGATCAGGAGCTTGTAGCGGGCCATGGATTATACGTCGAAGGCTGCGGGATAGGTGAGGGTGCCGGCCACCGGCGCCGAATCCGCCAGCCGCTTCGCCATGAAATGCGGCCCGCTCCACGGCGCGTCAAACGGGGCAGCCGCTTCAGCCGAAAACCCGAAGCGCGGATAATAGTCCGCATGCCCCAGCACGAAGACAAGGCTTTCGCCCGCGCCTTCCAGCGCCAGGAGGCCGGTCCGGACAAGCCCGCTGCCAATGCCCTGTTTCTGCCGTCCCGGCAGCGCGGACATCGGTCCCAGTCCCACCGCCAGCGGCGCACCGTCAACAAGGATACGGAAGAATTCAACATGCCCGACGATCCGGCTGTCATCATGCGCGACCAGCGACAGCAGGCTGTCGCCATCCCGCTTCAGCCTGCGGACAATCTTGCCCTCCGCCGGCTGCCCGAAGGCGGCGTCATTCAGCTTGGCAATTTCGTCAATGTCGTCGGCATGCGCCGGGCGGATCCAGATGCTCATGAGGTCAGCCGTGTGCCGGGCGCAATCGGCGTCCCATTGAGGAATACGCTCGCGCTCATCGGCCCTTTTCCGGGACGCTGCAGCGTGGTGATCCGTACCGCGCCGCCATCGCCGCAGGCGACCAGCAGCTTGTCGTCCAGAACGGTGCCCGGCGCGGCTCCGCCAGAGGTTCCGGCCACTTCGCTCATCAGCAGTTTCAGGCGCACGGGCGCGTCTTCGCCGTCCGGCGTCCAGTGGCAGATGGCGCCGGGAAAGGGCGATAGGCCCCTGATATGGCAATCGACTTCGGCGGCGGGTTTCGACCAGTCGACCGGCTGGTCCTCGGCGCTGATCTTGTGGGCATATGTGATGCCGTCTTCCGGCTGGGCTTTCGGGGTGACTGCCCCTTCTGCCCATCGTGCCAGCGCAACCGGCGCGAGGTCGGCGGCCAGTTCCGCCAGCCGGTCGTGCAGCGTGCCCGCTGTCGTCGCCGCCGTGATCGGCGTGCGCGCCGACATCAGCACCGGTCCGGTATCGAGGCCCGCATCCATCAGCATCGCGTCGACCCCGGTCTCATGGTCGCCCGCCATGATCGCCCGCTGGATCGGCGCAGCGCCCCGCCAGCGCGGCAGGATCGAGGCGTGCATGTTGAGACAGCCAAGGCGCGGCGCATCCAATACCGCCTGCGGCAGGATCAGGCCGTATGCCACGACAACCGCCGCATCGAGACCGAGTGCGGCAAACGCCTCCTGCTCTGGTGCCTTCTTCAGCGATTTCGGCGTGCGCACCTCAAGGCCATGCGCTTCGGCCCAGGCGTGCACCGGTGTCGGCGTCAGCTTCTTGCCCCGTCCCGACGGGCGCGGCGGCTGGGAATACACGCAGGCAATTTCGTGGCCCGCTGCGACAAGCGCGGCGAGCACGTCAACGGCAATCTGCGGACTGCCCATGAAGGCAAGGCGAAGCGGTTGGGTCATGGTGCGGGGGTCTAGCGCGCGGGGCGCTGGCAATAAAGCAAAGATTGGCGCGGCAGGATCAGGCGACGTCTTCGCGGATCTTGCGAATCTTGGCCTTCTTGACCTTGTCGATGGCCCGCATCCGCTTCAGGCGCGAGAGATAGTCGATGAACAGCGTGCCTTCGAGATGGTCCATCTCGTGCTGGATGCAGACCGCGTAGAGCTCTTCGGCCCATTCCTCGACCGGGTTGCCATCATAATCCAGGTAACGGATCAGGCAGCGTACCGGGCGCTCAACCTCGTCGAAAATGTCCGGCACCGACAGGCAACCTTCTTCGTAGGGCTGTGTCTGCTCGACCGTTTCGACGATTTCCGGGTTCACGAAATAGCGCGGCTGGGGCTCTTCATTCTCGGGGGCGAGGTCCATGACGATGACGCGCAGCGGCACGCCGACCTGAATCGCAGCCAGCCCAATGCCCGGCGCATCATACATGGTTTCCAGCATGTCATCCATCAGCGCGCGAATCTCGTCGGTGACGCCGCCTTCAACAGGCTTCGACACCTCCTTGAGGCGTGGATCGGGTACAGTCAGGATGTCGCGTATGGCCATAAGGGGGAGATATGAACAGAAGGGCGTCTGGTCAACTGGTACGGCTCATTTGGCAGCCAGCCGGGGCTTCTTGGCATCGAGATCCAGTTCGCCCGTCCGGTCGGTCGCCGTGGCGCGGTTTTCGATCAGTTTGGGCTCGGCGGGCGCCTTGTTGGGCGGCGCGATCGACAATTCCTCGAACTTGCGCAACGTCGGCAGGACGCGCTTGTCCACTGATCCCATCATGGAATTGAAATGGTCCACCGAACCGTTCAGCGACTTGCCCAGCTTTTCCATGTGTTCCAGCAGCTTGCTCATGCGTGTGTAGAGTTCGGCGCCCAGTTCCGCCGCCTCCATGGCATTCGCATTCTGCTCATGCTGGCGCCACAAATGGGCAACCGTCCGGGCTAGTGCAATCAGCGTTGTCGGCGTGGTCACGATCACCTGCCGGGACATGGCTTTTTCGATCAGGTCCGGTGCCTGTTCCAGTGCCGCCGCGAAAAAGTTCTCCCCGGGTATGAACATGGCGATATAATCGAACCGGTTGCCGAGGTTTGACTGATAGTCCTTCGACGCCAGCGTGGTGACGTGGCGCTGCACGCTTTGCGCATGCGCCTTCAGGTGCGCCAGCCGTTCGACCGGGTCTTCGGTATTGGTGGCGGCCATGTAGGAGGCGAGGGAAACTTTGGAATCGATGACGATCTGCCGGTCGCCGGGCAGGCGGATGATGGCATCCGGGCGCTGGCGGCCTTCCTCGGTGGCGTCATGGACCTGCTCATTGAAATCGCAATGGGCCGACAGGCCTGCCTGTTCCATGACATTGCGCAATGTCATTTCGCCCCAGCGACCGCCGCCTTTCGGCGCGGTCAGGGCGTTCACCAGCTTGCCGGTCTCAGCTGTGTTGCGATGCAGGCTTTCGCCGATCGCCTTCACCTGTTCGGACAGTAGGGATTTGTCCTCGGTCCGGACTTTTTCGAGGTCGTCGACGCGCTTCTTGAAGGCATCGAAATTCTCGCCAATCGGCTTCATCAGTTCCTGCAGCTGGCCCTTGGCGCCTTCCTTATGCTTCTCGAACGTCTCGTTGGCGAGTTGCAGGAATTGGGCATTGGCGGTCCGCAGCACGCCTTGGGCGAGGTCGGCGAACTTGCGTTCGTCCTCTTGGCTGCGGGCCCGGATTTCAGCCAGCGCAATCTCTGCCTGTCGGGCAACCTCTTCCTTCGTGCGCAGCGCCTGTTTGGTGTCCGACAGGTCCTCTTCTGTCCGCGCCTGCTCGCGGCGGGCAAGGTCTGCCCGTCCCCACAGGACATAGGCGGCAAAGCCGAGCCCCATAACGCCCAGCAGCAGCACGATATGCACGGCGTCGAAGCCGGCGGTTCCGATGGTAACGATAGGTGTCATTGCGATATCCTGCCACGATTCTCGTGGAACATATCTAGAACGGTGTCATGTGTCCACGCGCTGAAAACGCCGCGCGAAAACTATCCGTTGGTCGGCGCGCCGGCCAGCGCGTTCAGGCTCTCGATCAGGTCTGCCGTGATCGTTCCGGTCACCGGAAGGCCATTGGCTTTCTCATAGTCGCGGATGGCCTTGGCCGTGCTGCCGCCGATCACGCCATCCGGCGTGCCGACATTATAGCCGAGCGCCGAGAGGGCGACCTGCACACCTTGCACCTGCAGCGGATTGCCGGTGTTCCACGGCTGGGCGCCGAAGCGGCCATTGCTGATGGCATTGTCGCGCGAGGCTTCCCAGAAGACCGCCCGCGCGCGGGCCTGTTCGGCGGCTTCGGCCGAGATGCGGCCAGAAAGGTCGGCGATCTTGGCCGGTGCGCCTGCATCGCCGTTCTTGCCGGCAATTTCGTACCAGAACATGGCTTCGGTCAGGTTCGGGCTGATGCCCAGGCCCTGCTCGTAAAGCACGCCGAGATTGTACTGGCTGTCGACAATGCCGAACTCGGCGGCCTTGCGGAACCATTCGACGGCGCCGGCATAGCTCTGCGGTCCGCCATCGCCCTCGGCCATGAAGACGGCCAGGTCATGCATGGCGCGGACATTGCCGCCATTGGCAGCCTTTTCGGTCCACTCCCGGGCCAGCGCCAGGTCCTTGGGAACGCCATTGCCTTTCTCGTGCAGCTTGGCGAGGCCGTACTGCGCGATGGGCAGGCCCTTGGCGGCAGACTTGCGCATCAGCGCGGCGCCAGCGGCAAAGTCGCCAGCAGCGATGCGTTCCTGGGCCAGCTGGTACTGGGCGATATGGTTTCCGGCGGCGGCAGCGCTCTCCACCGAAATGAAGGGCGAGATGGCCGGGAAGTTCGAGACAGATTCTGCCGCAGGCTGGCTGGCAGGCGCGACAGGCGCCGGCGCGGCCTCCGTCACTGGCGCGGCATCGAACAGTTCCGTGTCGGCCTGGGATGCGGCGGGCGCATCATCGGTCACTGCTTCGGTAGCGACGGGCGGAGGCGCTGTAGCGATCGTCGCCGCGCCGGGATCGACATAGGTATCGACAGAAGCGGTGACGACAGGCGCTTCCTGCTTGCCGCGAATGTAGAGATAGCCCCCCACGGCGGCTCCGGTAATGACAACAGCCGAAGCAGCCGCATAGAGCGGCAGCTTGCTGGAGCCCGACGTCGCCCGGACTCCGTTGAAAGACGGTTTGTCGTTTTTCCGCCGGTTGCGGCGCTGCGGCTGGGCTTCCGGTGTGCCGGCCGCAATGATCGCGGCCCGGCGAGCCCGGGCGATATAGTCATTCGTGTCATCCGCCCGAATGGCAATCGGTTCAGGCTCGTCTTCGGCGAGCGGATCCAGGTCGGCGTCCGGATCGGATTTTTGCGAGATCAGCGCGAGAAAGTCTTCATCCTCGGAATCGTCCATGTCGAATATGTCGGAGGCGCGCGCTTCGGTATGGCTGTCATGCTCGCCGTCGATGCCTTCCAGTTCGGAGAGCGGATCGAAGAAGGATTCCGGGCCAGCCTCGTCTGGAGAGACAGAGAAGTCCTTGTCCGTGTACTCGGCAACGCCGGCTTCCTGCGACATGCTGAGGGTGTCCTCGAAATCGGACTTGTAGGGCGCATTGCGGCTCTCGATCGATGCGTCCCAGCCTGCGATCCCGGCCTCGAAGAACGCGTCGTCATCATCCGGATCGATCAGCGAGTCTGCAAGCATCGCGTCGTCGTCTTCCTGAAAATCGGCTGCCGACGTTTCAGCGAACATGTCATCGTCATTGTCGTCTTCGATTTCGGGCAGGCCGGGTTCGAACGGCGCAATGTCATCGTCGGCTTGCGCCTGTACGGCCTGTGGAACCACCGGATCGGCAGCAAAGTCAGGTGCTGCCGGCATCGCGTCGGCGCCTTCCGGGTCGGCATAGGGCGGGGCGGTGAATTCCTCGAGGCTTTCAAGCCGCGTGGCCAGGGACGCAATGGCCCGCTGCACCGGCGACAGCGACGCCGCCGACTGGGCCTGCATGTGCTCAAGTCGCTCGGAGACATTGGAAAGGGCGTCCGACAGGCGCACATCCGTACGCTTGCGGTCCTCTTCCATCTGCGTCGCCATGGACTTGATGGCACTGTCCTGGCGTTTCTGGAGGCGCGACGCTGCCGAGGCGACCTGTTCGCCGATCTGTTCGATGGCTTCGGCGCTGCGCGTTTCACTTTCGCTGACGCGGTGGTCAATCTGGTCGGCGAGCGTATCGATGCGGGCGCTGACGGTTTCGCCGAGACGCTCGATTTCGCCGCGCACGGCCTCGCCTGCAGCGGCGTCATCGCGTGCTTCGACTTCGCGGATGCGCTGCTCGAAGCTGTTCGACATCTGGCTGACCTGGTTGGACACGGTTTCGATGGAGCGCGACTGGCGTTCCTCGGTGGCCGCAAGGCGTTTCTGCACGTCCGACAGCCCGGCCGTGAGGCCGGAGACGACTTCACTATTCTCGACATTGGCGGTGCGCGCGATCTCGTCGGCAAGCTCGAGCCGGGTCTGGTCAACGGTTTCACGCAGCGACTTTGTCAGGTCATCGAAACGGGCCTCGAATTCCGAGCGCAGTTTTTCAGCAAGCTCCGGATCGACCGATCCGGCCAGTGCCTCGACCCGGTTGTCGAGGTGATTGAACGTTGCCTCCAGGCTTTGCAGCGCGGCATCGGTCGTGGTTTCGGCGCGGTTGAGGCGTTCCTGGATACGCAGCAGCGTACCTTCCATGGATTCCAGCGCGCCCGACACGTCGGACTCGACGGCGGTCAGGCGTTCGTCGGTCTGACCGGCGGTTGCCAGGCGTTGCTGGACTTCGCCTTCAAGCGTCGACAGGCGGGTCGTCAGGTCACGCGCAGCAATTTCGGACCGCTTTTCGGCCTGGCCAACGGCCTGTTCGACCCGTGCAGCGGCGTCTGACAGTTTCGATTCGACCCGGGTTTCGACGCCTTCGACGCGGTCGGTCAGGTCGGCAAAGCCTGCTTCGACCCGGCCCTTGATGGCTTGGGCCTCCTGCTGGGCGAGTTCGCCTTCATCATTAACGTGGTCAGCCAGCTTGCCGAGCGCCTGCTCAAGCGATCTCAGCGCTTCGAGGTTCTGCTTGTTCGAATCATCTTCTTCAAGCCTGCGAACCTTGGCCTGGAGCGCCTCATAGGTGTCGCGGATCTCGTCCATCAGGCTTTCGACATGGCCAACGACGGACTGGCTGCTCTGCTCGGCATGCTCGAGCTTGGCGACGAGGCCGAGAACCGTGTGGTCCATGCCCGAAATGGCCAGCGTGGAACGGGCTTCAGCCGCCTCGATGCGGCGCGTCAGGCGGTCCAGTGTGTTCGTGGTCGCATCCGGGCGCGGACGCGGCGTGCGGAACAGGGATGAGATTTCGTTGAGCTGGGATTCCTCGTCCGACATCAGCAGGCGGTTGAGGTATTCGCCCAGCGTCAGACCTTCGGCGCTCGCCGCTTCGCGCGCGGCATCGCGCGCGCGCTGGTCAATGCCTTTGACACTCCAGGGCCCTGTCTGGTTCATCCCGGATTCTCCTCGCTCAGCCCGCGAAGTTAACGCAGCGGGCAGATTCGTTCACATATTCTAACGGTGATGCCAGCCGGGGTCTTAAAGCGAGGTTAAAGGTAAATATTTTCCCGCGATTTGGTAACGAGTAAGGTTATGGCATTTACCAAGCGGAACGTTTCCGCGAACGTTCGCGTAAAGTTGACGTTGACGTTCGCGGAAGCCTTGGTCTAAGCTGTCTGC
>TARA_R110000751_G_scaffold937_21_pt1 | contig 32831 bp, 28 predicted proteins | sample TARA_R110000751 | Tara Oceans TARA_R110000751 (sample SAMEA4398001) | marine metagenome | biome: Polar Biome; feature: [MES] marine water layer (ENVO:01000295) within the mesopelagic zone...; material: water (ENVO:00002006), including particulate matter (ENVO:01000060) such as...... | reverse complement strand
CCCAGCCAGTTATGACGCAGCCGTTCCTGAAGAATTGGTATACTCCGGTTCTAAAAACTTAACCGATTCCGTAGAAGGAAGCCCGCTGGATGCTGGTAAACTGGTCTTATCTCCTACTCGTACCTATGCGCCTATCATCAAAAAGATTCTAAGCGAGGTTAACCGAGAAGATCTACACGGAATGGTACATTGTTCTGGTGGTGCGCAAACTAAGATTTTGCATTTTGTAAAAGACTTACACATCATTAAGGATGATATGTTTGAACTACCGCCATTGTTTAAAATGATTCAAAAGGAATCAGGAACAGATTGGAAAGAAATGTATCAGGTATTCAACATGGGCCACCGTATGGAGCTCTATGTAAATGAATCTATCGCACAAGAAATTATAGCGATCTCCAAATCTTTTCACGTAGATGCAAAAATCATAGGTCGCGTGGAAGCTGCAAGCTCTAAGAAACTGACTATTGACAGTGAGTTTGGAGTTTTTGAGTATTAGATTTTATGGTTGACAGCTTTAAAGTTTAATCTTGATGTGGTGTTATTTATTCCCGTTGAACATTATTTTTTAAAACCTCCTCCACAACTTCTAACTTTGGCTCTGTATAGCGTTTGCAAAAAGGTGCGCCAAATCTAGTTCTATCATATCTTTATAAGGTTGTTTAAGAATTGTTTAAGAATGAAATAGTGAGAAATTTCGTATTTTTCAAATTAATATGTTAATAGAATTTAATGATTTTTAGTCAACAGCATCACTTTATTTAACTTTACCCTGACTACATGAATAAAAGTATAAAATCAAAATTTTCTGTAATACACCTGCTTATAGCGCTAGCTATTTTCACCCAGTCTAGAGGACAAGTGGCACCTGGAGGAGTTTCGACAGACTTAGCATTGTGGCTAAGGGCAGATGCTGGTGTGAATTGTAATACAGATGATTGTGATGTAACTTCATGGGTTAATCAAGAAGGTACTACAAGTTGGGACGCCAGCGGTACTGGTGCTACTAAATGGAAAAACAACTCCACAGACTTAATAAATTTTAATCCATCATTGAGTTTTACGGATGATGTACAACCGCTTCAGGCGACTAATATTTCTAGAACCAATGGAACGAGCTCCACTATGTTCATAACAGGAGAAGTAAGTTCCATTGCCGATCAATGTTTTATAGAAATAGGAAGAACTACTAGTAGTAGAGCTTTCTTTATAGATCAACGGTATGCAGGTAATACTAACTTTTCCACAAACATTACAGTTAACAGTCCCCAAATATGGTCTTTAACAGATACTGGTGGAACCAACGCCGCTACTGTCTATGAGACAACCGCTCCCATCATGTCATATAGTAATAAGCTTTTCAATTCTAGTTGGACCTCTGGAGCTACTTATACCATAGGTGACGACATTACAGGAGATAATAGATTAACGGGATTACTCAGTGAGGTTATTTATTATGATACGAACCTCTCTGCTGCAAATAGAGCTCGAATAGATTCCTATCTAGCTATTAAGTACGGCATCTCGATTAATGACGGAACAGGAGCAGATTACGTTTCTACAAGCGGCTTTAATTACTGGGATCACATCAGCAACTCGGGGTATAATCATGATGTTTTTGGTATAGGCCGTGATGATAACACTGCTTTAAACCAGAAGATATCAAAATCAGAAAATGCTAATACCTTTTTAACTATAGCACTAGATAACGATTTCACAAGTCCTAACACCAGCACCACTAGAACATCAATATTTAATAATGACTTATCTTATCTGATGTTAGGAAACAATAACGGTAACTTAACTGTTTCTCCCACAGCCTTAACTAGCATACACCCAAATTTCTACCGAATTAATAGAATATGGAAAGCCCAAGATACAGGTGGCGTGCCATGTGTTAACTTTCAATTTGACACCAGCTCATTGTCTGCAACTGCTACCCAAAACTGGTATGTGGTGGTAGCAAGTGATGCAAATTTTACCTCTAATCTAGATTATAAAAAAATAGATATAGGCGCTAATGCCGTCGTTAATATTGATTTAAGAGATAACGAAAGCAGCTTTATAACTCTGGCAAGAATAAATACTAATGACATTACTAACGCCTCATCTCCTAATGGAGTTGTGGGAATTCAAACAGCTAATCCTAAAAATTATTCTTATTTAGACGTAAGAGGTGGCGACAAAGGATTTGTAGTCTCCCGATTGAATCAAACAACCATAAACGGTTTATCCCCGGTGGCTGGAATGCTCTTATTTAATACGAGCACTTCTACTTTTCAATTATATAATGGTACCAACTGGCGCGATTTAAATGATCCTTCAACCATGCGCCTCCCAAGATTTTGCAATTAGATATGAAAGCGATAATTATTTTAATTACCACACTCATGAGCGCATTCTGCACAGCTCAAGTTCTTATAAATAGAACAACGGCTTCTAGTAGCTCTGTGGTTCTTGAATTTGGCAATGAGGCTAAGGGAATCGTATTAGAACCTATAGACTTTCTTAGCAGCCCGAGCACGGGTACCTTAATTTTTGATGACAACTCAGGTAGTTTTAGATACTTCAACGGTACATCATGGAGTCCTGTAATTACTGGGGGAACTAGCAACTCTGTTACCAGCTACCCAGCGAGCGGCCAAATTATTTTAAACGATAGTAATTCTGCAGCTGATGGTATCTTTATTATTGAAGATGATGCTAGAGCAATGGTTCTTCCCGTAGTTCCTAACGGAGCCTTAACAATAAAAGAACCTTCTATAGGTCACATGTATTACGATCCTGTAAGCCAAAGTATTAAAGTATTTAATGGTGTTTCTTGGACTAGTTTTTAAGTCTATCATGTTGATAAGGTGTACCTACCACACCTTTTTTTTAACCTACAAGAAAAATCTAATTCATCAAGTAGACTAATACTTTCAACGACCGCTAGCAAGTTTTGGTTTCCTATAAAGCTGTTGATGGGATATATCCAAAGCAAGGCTGTTTCAAAATTTATTCTCAGCTTCTCATCGATAAAGAATTCCAAAGCTTTTATTTTTCAAAAATATTCTTAGACTCTAAATAGCAGCAATCAATTAATGGAGCTAGTCAACTTCTTTACCAGCTTCAGTTTAGGCTCAATATAGCGTTTGCAAAAAGGCGCCTCTGGTCTGGTTTGATAATAATTCTGAATAGACTCCCGCGATGGCTCAAAGGATTCCAATTCCAAAACTTTAGTGATGTATGTTTGTTTTCGCTTTCGCGAAAGCGAGCTAATAATTACTTCTATTCTATTTTTTAATTCTTCATCAATATAATAGATCGCACTTCGATAATCATTACGACGACTGTGCTGCTTTGTTGCAGCATGTGTCTGTAGATGGATATCGATTAATTTTTCCAAATCTACTTGGTCTGTAAAATGAATGATGACTGCTTCACTCTTGTTCTCATACGGAGCCGTGCTTGAAATATAACCTTGCTCTACGCTTTCCACACCATCAATTGCTTGAAAAACAGCTTCGGTACACCAATGACAACCACCGCCAAGACCTAGTTGAGTATTCGTTTTCATATGTGATAATATAGTAAAAATTACGGGCAAATTCCGTATTTTCGCAGGACTTGAAATAGACCATGATAGATAAATTAAATATTGTAAAAAACCGTTTTGACGAGATAAATGACTTGATCATACAGCCAGATATTATTTCTGATCAAAAACGATATGTACAACTTACAAAAGAATATAAAGATCTTAAAAACCTCATGGACAAACGTGAGATTTATATAGAACTGACTGCAAATTTAGAAGAAGCACAAGAAATCATATCAGACGGTAGCGATGCCGATATGGTAGAAATGGCACAGATGCAGCTAGAAGAAGCTAAAGAAGCTATTCCTGCTCTAGAAGAAGAAATACGCATGATGCTGGTTCCTAAAGATCCAGAGGATTCTAAAAATGCCGTTATGGAAATACGTGCAGGTGCTGGTGGTGATGAAGCGAGTATTTTTGCTGGTGATCTTTTTAGAATGTATGAAAAGTATTGCTCTAGTAAAGGCTGGAGTACCAGTATCGTAGATACCAGTCATGGAACTAGTGGTGGTTATAAAGAAATCATCATGGAGGTAAATGGTGAGGACGTTTACGGTACCTTAAAGTTTGAAGCTGGAGTGCACCGGGTACAACGGGTCCCTCAGACAGAGACTCAAGGACGAGTGCATACAAGTGCTGCAACAGTTATGGTATTGCCAGAAGCGGAAGAATTTGACTTAGAACTCGACATGTCTGAAGTACGTATCGAGCGCACTACATCAACTGGTCCTGGAGGACAGTCGGTAAACACGACTTACTCTGCTATTAAATTACACCACGAGCCTACCGGAATGATCGTGAGCTGTCAAGATCAGAAGTCTTCTCATAAAAACTTAGAGAAAGCCCTCAAAGTATTGCGTTCTCGTTTATATGATATCGAACTCGCAAAGAAAATGGCCGCCGACTCTGAAAAGCGTAAAAGCATGGTAAGCACTGGTGACCGTAGTGCCAAAATTAGAACCTACAACTACTCTCAAGGACGTGTAACAGATCACCGCATCAATTTAACTTTGTACGATCTAGATAACATCATCAATGGTGATATTCAAAAAATCATCGACGAGCTGCGATTGGTAGATAATACGGAGAAGTTGCAAATGAATGATGACGGAATATAACAGCGCATGCGATGCGCAGACAAGATAAACCGATGACCGTACAAAAACTAACCACTCAAATACTTCAAAAAAAATCCTTTCTTTGTGTAGGCTTAGATGTGGATTTAGAAAAGATGCCAGCTCATTTATTGCAAGAAGAAGATCCTATTTTCGCTTTCGCGAAAGCGATTATAGACGCCACACATGACTTATGTGTAGCTTATAAACCCAACACTGCATTCTTTGAGGCTTATGGAGTAACAGGATGGATAGCTTTAGAAAAAACCATTAAATACCTCAACGAGAACTATCCAGATCACTTTACGATAGCCGATGCCAAACGCGGAGACATAGGAAATACTTCTACTCGATATGCCAAAGCCTTTTACGAAGATTTGAATTTTGACAGTGTCACGATTGCTCCTTATATGGGAAAGGATTCTGTAGAACCATTTCTTGCTTTTGAAAATAAATTTGCTATTCTTCTCGCACTCACATCCAACCAAGGAGCTTTTGATTTCCAGACCAAATTAATAGACGGAAAGCCCTTGTATCAAGAAGTGCTTAAAACCGCTTCGCAATACAAAAACAGTGATCGATTGATGTATGTGGTAGGCGCTACAAAAGCGGAGTATCTTAAAGAAATACGTGAAATTGTCCCTAATGCTTTTTTATTAGTTCCTGGCGTAGGCGCACAAGGTGGCAGTCTGGAAGAGGTAGTGAAGTATGGTAAAAACGATCAAATAGGATTATTAGTCAATTCTTCTCGTGGAATTATCTACGCTTCAAAAGAAAAAGATTTTGCTGATGCTGCACGAGCAAAGGCAATGGAATTACAACAGCAAATGGAATCCCTTTTGTAAAACACATGAGGATGATTCTAGCAGTTCCCACTCAAATTTAGAACAATTCATTTCTTTAAATTAGATCGCTCGATCCTAATTTTCAAGGATGACCATACCATTCTAATAAAAATTAAGGAATTTCTTGCATCGCAGCCATTGTAATTATCTAGACAAAGGCTGAGCACAGGTTGTAAGTTTACTGCAAGGCGGAAAACTAAAATTTAAATCGCATCAAGTTAGATTCAAAGCGATACTACAATACAGTCGAATAAAAGATAGAAGGGATATTTTAATTTCTAAAAATCATGATCAATCGCTCTGAAGTTTGTTGATCGTAGTCCTCTAGTTGGTAATTTCCATAAACATCTACTAAGTCTAATCCTGAAGCGGCAAAATAGCTTTGAAAATCTTCTAAAGTTAACGCGCTTACTCGTTCTGTAAAGTGGTAATCGTGGTCGTTATCCCTAAATTTTATATCCTTATATATAAAACCATTTTCAAAACGTCTGGTATTGTGAAAGGTGATGCCTGCTTCGGTTTTGGAATTTTGTGCTACCAAGTTTTTAATCACCTGAGGTACATTCATAAAATCAATCACTCCGTAGCCACCTGGTTTTAGATTTTCTTTAATAGCCATAACCGTCCTCAAATTATCGGCGGCATCATCAAAGTAACCAAAACTAGTAAAAAGATTAAAAACAGCATCAAAAATCTGATCATAAGCAAGCGTCATGTTGTGCACATGAAACTCGATACGAGAAGTATCTATAGGAGGTAAGCTGCTACTTTCTTCATGAGTCGAATCATTCAACACAGCTTTTCTCAATTCCGCTTTCGCGAAAGCGATACTACTATCACTTAAATCAACTCCAGTGACCCGATATCCTAGTTGATTGAGATACATACTATGACGACCACGGCCACAGGCAAGGTCCATAATATGAGCATTCTTATCCAACTTTAATCGCTGGGTAAGGCGCTGCATAAACGCTCCAGCCTCGGTGTAATCTCGATCTCGGTAAAGGATGTGGTAATAAGGGGTATCGAACCAACTGGCGAACCATTGATCTGATGTGTTTACATTGCTCATAGACCGCAAAAATACCTTAATTTTGTGGATCAAATTCCACGATGATGTCCCAAAATTTTAAGATGATTGCCAAAACGATCTTTGGCCTAGAAGAAGTACTTGAACAAGAACTCAAACAACTAGGCGCCATGAATATAAAGCGTGGTGTGCGCATGGTTGAATTTACTGGGGACCAAGGATTTATGTACAAAGCAAATATGATGTTGCGTACCGCAATCAGGATTTTAAAACCTATTTATAGTTTTAGCGCACGTAATGAAGTAGATCTTTACGATGGGATATATCAATACGACTGGTCAAAGCATCTTACACACCATGACACACTTGCTGTTCATGGCACCATTTCCTCGCAATACTTTAACCACAGCCAGTATGTGGCATTGAAAACTAAAGATGCCATTGTAGATCAAATACGTCGCAATACCGGCCAAAGACCAGATGTGGATACCAAGCATCCTGATTTGAGAATATCAGTACATATTAACGATCAAACCGTAGACGTATCATTAGACACAAGTGGCGAGCCTTTATACAAACGCGGTTATAGAAGTATGACCAACGAGGCTCCTATTAATGAGGTACTTGCAGCTGGAATCATTTTATTGAGTAATTGGGACCAGCGTTCTTCATTTATCGACCCTATGTGTGGTAGTGGAACAATTGCTATTGAAGCAGCGATGATAGGGGCTAACATTGCTCCTAACATTAACCGTAACGAATTTGGTTTTGAAAAATGGCCAGATTATGACAACCAGTTGTTTGAAAATATTCAAGAAAGCTGCTTGAAAAAGATACGCGAATTTGACGGAAAAATTATCGCCAGAGATGCAGATGGTTACACCGTAGAAAAAGCGGTCGAGAATGTGAAAAATGCCAATCTTACCGACTTTATAACGGTAGAAAAAGGCGATTTCTTTAGAGACCACCAAAGCGCTAGTGCGTTCTTAATGTTTAACCCACCTTATGATGAGCGTATTTCTGTGGATGTGGAAGAATTTTACAAAGAAATAGGTGACACCTTAAAACAACGTTATGCTGGTTCTACAGCATGGATGATTACTGGAAATCTGGAAGCATTGAAATATGTAGGCTTGCGCCCTTCTCGTAAGATCCAATTGTACAACGGTAAAATTGAGGCGAAATTAGTGAAGTACGAAATGTATAAAGGGACCAAGAAGTTGCATAAGGTTCTTGCTCGTGAGGAGGAAGAATAGGTTTTAGGGATGAGGGATGTGGTAAACTATATTTACTAACCTTGCTTTAGAATAAGCAGATCCCTGATAAATTTGGAATTTGCTTTTGCTTATATTTCACATCTCGAGCCAAATTTTCTGGGATGACTATCTAAGTAAGAACTCCAACTTCATTTTAATTAAATTTGCGTTATAAATGGCCGATCCCTGATAAATTTGGAATTTGCTTTTGCTTTTACTTTAACTTTACATCTCGAGCCAAATTTTCTGGGATTACCAAAGACTAAAAATGAATTTACTATTACCATTTCTCGCCGTTTTATTGGGTTTTGCTGCGGCATTACTTTTAAAAGCACAATCAAAAAGCCGCATGAAATTGCTACTGGCTTTTTCTGGGGCCTTTTTATTGAGTGCCGTAGCCAGTGAGTTTTTACCTGAGATTTACGAAAGTGGAGACCGTACTTATGCTGCTTACCTTATGGGTGGGGTTTTCTTGCAAATTATCCTAGAGTTTTTCTCTAAAGGAGCTGAGCATGGTCATTTACATATCAATAAAAAAATGCCTGTATTTCCCTATTTGCTTTTTGGAAGTTTATGCTTGCATGCATTTCTAGAAGGAATGCCATTACAAGGGGAAACCAGTATGATTTATGGAATCTCCATTCATAAAATACCTATTGCCTTTATTTTCACTTCGTTTTTATTATCGAGTCATTACAGTAAGTGGAAAACAGTCTTAATTATATTGTTTTTTGCAGCGATGTCACCTTTGGGAAGTCTTGCTGCTGGAAATCTAGAAATCCTTCAAGATTTTATGCTACCCATCAAAGCTTTAGTAGCTGGAATTGTTCTTCATGTCTCTACTACGCTGATTCTAGAAGCTAGTGAAGCGCATAAGTTCAATCTGGCTAAGATTGTGGTCATGGTTATCGGTGGTGTCCTGGGGTTTTTATTGTAGTTGTTGAGAGTTTTAAAATTGAAGTCCCTATTTAATATATAATTCAATTATTTTGGCAGCTTGGGTTTCTAGCAATACTTGCCTCGCATTTGCTGGAACAAGAACTGTTTCTCCAAAACTTACTTTCTCTTTAGAATCATTTATTGAAATTTCAAAAGATCCTTCTACACACATAAAAATAACAAAAGAATCATTCTGAGAATAATCAATGGAAGTTGCTTGATCTATTTCTATAACTGTAGAAGTAAAATAGCGACAACTGGCTAGAACACGAGCATTCTTATTTGAGGTGGGACCTGCTATACTATTTGATTGAGGTATATTCCTTTTTACAGCCTTTAAAGATTTTTCTAGATGTAATTCTCTTTCATTACCATTGATGTCTTTACGATCCCAATCGTAAATCCTATAGGTAATATCTGACGTTTGTTGAATCTCCGCCGCAAGAACACCTGCGCCTATGGCATGTACTTTACCTGCTGGAATAAAAAACGATTCGCCCTTATTTACTTTTTGTTTGTTTAAAATTTGATCTACATTATCTTTTGTAAGCGTTTTCAATGCATTAGTAGTCACATTTTCATTCTTAAAGCCATTGATTATCGTTGCATCTGCTTCTCGATCCATGATGTACCACATTTCTGTTTTACCATAAGCATTATGCTCTGCTTTAGCCATTTCGTCATCTGGATGTACCTGTACAGAGAGATCTGTTTTTGCATCTAGATATTTGATCAATAGTGGAAAATCGTTTCCAAACTGACTGTAATTCTTATTTCCTACAAATTCATGTCTATAATCTCTAATGAGGTCTGTTATACTACAACCTTTATAGACTCCATTATTTACTAAAGATATATGACCTTCAACTCCTGATATCTCCCAACTTTCTCCTATCACATCACTTGTTGTTTTTTTATTCAAAAGACTTTTTAATTTTGATCCTCCCCATATTTTTTCTTGAAGGATAGGCTCAAATTTTATAGGGTAAGCTGTCATAGTCGTATTGTTTAGGATAAATAAAGTTTTAAGCTGCGATAGATAATTCAGTCGAAGACTCACTCATAGCAAAAGGAAATGACGAGGTATGGTTTGTTGAAGGGACACTATTTAACAAGTTATAATTGACCCATATTTGGGTCAACTTTGCAGGTATAATTAAAGCATCTTTTGTTCTTAATTTTGAATCGTTCACATGAACCCATCTCATTAGTGGTTGCTCTGTAATTCTTTTCATAACATTCTTTTCTCCTAAATATTTTTTGAGTCTTAAGAAAATCTCTACATCAAACAACCACCTGCTTAAAAATTCCTCATAATAAACTACGGGTACAATATCTTTAATAAATACTTTTGCTCCACATTGAGTATCTCTTATATTCATTCCGAGAACAAGCAGGATGAATTGTTTGATAAACTTCGAGAGAATATTTCTCATAAAGTCTCGTTCGATTTTACTGCTTCCACCAGAATTTCTTGAACCAAATACCATGATCTGATTATCTCTCATTAACGTTTTTACTAAGTCTTTAAAATCTCTAAAGTCTGTAGAAAGATCGGCATCCATAAATCCAATGTTTGATATATGGGGTTGACTATATAAAAAACGAGCTCCTGCCCTAACAGCGGTCGCTTTTCCTGAGTTCTTTTTTACGTCGATTACACTAATTGCATTTGGAGCTAGATTCTTCATATTATGTAGAACCTCTAAGGTATTGTCTTTACTTCCATCATTTACAAAACACAAATGGTAATCTTCATTTTCTTGAATAAAAGACACAAAAGCTTCTTGGTTTAAGCGTTTCTCTTCGTTGTAGCAAGGGATAATAATTCCTGTTTTCATAATTTTATTTTTAAATATTATTACTAATTACGATACAAACATATCTCGGTATAGAGACTGAAATCGACATTTTCGATAGACACCCAATTACTTTAGACAGAAACCACTCATCGATAGACCAGCCATTTATCGAAATAATTATCTTTACATGGCTTAAAGAAACACTACTTTTCAAGTTCTTAATGAGGACCTCAAAAACAAATAAATACCTAATCACCGCTGTACTTCTTGGAATTATATTCCACGGAACTTCTATGTTCTTCACTTTGGAAAGAACTTATGATGCTTTGATTCATTTGTTTTTTGCAAACCATTATGCAACCAGCTGGTTTGAACCTTGGAGCTATAGCTGGTACACTGGCTTTTCCGCTATGGGGTATCCACCTCTTGTGCACCAATCTATAGGAGTACTCTCCTTACTAGGCGGGCTTAAATTTGGAATGTTTACCGTTGCCTTATTAGGTGTCATCTTATTTATAACAGGAGTTTATCGTTTTACTAAAGTGATCATTCCTAATGAAAAAGCAGCTGGATATGCCGCCATCATGGCTGTCTTTTCAACTTGTTTTGTAGAAACACTGCATGTTTTTGGTCAATTGCCCAGTATCATAGGGATCTCTATTCTTATGCATGCTTTGCCCGAGGTTTACAAATGGTTGAAGTCAGGAAAGAGAATTGCACTGTTCAAAGCGCTCGCATTACTTGCCATAACGGTCACTTCTCATCATGTCACTCCTGTTTTTGGAATGGTATTTTTTATATTCCCCTTAATAGGTACGGTAATCATGGATGCCGCACGAGAGAAAGTAAGTAGCAACAGTGAGGTTACTTTTTCCGTTTTCGCGAAAGCGTTCTGGAACAAGCTAATGCGTATAATTATTTTTGGGACTTGCTCTTTAATTTTAATCATAGTTTGTATCCTACCCTACTGGATCAACACCAAGAACAACCCCATTACTCAGGTACCTATACCTCATGGCTCCAGAGATAACTTCTTAGAAGTAACATCTTCTGGACTGGTCTTTTTTATAATTCCATGGGGAGTATTATTGCTGTTTCTACCATATTTTTTATACAGATTTTACAGCAAGAGGTTGTTGTTTTTTGGCTTTTCATTTAGTCTTCTTTTTATTTTGGGAACTGGAGGCACGACTCCTATTCCTTTAAAGTTATTAGGTGAAAACGCTTTTAATATTTTGACCCTGGACCGATTCACTTTGTGGGCATCGATCATGGCGTTACCTTTATTTGGTGAGTTTTGCTACCGATTTACAGATGGAGACTATAAAGAAATCTTGCAAAAAAAATGGGGTGCTGTGTTGCATCGATTCATTGGTGGTTTTCTAGCGATTGCTTTTATATTTATGGCAGTTTTTACCATGACCTTAGGAATATTTAGACCTATCCAGCCAGATGAAATCAATATGCAACCCATTGTTAACTTCCTAAATGAGGACGATCATGATAGATGGCGGTATTTACCATTAGGTTTTGGAGATCAAATGGCATGGCTATCAGCACAAACTAATGCAACTACAGTTGATGGCAATTACCACTCTGCAAGGCGGTTACCAGAACTTACTTCTAGAGCAGTAGAACGACTTGAAAATTCTAAGCACCATGGAATTGAAGGGTTGGGCTCTTTACAGCAGTTTCTGACCGTTCCAGAGAAGTTTCATTTGAAATATGTTTTCTCTAACGATAAGTTTTATGATCCGCTACTCTATTTTACTGGTTGGCATAGATTGAGTTTATTAGAAAATGGTATCACGGTTTGGGAAAAAGCAGGAATCACTCCTTTACCGAGCATCTTACCTAAAGATGATGTCCCTTTATTTCAAAAATTGATGTGGGGAATTATTCCTATTTTTACGGTCATTTTATCCATATTCTTATATTTAAGAAGTATGTGGTTCCACTCCTTCAGAAAAAAAGAAGATAGACAACTCTTCCTTTTTGATAAGGGAATTACATCTCGTAAAGGACAAAAATGGTTATACCGCACCTCCTTATGTTGGTCAGGAATCATGTTACTGCTTACCGCTTATATGGTTTATGGTATTTATGTAAAAAAGGCAGTTCAATTAACCCCAGAAAGTGTGATCACTGCTTATTATGATGCTTTAGACTTTAAAGAGTTTGAAAGAGCACATTCTTATATAGATCCAGCCAGTGAGAAAGACATTTCACAATTCATGCTTGAAGTATCGGTAACTGATGGTTTATTAAGTTCTTATTCAAAAATGGATAGTATTGCAGTAAGCGTTCTGGATAAAAATGAATGGACCGCTAGTGCAGTAGCAAAAATCAAATGGATCACACCACTCAAAGAAATTCAAACTACAGACACACTTTCTATAAAAAAGCATCAAGGTAAATGGTACATCGTGCCTAAAAGTGTGGATCCTTATATCCCGCCAGATCAATTAATGCTTGAGAGCAGCACACGTTTCTTTAATCATGGAAAACGTAAAATAACCTCAGAACAAACCTTTCATGAAGATGTATTGAAACAACCGGTCGTAGAAGTTACTACAGCAAAAATGATTCAAAGAGACTCGATTTTTTACATCGTGGGTTCTATTCAAAATGTAGATAATATCCCAGCAGATATTGCAGTTACTGGAGCATTGTATGATAGCGAGAATAATGAAATAGCTAGATATAATGCACAAGATATTGTAAAACACAAACTACTGGCCAAAGAAACTACACCGTTTTTAATTCAATTTGACATCACTTATGATAAGCATCAAACTTTTGTGGTACCTACAAATTTTGAAGTGCAAGTAAAAGCAAATGTGGCCACCACAGATTTGCATCAAACTGTGACACCATCACAAATTCAAATTAACGGATCGCATTTGGAAGGCTTTTTATTCAACCCCCGTATAGAGGCTGCTACCATTCCACAATTACTATTGAGTTATTATAATGACTCTAAAGAATTGATTTGGACAGAGTCCATTTATATAGATCAAAGTGTCCGACCGCAACGTAAAAGAGCTTTTTCCATAGACTTACCAGACTTAGAGCAGCCTATAGTTGTATCTTCAAGTCTTTTGAATATTTCTGTAAATGGATTGCCCAATGAAAGTATTTCAGATAAAGTACATCCCAACAGAAATACCGTTGGAGAAAAGGAATTTTTAATACCTATAAATGGCATGCCTTATTCCTTTATTTCTATTACAACTAATTCATATATAGGAAATCCGCGATGAGAAACTTGCATAGGTTCATTAACTTTTTGATTCTTATCGCTATTGTAGCGATGTCTTTTTCTTGTTCTGAAAATAAGGAGTTGAAAAAAGTGGCTATATCTCCTAATGCCTTTCAAGTAAAAGCACCTATGGACCAAGTCGTTACTAGAAAAGGTATTGATATTAATTTTAAAACCTTTGATAAAAACTCTTATAAACTACTAGAACTTCTAATTTCAGGAACCTATGGAACTACTGTATTAAAAGCAAAGCTCGATCATATCCGACTAAACATTCACATTCCAAATGTTATTTCTAGACATGCTGGAATGCTCACGTGGGAACTTATCGGTAATGGAAAAACCATTCAAAAAGGCACATTCAGACTTCTACCTAACACAAAAACTTTAAAAACCATGGAGAACTATGTCGGGCCACGCAGTATTATTTCTAACGATCGAGATTACACCATGCTGGTCAGTATTCCTGTAGACAGTTTGGATAATATGTTGCCAGATAAAACTCCATTAATAATGCGCCATCAATTTAAAGGCAACATCACAACCACTACTCAAGAAATCACCACTGGTTTTGCGTGGCAAAGAATCCTAGCGCCATTGACTACTGGTCGTTTAATTACGGGCAGTACCATGGAAACTATTTCTTCAAAAGAATTAGTTGTAGATGTATTTCCAGATATCGCCACAGCTTTTAAAATCTCTGAAAACAGCAACCACAATTATGCCGATGGAAGTGAAATCATCACTCTTAAAACTGATCAGATTAAAGATCGCTATGGCAACATTACTACTGATGGAACACTGGTCACTTTTTTCATAAAGGACAACCTTGATAAAAGATGGCAAACTACAGGAAGCACTATAAATGGGTACGCTTTCGCGAAAGCGTTACATCCACAAACTCCTTCTGCCTGGACGATAAAAGGAGTGATTACTGGTATGGTAGAAAGTCCAGAATTAAACATTAATTTCCAATCTATTATTGATCAAATTCCTTTTACTTATACAGAAAATAACAGGATTACCATTGGTCCATTGACCAGTTACTTAGGACAACTTGTTCCAGATGGAATTCCAATAAGTATAAAATTAAACGCCAAAGAAATCATTCTAAAAACAAAAAACGGTATTGCAACACATTCTTATGACACAAAAATGATAGCACCTGGCACCTATAATTTAGAAATTAAAACCTTAGGTGTAACGACCGTAAAGCCCATAATATTAAGGTGAAAAAAAACAAACTATTATATCGATCTATTATCATTATCGCATTTCTATGTGTCAATGCTGGGGTTATTTATGGTATAAGTCAAGTTATGGCTTACCTCAACACTGGCGCTGATACTTCAAAAATATTACATCTCGATCTGGCACGTACCGATTATTATTTACCCGAAGTGACTTGGGTTTCTATCAATAATCCAGGAAGACCTCTTGAGTTTGCTAACCAACAAAAATTGGAACAAGATTATCTAGATGCTTGGCATGTAAAGAACCTAGCTCTAGAAACTAATAATACAGACGGTATTTATGATCATTATACAAAAAGTGCTCGAGAAAAAGTAAACGCTTTAATTGCGTACAATGCGGTACAACAACTTCAAATAAAATCTACAACTCTTAGCCACAACATCTCCCTAGAATTTTACAGTGCTGACGGTACCATTGCTGTATTAACCGATAAAGCAGTTACTGGAATCGAGAACATATATCGCAACGATCAATTGATTAAAGAAAGAGAATTTAATGAAGACTATAGAATCATCCTTTTACTAGAAGATGGTTTCTGGCGGGTGAGGCATTTTGAGAAACTAGCCATAAATAAAGTTGTCACTTTTGACAAAACGATTCCTTTAGATATAAAACTTATAAAAGGAATTAATTATTATCCTGAGAACTATCCCTGGGATACCTTTAATGAAAAAGTAGACTCCACTGTTTTTGCACAAGATTTTAAAATTATCAAAGACCTGAATTTAAACACTATACGCATTTTTATAGGTTATGAAGATTTTGGAAAAGCAACTGTAAATGATCTAAAACTTAAAAAGCTTCAAACACTTTTAAATCAAGCGCACCAGGTCGATTTAAAAGTGATGATTAGCCTTTTTGATTTCTATGGAGATTATGATATGAAGAACTGGACGCTGACTAACCAGCACTTAAAAAGCATTATCAGTGCTGTAAAAGATCATCCTGCTGTTCTCGCTTGGGATATTAAAAACGAACCCAATCTTGATTTTAAAAATCGCGAGGAAGAGCGTGTTCTTTCTTGGTTATCTCAAACCATTAAAGCAGTAAAGAAAATAGATACTATTCATCCAGTAACCATAGGATGGTCCAATACATCCTCAGCTTTAAAATTAGAGAAAGAAGTAGATTTTATATCCTATCATTATTATGAGGACATAGCCGAGTTAAGCACTGCTCATCAATCTTTAAAAAACAAAACGTCCAAACCTATCGTATTGCAAGAAATAGGACTTCCTAGCTATGATGGTTTATGGACTTTTAATGGGAACACAGTGAATGATCAGGCCGCTTTTTACCGACAACTTCTAGACACACAAAAAAGAGACCGTATCAACTATCTCTTTTGGACGCTGTATGATTTTAATGAAATCCCTACTGATGTGGCTGGATCTCTTCCATGGCGCAAGAATAAGCAAGCCTACTTTGGAATCATTGATTCTACTGGTGTAAAGCCAGCTTATTTACTCGTGAAGTCAATGAATTAAACCGCAATCACTAGATCTGATTCTACAACTAGTTGATCATTAAACGCATTCAAATACATCTTAGTTATAACAGACATAGGTAATGCTGTAGCAGCTTGGTAATTGGTTTTTGCTATTTCGGTTCTATAAGCTTTATCTACCACTAGTTTTTCAATAGCTGCAGCAAGGCTTTCTACACTTTCTGGCTCAAAGAATTCGCCTTTATAACCTTCTTCTTTTACTAAAATACTTAAATCTCCTAAATCTGGCATTACAACTGCTTTTCCATAACTACCAGCCTGGTGCAAGACTCCAGAACTCCCCGTAGTAGAAGTATAAGGGAATACGACCATAGCACTTTCAGAGAATATGACCGGCACATCTTCCTCAGCAACATAACCTGTAAACGTAATATTAGACACATGTTTATAGGTTTTTTTTACCGCATCTAGATAGCCTATTGTATTAGGGTTATCAGTTCCTGCAATAACTATTTCAAGATTTTGACCAGTGTTTAATCTAACTTGTTCTACAGCTTCGATAAGTTTCTCTACTTTTTTATAGGTCCCAAATTTTCCGAAAGTCATTATTTTTAAAGGCCCTTCAGCTAGTTCATAACTTGGTTCTTCAGGGATTTCAAAAGTTCCATGAGGAATCAAAATACAGTTTTTTGCTTGGTATTTATCTTCTAAAATGGCTACGTATTTACTGATGGTCAATACTAATCTATCTGCTTTAAGAATTACACGAGTAAGCATTTCTCCTATGAAGTTAAAAACACTCATTTTAATTTTATTATTTGTAAAACCTGCACTTGATAAATCAACTGTTTCCATGATATTATGAAGTAATACGGTCGTTTTTACTTTCATCAATTTTGTTAACCATGGAGAAAACAAGCCTAATGCAGCAGGTATTTTCTTATCTCCAAATTTCATGAATTGTAAGTTGTACAAAACCATATCTGGCTGAGTGCTTCTCACCGCTTTTGCGATAGAAATTAAGTTGAAATAACTATTAAATTTCCAGCATGGCTTTAGGGTTACTTGACAACCTTCTTCTTTAAAATCAATTATAGCATTTGCAGCAGTATCATCTGTAAATAAGATGAGCTCTGTAACCTCTTGGTGTTGTCTAAAGTGTTTTACTAAATGGAAGGCGTATTCATTAAGAGTTACTTTACTAGGCGGATATGCAGTTACTATAGCTAATATCATAATATAGATTTTAAAATTTATTATTGCTAAAAAGAATAATTAGGCTACCATGCTATAAAAATTAAGGGGGTTATTGATCTCTTTATATAACGGAATAACATCATTACTCGTCCCTCTGTAAAAAACAAACCTGTAGTCGTCGCTTAAGTTGTTTTTTAATCGCTTTAATTCTTGAAGTAAAGAATCCTGACCACTTTTAACATCGCAAAGATTTACCATCACATTTTTGTCTGTTTCTAATAAGGACTTAAAGAAGTTTAACACTTCTGGAATGTGAGAGCTAGATGCTGTGCCACTTAAATAAATTACCCCTTCTATATTTTTGATTTCTAATGCCATGATATGTAATTTTAAATGTTGTTAATATTATTTGACAGTACAAAGGTCTAGCTTACTTCGCTTGATTCTTAGAAATTAAGATAGATCGATATTATGTATAAATGAATCATCATTTAATTGCGGTTGGACTTTTTTAGAGCGATAAGTATGATAAATAAAATAAAAAATCTGACCTAAAAGCAAAGCTGCCATAACATAAACTTGTATCATAACTACTTTTAGAAGGCTTTTATGAAAAATGACAATCGCTACTACTTGTAGGATTCCAAAAACTGCAGTTATAAGAATAGGCTGATACGTATCAATAGAAAGAAAGTAATAAACAAAGATGTTAGATAGTGCAAAAAAAGAGGTAGCCAGCGCATACCATCCTAATAATGAAGAAATACTTCTGTATTGCTCCCCAAATAGTACATCTACAGCAAGCTCTGGAAATAGAAATGAAAAACTAACAATCACAAATGAAAGTATTGAAATGTAACCCAAGTATTTTTTTAAGATAGGTACTGCATTATTTCCTTCTTTACGACTTTTAAGTACCTGTGGTAAGAGCAACATCACAAACATCCATGTAACAAAGTAAACAACTCTACCTATCAACGCTAGAGATGCGTACAATCCCGCTTCATAAGACGAGAAATAATGTTTTACTAATAGAATATCGCTGTTGTTACATACTATTTGAGTAAGCTCATAACAAGCCGTCAAAACAAAAAATATAATTATTTTTTCCTGATGTTCTTTTGATAAAATTAGAGTTTGGTTTTTTATAAATAGTGGTTTCTTAAAAGGGAACAAACCTGCTAAGAACGAAACTGCTATTGCAATGGAAACAGCATATTCTGACGGTAGATCAAATAGAATTAAAAAAGTAAAAGTTAGAAACAATCTACAAAGCATTTCTAATTGATAGGTCATTGCAAGACTACCAAATCTGTTGTTCCCTTGTAAGAATCCGCGATTGACACTCATGACAAAATAAAGCGGTACAGCTAATCCAAAGGCAATAAACATTCCTGAAGAATGTGTTTGAAAAACCGATTGCAATTGCGCTGCAAAAATTACGGTTGCCATTCCCAAAATGATTCCTGTACTGGCAGCATATTTATACGCTTTAGCGATTAAACTTTCTCTTTGAGCATTTTCTAGCTCGAACGTAAATTTAGTTACTGTTAATTGAAAAGTCATAGCTACAAAAGAAAGCACTAACAATAAGGTGATCAATATTGCAGCATCTGCAAATAATGTAGGGCCCAAAAACCTACCTAATAATAGATTATATAAATAGTTCCCCCCATTGACTAAAAAGGCGCTCAACATGAACAGTTGTTCCTGAGAAAAGGTCTTTCTAATTTTCTGTGTGACGGCGATCATACTACTAGTTAAAAGAGAAAACTAATTGTACCACGCGTCTGTGGGCTCTTCTATGAACTACAGATAAGCCTGAATAAACTAGCGCAGTTCTAGCGTTGTAAACTACTCTTAATACGTTGTCGTTCTTTATAAGTGTAAGTCGCATGATTATTGTTGTTTTAAATTCTGGTACAAATATGCAGGCTTCTCAAAGTAAAAACTCGAATATTTCGACGAGATGAAATATGGTATAGACGAGTGGCAACTAATCGGCATTTAACTTGTTTATGGGTTGGTCGTTATTCCGCTTTCGCGAAAGCGGAAACAAAACAGGCGTTATATAGAGGTAATAGGTTCTTCTAAAAAAAGGGTTTTATAGAAGGTTTTTAACACAACTGACGTTCAGCTGACCAAAAGCTCTTTGAATCGACGAAATGTATAGTTCAATGGCAGATAGTCACCGATTAACACTGCTGAATGTGGTTATAAATTACACCTATAAATAAACCTACGATGAAAAAGTTAGTTTTCCTTATCATTTTATTAATCAGCGCCACATCATACGGACAAGAAATGGGCACGGGATTTTTACTCTTGGAAACTGGAAAATACAGCGAGGCGCAGGTATTCTTTAAAAATATACTAGAAAAATACCCTACTAATAGAACGGCAAGACTTTGTTATGGGCGTGCGTTGGGACTTAATGGCCTCACGGTTGCTGCAAAAGAATTATTCACCGCCTTGAAAGCAGATTACCCAACTGATTTTGAAGTTTCTTTAAATGTTGCTGAATCGCTATTGTGGAATAACGATTATGAAGATGCTAGAACCCTATATGTTGATCTGGTAAAAAAAGATTCGACAAGTTTTCCTGCGACTTTGGGATATGCTAATACGTTGTCTAACTTAAAAGAATATGACAATGCCTTATTATATGTAGGTAAAGCTCTCGACATTTTACCAGGGAATGCAAATGCAATGGTTTCTAAAAAGTACATGAGATTAGGCAAAGCGTCACAAGTATTGGCATTTCAAGACTACACAACAGCCATCGCTTTATTAGAACAAAATTTACAAGATTTCCCCAACGATGCCGACACTAATAAGTCACTAGCTAATGTTTATGTAACCCGTAAAGACTTTGAAAAAGCCAATCTTATTTATAGTAATTTAAAAAATAAAGTAACTGGTCTAGTAGGGCAATCACTTGTAGCTCATTTAATGCGCAAGGACAAAAAAGCACTAGAACTCGCTGCAACCGCAACTGATTTGGTACAGAACGATTCCATTCAAACCATGGATAGCCAGGAACGTTATATACAAGCGTTGATCTGGAATGGAAAATACCAACAAGCGAGAACTAGTATTGATTCTTTAACGGATCGATTAGGATCCAACAATAGAATTGTAGCCCTGAGCGCTTCCCTATCCATGTACACTGGACAGATTGATAAGGGCATTGAATATTATCAAACTATTCTCTTAACAGACAGCACTTCATTTAATGGAAATTTAGGAATTGCAAATGCGTATCGCGGACAAGGAAATCTGGCAAAAGCTTATGAGTTTGCTCAAAAAACACTCCACTATTATCCTGAACAAAAAGATGCCAAATCATTGATGGCAGCCATAGATAATTCACTTACTCCCTCTGTAAACACTACGGCTGCTTATACCAGAGATAATGGAGACAATGAGGCTTACGGTAGTAGTATCAATGCAACGATTCCGTTTTCTGACCGATTTACTGCCAGTCTTAATTACAGTTATAGAACGACGGAAAATATGACTCTAGGAAATATGGCCAATAACACTAATATATATATAGGTGCTAAATACCGCATCAAAAACAATACTTGGATTGAAAATAACATCGGTTTTACAAAAGCAAATGCAGATATCAATAGCTATACCGATATAAACGGTTCTATTTTCTTAAAAACACGACCCTTTGCCCTACAAAATCTAGAAATAGGTTACAGCCGAGAGTTGCAAAACTTTAATGCTGCATTGATAGACGAGAAGATCTTCCTGAATAATTACATACTCAATTACAATATGGGAACTACATTTAACTTAGGATGGTACACGGGATTGATGCACACACAACAGACCGATGGAAACTCTAGAAATCTGCTTTTCACTTCTTTATACTACACATTTACCAACTCTCCAGCTCTAAAAGGCGGTATCAATTACCAGTACCTGAGTTATGCAGAGCAAATCCCTACTCAGTACTTTAGCCCAAGTCGCTATCAGGCTATCGAGGCTTTTCTTGATCTTAATGGTACTTCTGGGAAATGGAATTATAATGCCAACCTAGCCAGCGGATACCAACTGGTAGAAAAAGACGACCCCACCACATTATTAAGAGCCGAAGGAAGAATGACCTACAGCTTCTCATCAAGATTACAATTAGGCGCTTATGGGAAATACAGCAACATCGCTAGCGCCACAGCAGCAGGCTTTGAGTTTACTGAAATAGGTGTTTCCTTGAGGTTGCACATTGGTAAAGGGAAGTTATTTAGTTTTTAATTATTTAGAGCTGTCAATTGTTTTTACGAGCCGCTTTTTCAATGACTAAAAAAGCGGCTTTATTGTGTTTAATAGTTACTTAAATTTCAAATAATAAAGAACGATTACCTATCCTAAGATATTAGGTTTAATTGATCTACTGATTCAAAAAAAGTTATATAATTAAATCAATTATGTCATAAAGTCTAGTTTACTCGAGGAGCTCAACTGTTTGTGCGTGTTTTTAACTTTATATTAAAATATCTTAAAAAACAGACCCTAATTATATTTACTTGATTTGCATGGTCATTCTATTAGTAGTCAAAACTCACAAAGTGTTGGGAGCATCTATTCAGATTGAAATCAATTAAAAATAACAAAAGAAGCGTATAAAAAATTCACCGATTTCAATTCCCAAAGTTTAGAATTCCTTTTCCCGATAATGTTATAAATAGCCGCAATTAAAATTGAGGTCACTGCTGTTAATAAAGCGAAAAAATCAACTCAGCAGTCGATTTATAGGTCTGTAAAATTGACTAACCTAATAATGTTTAGAATACATTTTTATATCCAGCACCTTCTGCTACAAAAGTTACCCATACATCTACCTGATCTTCTAAAAGAATATCTGTATCATAACCAGAAGAAAGGTATTGAGGATTGTAATCTGGTTCAGGTTAGCTTTCAGGGAGTGCATTATTAATAGATTGCAAAAAATCTGCAGAGATCACATCATCCAACGATTCTAGATAATCTGATGTACCGTTAGAACTAAATGGTCCAAGGTATTGATGATTTTGAGACAGAACTATAGAGCTCATCAATAACGCTGCAATTAAAATAATTTTATTCATGAGCTATTAATTTATAAGTCAAAAATACAATGGCACACGCCCTTAAAATTTAATTTACAATTAGCATCATTTTTGGTGTCGACGTGCAGTAGCTTTAAGTAATTAAGCTAGTTCGGTACGATTATAGTAAATTGAGTCGGCGCATTAATTCTGGTCTGTTAGACCTACTTATAGGTATGACATTTTTTTCTATAAGCACACTATTATCCTCTATATCAATGATCTTTTTGATATTGATGATGTATGAACGATGTACTTTTAAGAATAAGGAATCAGGAAGTTTTTGTTCAATTTTATTAAGAGTAGAATGTACGGTATAATTCTTAGTATCCGTTTTGATAAGAATATAGTCGCCCTTTGCTTCTATAAGATGAATACTTTCAAACATGATTTTAACAAGACGACGATCTATGTTCACATACATCTCCTTTTCTAGAGAAGAAACTGGAGCTGTAGAAGCAAGGACCTGTTGCAATGGAGCTGTAGTTCTTTTTTGTTTTTGTGCTTTCTCTATAGACTTTAAAAATCTGGGCAATGTAATGGGCTTTAGTAAATAATCTACTATACAATCATATTCAAAAGCCTCAATAGCAAAATTTCTATCTGAAGTGGTAAGTACAATCTTAGGAGGTTTACGGAGCGTTTCAATAAAATCAAAACCACTAAAATTAGGCATATGAAGATCTAAAAAAATTAAATCAATATCATTTTTTCTAAGGAATTTCATTGCACTTAGTGCATTAGGAAATTCTTCTATAACATCTAAATTTTCTACCTGACTACATAAATATGTCATAATAGTTCTGGATGCCGCCTCATCATCGATTATTATACAATTCAAATTGTAAGATTTTTGTTCCATGTAATTTACATATTATAACTCATTTATAAAGCGATTACAGTCCTTAAGTATGGCTTCAAATTGATTTTTCAAGGTGTTTCTCCCTTCTTTCAATTCTTCTTCATACGCCATGGCCGTCTCATAGCCTTCAACCAGTCCTAATATTCCCAATTTATGTTTGAGTTTATGTACGTTTTCCGCCGCTTTCGCGAAAGCGGAACTATTATAATTTTTCTTGTAAAGATCTATCTCCTGCGGCAGTTCTTCCTTTATCACCTTCAATAATTTATTTACAAATAACTCATCTCCTGCTGCTAGCTTATTGATGTAATCTAAATTAGGTTGTTCCATTTGATTATTTTTTAGGTAAGGTGAAAAAAAATGAAGTTCCCTTACCTAGTTCACTATCGAGCCAAATCTCTCCATTGTAATAAGTAATTATTTTTTTAACGATAGAAAGCCCCATGCCTACACTATTAGAGTCGTTTTCTAGCTTTTGAAATACTTGAAATATTTTATCAAAATAAGCTGCGTCAATGCCTTTACCGTTGTCTTTTATTTCAAATTGATACTTAGAATCCAAGTCTCTACTTATAATATCAATACGCCCATTTACTTTATCCATATTGGAAACAGCATTATCGATCAGGTTTTCAAAGAGCTGTTGTAATTTAAACTGGTCCCCATTAATAAAAGGCAACTGGTGCATTTTTACTTCTATGTGCTCTGATACATGAAGTAATTTAATAGTGTCCTGAACTAATCGATTTAAGTCAACCTCACGGTCTGTTCTCACTTCTTTATTTATAGTAGAATATTTCAAAATTCCTGAAATGAGCGCATCCATTTTTTCTAAATGAGAAACAATTAACGATAAATGCGTTTTACCTTCTTTATCTAAAACGTCTTCAAAATCCTCTTTAATCCAACTTACTAAAGCTTCTATACTTCTCAAAGGAGATTTCAAGTCATGAGAAACTATTTGCGCATAATCATTGAGCTCTTTATTTTGAATAGCCAGTTCTACAAGTAACCTCTCCTGATCTTTATTCACTTTTATTAATTGCTCTGCTTGCTCACGTATATAATTAGCAAGATTCTTCCCTTCAATACTTTTAGATTTGTCCCTATTACTTTTTAGAATATCACTAGGTTGCACAACATTGATGACATTTTGTAGTTTAGATAGAAGCAAGCGCTGTTGAATGGTTTCTTCTCTAAGTGCTTTATTTGCCTCAAAAAGCTCATCAGAACTTATTTTCATAGCTCTTTGAGTTAATTTAAATTGGTCCTCTAGATTGTTATAAGAGTCTCCTACGGCTTTTAAAAAGACCTGTAAATCTTCTTTATCTTTTAAACCGTCAGGCAAGAACTTACGTATTTGTCTTACTAAAAGTGGATTCATTTATTCGCTTATTAATGTTATAGTCATGGTCTGGTTGTGTAACTTGCAGCTGCGCTCTCCATAAAAAGGGGCAATCTCACCATAAGAATACATTCCTCCTATAACTACATCATCACCTATTACACTTCGCACCTCTTCGATTTCTTCTTCAATTCTTTGATCAAGCACTAATTTGCGCCCTATGCAACTAATAAGCAACGCTAATTGCGGCGGCTGGCTTCTTCCTTCCATTGCTCTAATAGCAGCAGTTTCTGACGCAGCGGCAATACTATCCATATTAGTCATCATTAATTGCACCGTAGAATTATTAGGAACGTCACCTGCTAGAATCATCGCATTCTTTTCTTCATCGATATTTAAAATAGTGCGAACAAATGATTGTTTGTTCTCCTGATTTTTTACGTTTAATGGATATATCAATGCTGATGCTGGTAATTCATTTGCTTTATCTCCTAAATAGGTCTTATATAGGTCTAACGCAGGCCTTCCATCAATTTCATATAGAACATTACCTTCAGCCTTAGTTACTAAACGCTCCGGTCCAAAGGGCGTCCAACCGCCATAAATGGAGAAAGAAACTTCTAAGGTATCTCCATAAAAACCTATAACCACTATCTCTCCTTCTTTAGGTGCTTCATTGTAGGATACGATTGTCTTTTCAAAACGGCTATCATCCCCACATAAACCTCCAGTGATTAAAACTTTGGGCAAGCTTTCTTGCATGCCTTTAGTCAGCGCAGATCCATTTACAAAACTTCCTTCTGAAAGGACAAATATATATTTAAGTCCTTTCGGATTTAATTTTTGAACTACCGCTCTACCTGCTATTTCACTATCGCCATTGGCATCGTTTATATTATACGTCTGTATTTGAAAACTACTGCGCTCTAACTCTATTGCAGTTACCGTAATATGATCATCATTAACAGAACTGCCCACTAGTTCACCACAGGAAGAACCAAAAACTAAGTGTCCATGAGGAAAAAAGTCCCTTAATTCTTTGTAAACAGAGTCAGACTCTAAAAGAAATCTATTTCCTAAAACAAGAACTAATGGTTGAATTAATTCAATATGATTACTTAAATACTGCCAAGCTTCTCCTGTCTTTTTTTGTAACTGTACTGTTTTCATATCAGTATTTTTTTTATAGTGAAAAAAAATGTAGTTCCTTCCCCTAAACTGCTTTCTAACCAAATGCGACCGTTATATAGGTCAACTATTTTTTTAACAATAGAAAGGCCTATACCGGTAGATTCTTCTTTTTCGTTAAGTGATTGAAAGATTTGGAAAATCTTTTGATGATATTCTTTGTCGATTCCTATACCATTATCCTTTAAAGAAAAAGTGTACTCATCGATTCCTTCTTGATGATCTACCTCTATAAAACCTCTTTCCTTTTCACAGTAGTTAATAGCGTTACTTATTAAGTTTTGAAATAATTGCTGAATTTTAACACGATCTACTATTAATTTAGGTAGGGGCTTTTTTACATTGAAAACAATATGATCTGGAAAATGCAATAATGTCACAATGTCTTCCATTACATTATTCAAGTCTACTTCTGTTGGGGAGTCTTTATTATTAATAATACTGGAATATTCTAAAATATCAGAAATGAGTTGCTCCATTTGTTCTAAAGTAGCATCAATCATCTTAAAATTATCTAGAGTATCTAGTGATAGTTTACCTTGATTATCATCCTTTATCCAACTTATTAAAGCATTAATACCGAGCAAAGGAGATTTTAAATCGTGTGAAACTACGTGAGCATATTCTTGTAATTCTTCATTGCTCTTTTCCAGTTTATCAAGTAAATTTTCTTTTTCTAATTCCAGCTTTTTTAGTTGTGTAATATCTAGTTCTATTCCTATAGACCCCGTTATTTCACCGTTGATACTATAATTAGGAGCACCACTTATAAACCAGTGCTTTATAGAACCATCTTTAGCTTTCACCCTTACTTCGTATGAGCTTGAAAGTCCGTCAAGACGTTTCCTGTTTACATTATTAAGTATACCTTGATCTTCTTTTACTAATAACATATCAACGCTTCGACTACCTATTAATTCCTTTTCAGAATATCCAGACATTTGCACCAGACTCTGATTGACCATAATAATTCTATCATCATTATCAACTTCAATCAGTCCTAGATTCATATTGGCTATGATACTGCTGTATTTCTGTCGCTCTGCCTCTATACCTTCATGATATTTCTTTTTAAGGGTCACGTCTATATACGTCCATAAATGACCTTGGTATTCATCTTTTTTATAGATAGGGATAAAATCTCTTTCTAGAATACTACCATCTTTTAAAAATAGCTCATCAGAAAAGACTTGATTTCTTTCTTTTATTAGGAAATTTATGCGTTTTACAAACTTATTTGGGTTTTTAAACAAGTGCTTGCTTTCTTCTGCAGCATTAGCAAAGTTAATACCTACCATATCTTTTGGGTCCAATGGTATTTTAAAGAATTGACAAAATCGTTGGTTAGTGACTACTACATTTCGATCTTCATCTTCAAGTAAAACGGCACTGTGTAAATGACTTATTAATGTTGAAAGTTGGTTTTGAGATTTCAGTAATAGTTGTTGTGCCGCCTTCTCTTCTGTAATATCTCTTACAATTCCCTGGGCAGCAACTGGCTGATTTTTTCTGTTATAAACAATACTTGCATTGATATGTACCATCCTGGTTAAACCGCTAGCCACTTTAATTTTAACCTGAAAATCTTTAATCGATCCGTTTTCCATTAATTCTTTAAAACTAGAAAGAAGTTTATCTCGTTCTTCTCGTAATACCAAAGAAAAAAGATTCAATTTTACTTCAGGAGAGTAACCAAGTAACTTTTGTGCCGCCTCATTCATACTCAATACTAAACCCTTAAGGTTCATTACAAAATAAGCGTCTCCTATATTTCCAAAAACTCCTTTAAGCTCTGAAGTTTTAGTTTGTAATAGTTCATATAATTTTTCATTTGAAATCTCTAACTCCTTAGATTTCAAATACAGTTCTTTGGATTTTTCTTCAAGTATGCGCTCAGCTTCTTTTCTCGCGGCTTTTTCTCGCGCAAGTGCCCGTTCATAAATTTTGATTTTATTACTATCCATGAGTAGCTATACTGAATTTTACTTCGGTGCCATTTTCTTTTATGTTCTCAACAAGAATGGTCGCATTTGTATTAAAGTGCTCAAATGTCTTATTCATAAGTCCTTTTCCAAAAGAAGACATGGCTCTACTGGATTTATAAATCATAATCAAGGTAGTTTCTGTTTTTTCTACCACCATAAAATAAGGCAATTCTGCATCTGGATAGATCTTACGCACTTCTACATGAATGTGATTCTCTATGGAAGAAAGCATTTCAATAGGATCATTGTACTGCGTTAAAAAATAAGGGTAGCTCTTTTCTACAACACTAAAAAAATGTTCTCCATAAATAAGAAGTAAGTCATTAATAGCTATACCTGTTTCTTTATTTAAGTTCCTAAGAAGACTTAGCATTTCTGAAAAGCTATAAGTTCCAACAGCCGTATAAACACCATTTGAAGCCAAATTAGAGTTATTGATTATGGTATCTACCATTTCAACACCAAATTTTTCTTCTACCAGATCTATAAACTCTGTAAAAACAATTCCTTTCATTATAATTTAATTAATTGATTCATTCTCCAATAATCAAACGTAACTTTAATTTTAGCAACATAATCTTCATACTTTAAAGGTTTAATAATATAACCTGCTACACCTATCGAGTAACAAGAAAGAACATCCTTACGATTGCTAGAAGTAGTTAAGATAATAGTTGGAATGTATTTTAAGGCCTCATCTTGTTTAAGGATTTTTAAAAATTCTAATCCATTGATTTTTGGCATGTTTAAATCTAAAAATATGACATCAGGAATTAACTCGTGATCCTTTAATATTGAAAGTGCATGTTCCCCATTTTTAGCCTCTATCAATTCATGATCTAGTTCTAGCTTTTTGATAGCTCTTTTAAGCTTCATAACTTCAATAGCATCATCCTCAATAAGAAGTACTTTTAGTTTTAATCTTTCCAATTTGAATGAATTTCATTAAAGATGAGTAATTAAAAGAAAAATCACGACCTAATTTAGTTCAAACCACATATAACTGACGGTAAATAACCTTTATGTGTCGATGGATGGTAAAAAAATATTTAAACTCCACTCACCACAAACCAAACCATAGCAGCATGACTCAGGCTTCCTCCTAACACAAATAGGTGCCAGATCACGTGATTGAAATACAGTTTATTCCACACATAAAATACGATCCCTACCGTAAAGAAAATACCTCCTGAAATTAAGAGATTCATCTGTAAAAAAGTAAAGGCATCGCTTAAGGTCTGAAGGTCAAAGACAATCATCCATCCCATCACCAAGTACAATACACTGGAAAAGGCTTCAAACTTTCCTGTAAAGAACAATTTCCAAATCGTACCAAATATTGCGACTCCCCAAACGGCAGCTAAAATATACCATCCGCTAGAGGATTCTAAAGTAATCAAACAAACTGGTGTGTAAGTTCCAGCTATAGAACCATAAATAGAAATATGGTCCAGTTTTCTAAGTTTAAATTTTAAAACTCCTTCTTTTGCTCTGTGGTAAGACGTTGATGATACATACAAGAAAAGTTGGGATGAGCAATACACTAAAAGTGCCGCTAACATATAATCTATAGACCAATCTGCATTTGTAAATAGCCCAATGCTTATCCCTATAAAAAGTAGAAACCCAATCCCATGAGTAATAACATTCCAAACCTCTTCTAGGTCGGTTTGTACTCTAGCCATCAAGGGATTTATTTAGAAGTTCTTTTCTTGCCTCCTCGTATTCAGCAACCATATCTTTTACTACTTGAGCCGCTGGAATAATGTCATCTATTAATCCTGAAACTTGTCCTATCTCAAGTTCGCCGTCGTTCATATCACCTTCAAACATTCCTTTTTTAGCTCTTGCTCTTCCTAAAAGTGTTTTTAATGCCTCTGGAGTGGGTGCTGTTTTGTACAACTCTTGAACATCGTTCCAAAATTTATTACGCATCATTCTTACTGGAGCCAGTTCTTTCAATGTCAAATGCGTTGCTCCTTCCGCAGCTTCTACAACAGCCTTTTTAAAATTAATGTGACTGCTTGCTTCGTTTGTAGCGACAAACCTGCTTCCTACTTGTACTCCATCTGCTCCTAAAATCATAGCCGCAAGCATGCCTCGACCGGTAGCAATTCCTCCGGCAGCGATCAATGGAATATCAATTGCTTTTGCCACTTGTGGTATTAAGGTCATCGTGGTCGACTCTTCTCTACCGTTATGTCCACCAGCTTCAAAACCTTCAGCAACAACTGCATCTACTCCAGCTTCTTGTGACTTTAAGGCAAATTTCACCGAACTCACTACATGAACTACTGTAATACCGGCATCCTTTAATCGTTTGGTGTAGGTCTTAGGATTTCCTGCACTAGTAAAAACAATCGGCACTTTTTCTTCTATGATAATTTCTAGAATTTCTTCCAGATCCGTATACAACAAGGGTACGTTGACACCATAAGGTTTATCTGTTCCTGCTTTTGTTTTTTGGATGTGCTCTCTTAACACCTCTGGGTACATGGAGCCTGCTCCTATTAAACCCAACCCACCAGCGTTGCTTACTGCGGTGACTAATTTATGTCCACTTGCCCAAATCATCCCGCCTTGAATGATGGGGTATTTGATGTTGAAAAGTTGAGTTATTTTATTTTGAAGCATGAATGTGTTTCTAAAAATTGGTAGTATAGCAAATTTAAGGAAGATTAATTGGGAACGAGCATCGCGCCAAACCCTTTTCGTCCGTCGCTGTCGCTTCCTGACATTTTCCCTTCGACTTAAGGGAAAGGCTACGACTGAGAGTCATTTGAACTAATAGTTAGTAGTTTATTTATAAGAGTTTATGCTGTGCTTGTTCATAAAAGGTAATTATTAAAACTATCGTACCACCACTTTATAGGTAGTCTCTTTTTGATCAATTCTAAAAAGATAGAACCCGGCAACAACTTGACGGAGGTCTATACGATCATCTTGTAGGAGTGATTGTTCAAAAATGAGTTGCCCTTGTAAGTTGTAGAGTTGGAAAGAAGTGGCATTTTCGCCTAGAGCGGTATTGAAAATCAACTCTTTGTCTTTTACATAATAATTAAAATCCTGAGCATTGAAACTGGTCGTACTTAAGGTTTGTTGTGCGGCTCCAAAATCAGGAATTCCATAACCCAACAAATTATCTGGAGTCATGGCTTGATGAGCACTGGCTCTTACGGCATCGACTATTTGTTGAGGCGTAAGGTTGGGGAAGGCTTGCATCAAACAAGCTACCGAACCACTAATCAATGGTGCACTAAAAGAGGTGCCGCTTGTAGCTACCAGATTCCCAGATTCGTCTATAGTTGCCGTAGCGCTTCCTTGGGCGGCAATATCAGGACGTATGCGACCATCTACCGTGGGGCCAATACTAGAGAAACTTGATTTTACTTCTGTGGCAGTCACAGCGCCTATAGAAAATGCTCCCAACGCATCTGCCGGGGCAGCATTGTAGGGATGAAGGGTGCTATTACCTGAGTTTCCTGCGCTGGTAACCACTACAATTCCTTTCTCAAAAGCAACATTAGTTCCTCGGGAAATAAAGGCTGTGATACCGTTCATATCTTGATAATCGAGGCTTTCGGCGGTGTTGTCAAAATCTAAATAACCTAGAGATACATTGATCACATCAACACCTAGAGAATCGGCACGCTCTGCAGCTTGCACCCAATAAGACATTTCTGCTGGAGTTTCTTGTAAAGCTTCTTCGGTACGGAATAAATGATAACTGGCATCTGGTGCCGTTCCTTCAAAATTACCAGGGTCATTTCCTGCCATCACGCTCAACACTCTTGCTCCGTGAAAGTGATCTTCATAAATAGTCGCATCTCGGTCTACAAAATCCCAGCCACCTGCGATGCCATTGTTGCTGCGCAACTGCGCAAAACCCGTATTGACATCTACATTGGGAAAGCCAGAATCAGTCACGGCAATCAGCATACCAGAACCTGTATTTCCTGTATTATGCAAATCGTCTAGACCTATCATTTGTATTTGATTTGTTGCCGTACCATAAGCCAGTGTTGTGGTGACCGTCTGAGCAAACTTATCTCGATAACTTCTAGAAGCGCTTTTTGTAGGGTCTGCATAATCGATGCTGGCCACAAAAGCAAGATTTGCTAGTGCATCAATATCGGTAGTAGTTCCTACCACATGTACACAATTGAACCATTTGGATTGGGCTTTGTAGGTAATCCCCGGTCGGGCTTTGATTTGTGCGACATACATCTGATTTACAGGCATATCTCTATCGTCTATAGGAATGTTGTGCCTGGCTTTTCGGTCTAGTGATCTTTGAGTTAAAATACTCTGTGGGTTGGTAAGTGACACCACCGTATTGGGTTTATCAGCAAAGTAAATCCAAGCGTGAAAATCTTGGGCACTGGCCAAGCCTGTTATTAAACCAACAACTAAAAACAACACTTTTTTCATAGGTTTAAATTTACAAAATTTTTATCCTATATTTTTTCCTCTAAAAAGGACCGCTATTTTATTTATACTGACTTTTTAGAGTGGGTTCAAGTTCGAGTTCGGTTTCGGTTTCGAGTTCTGTATCCTATCCTAAATCCTTTCCAAAGGAAAGGACCACCGTTTTCTTTATACTGGCTTTTTAGAGTGGATTCGAA
>TARA_R110000751_G_scaffold10821_5_pt1 | contig 33222 bp, 25 predicted proteins | sample TARA_R110000751 | Tara Oceans TARA_R110000751 (sample SAMEA4398001) | marine metagenome | biome: Polar Biome; feature: [MES] marine water layer (ENVO:01000295) within the mesopelagic zone...; material: water (ENVO:00002006), including particulate matter (ENVO:01000060) such as...... | reverse complement strand
GACATAGCCCGGAGGCGCGCCGATCAGGCGGGAAACGGTATGCCGTTCCATGTATTCCGACATGTCGAAGCGCAGCATCTCGACACCCATGATCGAGGCGAGCTGCTTGGCGACTTCGGTCTTGCCGACACCGGTCGGGCCGGTGAACAGGTAGGAGCCGATCGGCTTGTTCGGTTCGCGCAGGCCAGCCCGGGCGAGCTTGATCGCCGCTGACAGCGCGGTGATGGCGGCGTCCTGGCCGAACACGACACGCTGCAAATCCGTATCGAGAGACTTGAGCGCAATCACATCGTCGCTCGACACCTGCTTGGGGGGGATGCGCGCAATCTTGGCGACCACGGCTTCGACATCGCGGATGCCCACTTGTTTCTTGCGCTTGCTGGCCGGCAGCAGCCATTGCGCTGCGCCCGCCTCGTCAATCACGTCGATCGCCTTGTCGGGCAGCTTGCGATCCGTGATATAACGGTCCGACAATTCCACAGCCGCCTTGATCGCATCATTCGTGTAGCGAAGGCCGTGGAAATCCTCGAAACGGGATTTCAGGCCGGTCAGGATCTTGACCGCATCCGGCACGGTCGGCTCGACGACGTCGATCTTGCGGAACCTGCGTGACAGGGCCCGGTCTTTTTCGAAGTGTTGCTTGTATTCCTTGAACGTCGTCGAGCCCATGCAGCGCAGGCCGCCATTCTGAAGCGCGGGCTTCAGCAGGTTGGAAGCGTCCATGGCACCGCCGGACGTCGCACCGGCACCGATGATCGTGTGGATTTCGTCAATGAACAGGATGGCTTTTTCCTGTTGCTCCAGTTCCTTCATCACGGATTTGAGGCGTTCCTCGAAATCACCGCGATAACGCGTGCCAGCCAGAAGCGCGCCCATGTCGAGCGACCAGATGATCGCGTCGTCCAGGATTTCCGGCGCTTCGCCATCAACGATGCGCTTGGCGAGCCCTTCAGCAATGGCCGTTTTGCCCACGCCCGGGTCGCCCACGAGGATAGGGTTGTTCTTGTTGCGGCGGCAAAGCACTTCGATGCAGCGGTTTACTTCCATGTCGCGGCCGATCAATGGATCGATCTTGCCGGCACGCGCCTTGGCATTGAGGTTCACGCAATAGGCATCCAATGCCTCGTGCCCCTGCTTGACGGCTTCTTCTTCGCTACCTTCGGCGCCGCGTGGACTCGTCGGGCGCGACATGCCCGGCTGCTTGGCAACGCCATGCGAGATGAAGTTCACCGCATCATAGCGCGTCATGTCCTGCTCCTGCAGGAAGTAGGCAGCATGGCTTTCGCGCTCGGAAAAGATCGAGACCAGCACATTGGCGCCGGTAACTTCATCGCGGCCCGAGCTTTCAACGTGAAGGATCGCGCGCTGGACGACCCGCTGGAACGCGGCGGTCGGCTGCACGCGCCCTTCACTTTCTTCGAGGATCAGGCTGGAAAGCTCTTCATCGATATAACGTACGAGGTCGCCGATCAGTGCTTCGATATCGACCTTGCAGGCACCCATGACCTCGCGGGCATGCTCGTCTTCCGTCAGAGCCAGCAGAAGGTGCTCCAGCGTGGCATACTCATGGTCGCGTTCGGACGCGAGCGTGAGCGCCTTTTCGAGAGCGGTTTCGAGAGAGTGGGACAATCGTGGCACTTTGGGGGACCTTTCGGGGGTCGGAGGTGAAATCTAGTCTTCTTTCTCCATAACGCATTGGAGAGGGTGCTCATGGCGTTTGGCAAGGTCAAGCACCTGGGCGACTTTTGTTTCCGCCACTTCGTAGGTGTAGACCCCGCATAAACCGACGCCCTTCTGGTGGACATGCAGCATGATCCGCGTCGCCTGTTCCCGCGAGCGATTGAAATAGCGCTCCAGGATATAAACGACGAACTCCATCGGCGTGTAATCGTCGTTCAGCAGCAAGACCCGGTAAAGCGAAGGCTTTTTGGTCTTGATGCGCGTCTGCGTGACAATATCGACACCGATACCGTCTCCGTCCCCGGGCGGGTTCCCCGCCGGCGGGCCGGGCATGTTCGGATCGCTCATCCGGACAAGATCAGATGTCATGGTCATAGCCATAAGATATACGTTCCTGCGCGAGATTGAAGAGACCAAGCATGGCAAAAGCATGACTTGCCTGCTTTTAGGGCATGGCGAGCGCACTGAGCAGCGCGTTCACGCGTTTGCCATTGGTGCCGAGATCGGAGTAGCCGACGCGTGATCGCGAGTAGACGACAAGCGTCGACTGATGGTCGTGCCCTGCCACCGGCAGCACCAGAATGTCGATATCATCCTTGAACCGAAGCAGCTTGGTCACGGCAGTGAAACTGATGCGGCCTGCTGCGGGATCAGATGCCTTGATCTTCCAGTCGCCGCGCGCCGCGACCATCTGCATTATGTCTTCAAAGAGCGCCGACGGCGTGCGGTCGAAAACCGGTGATGATTCGTCCGGCAGGGCGGCATCGGCAAAGCCGTCCGGCGCGACAAGCCAGTTGTTGGGTTTCGGCGGGCGTTTGAAAGTCTGGAAGTCGATAAAATCGGTCATGGCGCTATCGTAGTCGCCTTGCTTGGCGGATGCCACGCGAAAAATGTGGGCTCCAACAACAAAGAACCGGGCCAAACAGGCCCGGCTCTTCTTAATCTACCCACTCTACTGCCTGACGGGGCGCACCCCATCGGACCTCGGGAATTTACTTGCTGCCCAGGGCCGCAGTGAACGGCTTGGCAGCGTCACGCCATGCGAGCATGCAAAGCTCAGCTTGGGCGTTCACTTCTGACGTATAAGCCGAAAACAGGGATTTTGCAAAGCCGGATTGAATTTCCATGAGCTTGCGCGGGTCTTTCGCGCTCGTCATGGCCTGGGTGGCTTCGACGCCCTGTTCGATTGTACGGGTGAAGAAGTCCATGTTGCGGCTGCCGATCGTGCGCATCACTTCGGTCGAAGCGGTTGCGCGCTCAGCCATCGACTTCACGCCGTCTTCAGCGAACGTGCCCAATTTGGCGGCGATATCGGAGATCTTGTCCATGCCGCCGTCGAGCATTTTGGTCGCAGCTTCGGTGGCGTGCGCCTCGGCTTTCGCGGTCGTGGCTGGTTTTGCTTTGGGAGCGGTATTCGGTGACTTGGCCATGGTCGGATCCTTTTCCTGTGTTGTGTGACATAATAGCCAATTTTCTCGCAATTGCAACATATTTTGTGCGCTGCAACATAAGCATTCCTGCACGGATTTTGCACAGTCACAATTAGATTGCCGAAATTTGATGCCCAATCCTGCGTTAAGGTCTGGTCAACGCATTTCGGCGACTCTATCGTAAACCTCGGGCGGCGCGGGGTTAATACTTTTTCGAAGGTAGGCCACAATGAAACAGCGTGCTTTAGCCCCAGTGTTAAGAACACTTGCCCTTGCGGCAATGCTCGTCACGTCGGGACTTTGTGCGCCTGTGGCCTTTGCCGAGAAGTACGCGTCCATCGTGATCGACGCTGACACGCACGAAGTCCTTCACGCCCGCAATGCCGACGAGCCACGCTACCCGGCATCCCTGACCAAGGTCATGACCCTCTACATGCTGTTCGATGCGCTTGAGGCTGGCGAAGTCACACTGGACGAACGGCTGATGGTATCGCGCTTCGCCGCCAGTCAGGCTCCGTCCAATCTCAAGCTCAGGCCCAACTCATCGATCACCGTTAGCGATGCCATTGGCGCCCTCGTCACCAAGTCGGCCAATGATGTCGCTGTCGTTGTCGCCGAGCGCCTCGGTCGCACCGAAACCCGGTTCGCCCAGTTGATGACAATCAAGGCCCAGAGCCTCGGTCTTGAGAACACACGGTTCGTCAACGCGTCGGGCCTGCCGGACAGCCGTCAGGTCAGCACCGCCCGCGACCTCGCTATCCTTGCAGAGGCGATGTTCGACAATCACGGGGAATCCTACCACTATTTCTCCAGACCGCGCTTCAGCTGGGCTGGCAAGACCTACAAGAATCACAACGAGCTGCTTGAGACCGTCGAAGGCGTTGACGGCATCAAGACTGGCTACACGCGCGCCTCGGGCTTCAACCTGATGACGTCTGCCGAGCGCGACGGTCACCGGATCATCGCCATCATGCTCGGCGGAAGCACGTCCAAGTCGCGGAATGCCCATGTAGCAGCGCTTGTTGAGGCGGCCTTCCACACATACCAGATTCCGGATGACCCAGCCGATCCAGGCCGCAATATCGAAACGGCCTTCTCGGCTTTCGGCAGTTCGGCGCCTGACCCGAACGCTGCTGCAGAGCCAATGCTAAACGGCCAGCGCCTCAGCGTCGCGAACGCGGCGAGGGCCATCAAGTTCAAGCCCCAGCCTGCGCCTGGACCCGCGCTTGCACCCGAGGCCGAGGACGAAGAAGCCGAGGACGCCGAGGAAATCCTGGTGGCGGATACCGGTCAGCGCCCGGACCCGGAGTTCGAACAGGGTGACGCTACACCGACCAGTTTCGAAGGCGCGACAGTTGTTATCCCTGCAGGCCGCCCCGCCTTTACGGTGAGCGAATACGAAGCCCGCCAATTCGCGCAATAAGCCTCGCACTGCATTGCACACTGCCAAGGCTTGACGAACGCTCCCGTTCGGGCAGACGCCTGTGGGCATAACCTCTAGGGAGCCGTCCTTGAAAACCGAGTCAGAGATCGATCTCGCGCGAAATGTGATCCGCATCGAGCGGGATGCGCTTGAGAAGCTCGAAGCGGGCATCGACGAGACCATTGTCCGCGCCGCCGACATCATCATGGCGACTGATCGCTACGTTATCGTCGCGGGCGTCGGAAAGTCCGGCCATATCGGCCAGAAGATCGCCGCCAGCCTTGCCTCCACCGGCACGCCGTCCTTCTTCCTCCACCCGACCGAAGCCAGCCATGGCGACCTCGGCATGATCGCGCCCGGATCCGTCGTGCTCGCCATATCCTATTCGGGGGAAAGCCGTGAGATGGTCGACCTCCTGCGCTACTGCCGCAGCCATGCCATACCCGTCATTGGCATGACCCGCGCGCCGGACTCGACCCTTGGCCGCCTGTCCGATGTCGTGCTGCACATGCCCACCGTGGCCGAGGCCTGCCCGAACGGCCTCGCACCCACATCATCCACAACGATGGCCCTGGCTCTGGGCGATGCCCTCACAATTCTCCTGATGGACCGGCGCGGCTTCAGCCGGGAAGATTTTGGTAGCCGCCATCCGGGCGGCAAGCTGGGGCGCTCGCTGCAAACCGCAGGCGATTACGTCGCCGACCGGCCGGACGACATACCCGTCGTCGCGACAGACGCAAGCGTGCAGGAGGTGATCCTGGCGGTCTCCGAAGGCCGAAAGGGCTGCGTCGCGGTCCTGAGCGTGGATGGCCGAATGATCGGCATGGTGACAGACGGTGACCTGCGCCGCGCGATGCTGGCCGGAAAGCTGGACGGCGATGCCGCATCCGTCATGACCCCCGACCCGCGTACCGTCGCACCTGAGGAGCGCCTCGCGGTGGTCATCAAGCGCCTTAGCGAGCACCGCATCTCCAACGCTTTTGTCGTTGAAGATGGTCGCCCCATCGGCATCGTCGACATGAAAGACCTGCTCGCGGAAGGCTATGTCTGATACCGATCGGGCATGAAAACGGCAGCTCCGTCTGGAACTGCCGTTAGTCAGGCTTTCAAGTTGGACCTGGCCTATTTCACCAGTTCGAACCGGACGTTGACGCGGGCCGTGTAGCCCACTTCGCCACCTGAAATCGGCGTGGAGGCATCCATCGCCATTTCCTTGCTGCGCGACATCATGGCCATAGGCTGCGGGCTGTAATCGCCGCCTTCCGAGATGGTCACAATACGGGCGACCTTGAGGCCAGCTGCGTCGGCATAGAGCTTGGCCTTGGACATCGCATTTTCCATGGCCTTGCGACGGGCTTCGGTACGCACTTCATCGTCATTGTCGAGGGCAAAATTGATGCCCGAGAACGTGTTGCCGCCGGCCAAGACCAGGCTATCCATTGTCGCCCCGAGATTGTCGAGATCACGCACCTTCACGGTCAGCTGGTTGGAGGCGGTATAGCCATCCAGGCGCTGCTCGCCGCGGGTGCGGCCCTTGCCCTCGTCGATCTCAACATAAGTATAGCGCGGCTGCAGCGAGAAGTTTGAAGTCTGCATGTCTTTCTTCGCAACACCCGCCTTGGCCAACGCGTCGAAAACGCCCGTCATCGCATTGGCCTGCTGTTGCATGGCGGCCTTTGCCGTCTCCGCATCGGCCTGCACGCCCGCCGTGAGATAGGCAATGTCAGGCGCGCGCATCACTTCGCCTTCGGCGGAAATATCCAGTGTGGTTTCCGGCTGGATTGAGTTCGGGTTCATCATCGGGTGCCCCATCTCGGTCATTGAAGCCCCCTTCGTGGTCGTTGGCATCTGCGCGCAGGCAGCCGGCGCAAGCGCGAGCATGCAGGCACCCATCGCAGCGATCAGTGTTTTTTGATTCAGCATGTTGGAGTTCCATTCTGGTTGTTAGCCCTGTTTCCCAAAGGAATAAGGCCGCAAAACGGCAAACGTTGCGTCTGTCAGGAAATTTTATGCGGCGTCAGGCCAGGTCAAAGCCATTCGGGTTTTGACTCTGCCATGCCCATTGATCGCGGCACATTTCGGCCAGACCGTATTCGGCCCGCCAGCCCAGCAGCGCTTCAGCCCGGCTTGGATCGGCCCAGAAAGCGGCGATGTCGCCGCAGCGCCGGGGCCCGAAATCCATCGGCACCTTGCGCCCGCTCGCGGCCTCGAAGGCCGCGACCAGCTCAAGAACGGACGTGCCACGTCCGGTGCCGAGATTGACGGTGATCGCGCCCGGCTCGCGTTCGAACCGTTCCAGCGCCAGGACGTGCGCCCGGGCCAGGTCCACGACATGCAGGTAGTCGCGCACTCCCGTGCCGTCCGGCGTGTCATAGTCGTTGCCGAACACATTCAGCGCCGGTCGCCGCCCGACCGCCACCTGCGCAACATAGGGCATCAGGTTGTTGGGCACGCCGTGAGGGTCTTCGCCAATCTGCCCGCTGGCATGCGCGCCGATCGGGTTGAAATAGCGCAGGATCGCGACATCGGTCATCCCGCCAGACTCGACCAGGTCGTTGAGCATCAATTCGACCGACAGTTTGGTCTGGCCATAGGGATTGGTCGGACTCAGCGGGTGGCTTTCAGTATAGGGCAGGAAGACAGGCTCGCCATAGACCGTCGCACTGGAACTGAAGACGAAGCGCCGCGTCCCGGCACGCATCATCGCGGTCAGCAGGCTGTGCGTACCAATCACATTGGCGCTGTAATAGTCGAGCGGTTTGGCAACAGAGTCCCCGACCGCTTTCAGGCCGGCAAAATGGATCACTGAATCGCATTTGTGCTTCGCCAGGATTTCAGTGATCCGATCCGTGTCGCGCACATCGGCTTCATAGGAGGGCAATTCATGATTGGTCAGCCGCCGAACCCGGTCCAGCGAAGCCGGGCTGCTATTAACGAAATTGTCGACGACAATGGGGGAATACCCGCGCGAAAGCAGTTCAACGCAAGTGTGCGTGCCAATATAGCCCGCCCCTCCAGTCACCAGAACCTGCTTCATAACGGCATCCTTGCAGACGAATCCGGCCGATTCAATGCGAATCCGGCCCTGTCTTGCGTTTCAATCTGTATATCGCCAGGACCAATGCAATTTCGTAACCAAGAAGCGGTGAATTGCGCCATTGCCACAGGTGAAAGCCATGCTTAAACGGAAACGTCAGTAGGGCCCGTAGCTCAGTTGGTTAGAGCGGACCGCTCATAACGGTTTGGTCGCAGGTTCGAGTCCTGCCGGGCCCACTGTCCAATCGGCGTCAGCCCATCACCCGTATTTCTTCTTCGAAATAGGCAATGGTCGGCTTCAGGCCCTCGTCCAGCTCGACGGTCGGCTCCCAACCGAGCTTGTCCCGCGCCATCGTGATATCAGGCTGGCGCTGCTTGGGATCATCCTGCGGCAGCGGGCGATGGACGAGTTGGGATTTGGATCCTGTCAGGTCGATAACCCGTTCGGCCAGTTGGCGGATCGTGAATTCGCCAGGGTTGCCGATATTTACCGGTCCCACGAATTCCGGCCCTGTGCCCATCAACGAAATCAGCCCTGTCACGAGGTCTGACACATAGCAGAAACTGCGCGTTTGATTGCCATCGCCATACAGCGTGATGTCTTCGCCCTTCAACGCCTGCACGATGAAGTTCGAGACGACCCGGCCATCATTCGGATGCATGCGCGGGCCATAGGTGTTGAAGATACGGGCGACTTTGATCTCGACCTTGTGTTGGCGATAATAGTCAAAAAACAGGGTCTCGGCGCAGCGTTTGCCTTCATCATAGCAGCTGCGCGGGCCGATCGGATTGACGTTGCCCCAATAGTCCTCGGTCTGGGGATGGATCACCGGATCACCATAGACTTCGGACGTCGAGGCCTGGAGGATGCGCGCCCGCGTCCGCTTCGCAAGACCCAGCATGTTGATCGCGCCATGCACGCTCGTCTTGGTCGTCTGGACCGGGTCGAACTGGTAGTGGATCGGGCTGGCCGGACAGGCCAGATTGTAGATCTGGTCGACTTCCACAAAGAGCGGAAAAGTCACGTCATGGCGCATCACTTCGAACTTCGGATTGTCGAGCAGGTGGGCGACATTGGTACGCCGTCCAGTGAAGAAATTGTCGACGCACAGGACTTCCGCCCCGGTTTCGAGCAGTCGTTCACACAGGAACGACCCAATAAAGCCGGCACCGCCGGTAACGAGGATGCGAGGGACATAATGCATCACATCGGGGTGCGGGCTTTTTCCGGAACGGTCAAGAGGCCTCGGCGGCTGGCCCTAGCGGCCTGCCTTGCGCTTGTGAAAATATGCGAGAGTTCCTCGATGGAGAACATCGTCTCCCGGCGATATCGCATGCGCCTCAATGTCCGGCATTCCCTTCACCTCGGCATAGACGCTACCGAAGTCCTGGTAGCAGGCGTTCAGCAGCGCTTCGAAACTGTCGATGACAAAATAAGTCTGCTGGAAATCGTCGATGACATATTTGGTCCGCATGACGCGCGGCAGGTCGAAGGCGATCCGGTTGGGGCTATCGGCCTCCAGCGCAAACACGGTCTCGTTCGGACTGGAAAGAATGCCCGCGCCATAGATGCGCAGGTCTCCAGCCTCGCGAATGAGGCCAAATTCCACCGTGTACCAGTAAAGCCGCGCCAGGTTGTGCAGCTGGCCGAGTTGCATCGCGCGCTGGCCACCCTTGCCATAGGCTTCCATGAAATCGGCAAAGACCGGATTGGCCAGCATCGGCACATGGCCGAAAATATCATGGAATATGTCCGGCTCCTGCAAATAATCGAATTCCGCCTCCGGGCGGATGAACGCGCCAGCGGGAAAACGCCGGTTCGCGAGATGATTGAAGAACACTTCGTCGGGCACGAGTTCAGCCACCGGAACAATTCGCCAGCCCGTAATCGATTCCAGACGGTCCGACAGGTCCTCCATCACCGGGATTCCAGAGGCCGAGAGTTCCAGCGTCGCTATCGCGTCCAGCGCGGTCTGGCACGCCCTCCGCTTGGTCACCTCGCGCTGGCGATGGAACAACCTGTCCCACCTGTCGTGCTCTGCAGCCGTATAGGACGTCCAGTCTTGATCGATGGTAAAGTCCGCAGCCCGAGGGGCATTGGCATAGCGATTCTTTTGGGTATTTGCCGCTGGCATCGTCATTTCTTTGATCCTTGCGTCGCAGTCAATCGAGCATAGCCTGATCCGCTTAACATACTACCTTGCAGGGACATTGCCCAACCTGCATGCGCAGGGAATACAGGAAAAGGACACAATACCGGATCGACGAAGGGGAATGTTAAGCGTTCCAGTTGCTTTGAATACGCGACTTCGGCATTGGCGAACTCGCCCGAGCAGCGTATCAAGCTTAGGGGGCTGGCCGGCATCTGCGTCGATGTCCGCATTCAGTCTGAGGTTGAGTAATTCATGCCAGGTGTTTCGTATTCGGTCGTCATCGTGAACTACAATGGCGGCGGCTACCTCCAGAAGGCGGTCGATTCGCTCGCGGTTCAGACGAACCAGGATTTCGAACTCATTGTCATCGACAACGCGTCATCGGACGAGTCTATGAATCAGCTCGACACGAGCGCGTTGTCAAAATGCCGTATCGTCATGAACGCCGACAATCTCGGATTCTCGGTGGCCAATAACATGGCGGCAAAACTGGCGACAGGCCGCTGGCTCGTCCTGCTAAACCCTGACGCGGCGGCTGAGCCGGACTGGATCGAAAAACTGGACCGAGCCACCCAGTTGTATCCCGACTGCCGCACGTTCACGTCAGCACAATATGACATGCATAATACGGACGTGTTGGACGGTGCTGGCGATGCCTATCTGGTGTTTGGTATTCCGTGGCGCGGCGGGTACGGTCAATCGCTCGCCGACCTGCCGGAAACGGGCCATTGTTTCAGCGCATGCGGTGCCGGCGCAGTCTATGATCGCCAGCTGTTCTTGAGCCTCGGCGGCTTTGATGAACGCTTTTTCTGCTATTGTGAGGACGTGGACCTCGGTTTCCGGCTGCAGCTGATGGGAGAGACCTGCATTTTCGTCCGCGACGCCGTGATCCACCATGCCGGCAGTGCAATTTCGGGCGAAGGCAGTCCATTTTCGACCTATCACGGCACACGCAACCGGATATGGACCTACTTCAAGAACATGCCGTTGCCGTTGCTCATCCTGACCCTTCCGGCACACGTTGCGATTTCGGTCTACCTGTTGATACGCAGCATCCTGAACGGTCGTTTCAGATCGACGGCGCAAGGCGTCTGGCATGGCATCCGGTACGTTCCCGGCATCATGACCGATCAACGTTGGCGGACAACGGACCGACGCGTGTCGGTCTGGGCACTTGCCCGCACAATGGCATGGAATCCACTACGCATGGGCCGCCGCGCGACGCACGTGCGTCAGACACCCGACGATTTTCCCGCCGCCGCAGTCCTTGTTTCCGACGATTACCGCTGAGCAGGCCTGTCCACTCTCAATGCCGCTGTGCCGGAACTGCCTTCAGAAGATCGGTAACGAGGCCCTGAACACGGCCTGCTCCGCAGATTTCCTCCACCCGCAACTTCGCCAGCGTGGCAAACTTGCGTCCGAGTTCGCGGTCCGATTCCAGGCGCTGCAGCCATTGCGATGCTGCCTCAGCATCGGGTTCGGCCCAAACAGCGCCAGCGACGCTGTAATGAATACAATCTTCCGGCACGGGGACGAACGTGCAGGGGATCAGCGCCGCTGTCTCGGCGTTCATGTAGTAGAGATTGCCAGACCAGTCCGTTGCCACAACCGGAATGCCTAGCGACATGGCTTCCGCCGGGCCAAGGCCGAACCCTTCTGCCCGATGCAGGGAGAGAAAGACATCGGCACGGGCGATCAGGGCCCATTGCTGCGCGGTGTCGAGCGACTTGTTGATGAGTTCAATATTGTCGGCACCGGCAATCGCAGCATGCAGGGCCACCGCTTCTTCCGGCATCGCGTCGAGATTGCGCACTTTCACGATCAGGCGACAATCAGCCCGGTCACCGAACGCCGCTCGGAACGCTTGGATTGCGCCAACCGGATTCTTGCGTTTGAAACTCGATAGCGCGTCGGCCATGACGATCACGGTGAATGGCCGCGCTGCCGCGCCGGAATCAGTGCCTACAAGGGCTTTTGGCGCACTGATCGATATCGGCAATACGCGCACGGGCGGCGCAGAATTGTGCCGCCGAAATGCCTCGGCTGCGAAGTCCGAAAGTGCCCATATCTCGGATATGAAGGGGAAAGCTGCGTCCCATCCGGGTGGAAACGCGCTCAGTTCCCAGGCCCAAGCGCCGATGACGCGCCACTGCCGTCCCCGGCGAAGGCCCAGCTTACGGAGACTATAAGCGGTTTCCGGCCCATTGACGTGCAGGATCAGCGTGCCTTTCTGCGCGGCAGGAAAAGGTTCCAGCGGAATGCCGCAGTCGAAATCCGCCATGGCGAGTGATTCGCTCAGGTCCACAGCGGTGACCGCGTAGCCGGCCGCCTTCAGGGCATGGTAAGTCGAGCGCGCCCATGTGCCGAGCCCGCTTGCGGTCCGGAACATCCCGGCGACAACAACGGGCTCGCCGGGCGAAATCCCGGCCGCCTGCAGATCCGGTCGGGCGACCGACACATTCTGGAACCAGACCCAGAAACGGTTGCGCAGGGAAACGGGCACGACACGCCAGAGCGTCTTGATCAACCTGAGGGTCATAACATCCGTATTCTGCTGGCTTGGCGCAAAAATGATTGCGAGTCGCCATGCTTAGTCCCCCGCCCGGCACGTTCAAGTGGCAAAGACGGCAACGGTCCCGACCTTTGTCGTTTGCAACCTCCACGCAAGAGGCCCAGCCTGTCTCTCAATGGTTGACGGAGACCGCTTTAACGTCGATCTACTGCGTCTGAATCGCCGTTGAGTACAGAGGTAATACATGCCCGCGAACTATTACGAGCTGGGCAATAACCAGTTTAACGCCGCGTTTACCGACATTACGTCCGGTCTGTCTCGCTGGCGCCTTTGGATCGCACTGGCGTTCGAAGACATTCGCCTGCGATTCAAGCGCACCTATATCGGAATTCTCTGGACGACCGTGTCCTTTGCGCTCTTCGTCGCAGTGAAAGTGCTCATCTTTTCGCCCTTCACCCAGGCCGACAGCGCCTATTTCACGAACTATGTCGCCATCGGCTTTTTTGCCTGGATGTTTATCAGCTCGTTGATTACCGACGGGTGCAACGTGTTCATCAACTCCGAACGCTGGATGAAGGGAGGGCGTCTGCCTCTCACACTTTTCGTGAATGTCAGCATGACGCGTTCGGTCGTTCTGGCTTTCTTCAATTTCATCGTCGTCGTCGGCCTGATGGCCATTTATCGTGTCACACCGACGATCACTGCCCTATGGTCGTTCGTTGCGTTCCTCCTCTTCATCATCAATGGCTTCAGCCTGCATTTCATTCTGGGCATTTTGTGTTCGAGGTTTCGGGACATGTCACACCTTATTCAGGCTATCATGCGGGTGATGTTCTTCTTGACCCCGATCTTCTGGCTGCCCGAGCAAATGGGAGACTTGTGGAAATACCTTTCCTACAATCCATTTGCGCATTTCCTGATCTCGTTCCGCGATCCTCTCCTGTCGGGCACTGTCCCTTGGGATAGTTTTGCGGTCGTGTTGTCGTTCACCGTCTCGCTCGTGCTGATAGCCTTCGCGCTGCTGGCCTTCGCGCGCCGCCGCATAATTTTCTGGCTGTAATCATGGCATCGATTGTTCTCGAAAACATAACCCTGTCCTATCCGATCCTTGGCGGCGACAAGCCCAAGGTCGTCGGCCCCTCCAAGCTCGGCGGAGCTGGCTCGGTCATCAAGGACGGGGCAAATCGCACACGCAGCGTCGTCGCACTCGAGGACATTTCATTCGAATTGCAGGACGGAGACCGGCTCGGCCTGATCGGACGCAACGGATCGGGCAAATCGACACTGCTGCGGATCATCGCGGGCATTTACGAGCCGCTTGAGGGGCACGCCCGGATCGAAGGTGCCGTGGCCGGCCTGTTCTCGGTCGGACTGGGCGTTCATCCCGAAACCACCGGTTATCGCAATATCATGCTGTCAGGCCTGATGGCGGGCTATTCCCGCGCGCAGGTCACCGACATGATGCCGGAGATCGCGGCATTCTGCGATCTCGGCGAGTACCTGGACATGCCGGTGCGGACTTACTCCAATGGTATGGCGATGCGCCTCAAGTTTGCCTGCGCCACTGCCTTCGACGCCGACATCATCCTGATGGACGAATGGCTCGGCGCGGGCGACCCGTCCTTCCAGGACAAGGCACAGAAACGACTGCGCAAGATGGTCGACGATGCCGGCATTCTCATGCTCGCCTCGCACAATCACACAGTGATCCGGAAATCTTGCAACAAGCTGGCCTGGCTTGATCGGGGTAAACTTCGTGCATTCGGCGACGTCGAAGAAGTACTCGCCTACCATGACGAAGCCACACGGCCGCCGGCTCCGCCAGCCAAGACAGAGCGCGACCGGGCCGCCCGCATTGAGGCGGACCGCGAAAGGCGGCGACAGGAAAAGCGGATCGAGCTGAATCGGGAAAAAAGGCGACAGGAAAAACGCCAGCAGATCGCCAAGGCGAAGAAGGTGGCCGCAGACGTGGCGCATGACGCTGACACGACGACGTGACCCTGATGCGGCGGCCAGATTCGATAACCGACGCCTCCACCCCCTGGCTCGTCTCCCATGGCAGCGAGCATACGACGCTCGGCGGACCGACGACACGCCTCCTGCAGATCGAACGCACCGTCAAAGCCAGCGGCCGCGACATTGTCTCTACGGCCAGGATTTCAGACGCCTTGCGCGCTGCGGCCAGGCCAGAACTGGTCCACGTCTTCAATTCCTGGGCCCTGAAATCGGCGCTGTCGACACTTGGCCTCGCCCGCCGGACCGGCGCGCCGGTCGTGTTTTCGCCTATCATGCTGAACCTGGCTGACCGGGCTTTCTACGATTTCGGGATCAAGTCATTGCTGCGCCAGGCAACCACGGACGCCCAGATCGTCGATGGCGCGGCGATGATCAGGGAACTCACACCGGTCTGGGATCCGCAGACCGGCACGGCCCCGCGGCAAGGCGAGACCAGCCATTTCGACATGCTGCGCCGACAGGCCGCTCTGGCCGATCACGTCATCTGCCTCAGCGCCTATGAGCAGGCCTTGCTGACGGCCATCGGCGTGCCGAAAGGCAAGACCACAATCGTGCCCAACGGCGTCGATACGGAGACGATGGCCGCTGGCGACAGGCAGGCCTTTATCGACGCGTTCGGGCTGAAGGATTTCGTTCTGATGGTCGGCCGGATCGAGCCGCGCAAGAACCAGGCGCTGGCCGCCTTCGCGCTGCGCGACCTGGACGTGCCGCTGGTCTGCATCGGCCATGTCGGCGACGCCGATTATTTCGAACAGCTCAAGCGCTGGGCCGGCCCGCGACTGATCCACATCGACCGGATCACAGACCGGGCCGTGCTGGCCGGCGCGTACAAGGCCGCCCGCGCGCTGGTGCTGCCGAGCTGGAGCGAGGGCGCGCCGCTGGTGGCACTCGAAGCGGCGGCGGCCGGCACGCCACTGATCCTGTCGGAAATGTCGTCCGAGCCGGAATATTTCGGCGACTGGGCCGACTATGTGCACCCCTGCGATCTCGACGGCATGAAGCGCCTTGTGCAGCAACAGCTGGACACGCCGGACAGCGATGCCCGCCGCGCGGAACGCTCGGCGATGGCCTGCGAGCGCTTCAGTATCGAGCGGCATGCCACGAACACCCTGGCTGTATATGACAAGGTGCTGGCGGAGGCATCCGCCGCAGACGCACAGGACGACGTGCCGCCGGTCATCCTGGATGCCACGCACCTTGCCCACCAGATCAATGCCAAGTCGCCGCTGACGGGCGTACCGGCGGTGGAACTGGAACTCGGGAAGGCCCTGCTCGCCGCAGAAGACACGGCGCACGTCATGGTGTGGAGCTCGCGGGCGCGCAGGCACTTCCCGGTGCCGACCGAGGCGTTCGGGACCGAGACGATGGGGCCTTTTGCCGACATTGCTGGGCCGGCACCCGAGGCCTTTGACCTTACCTGTCAGCCTGCAGAAATCCGCATCTCTCCTACACGGTGGAATACACGGAAGATGCACGAAAGAAGCCCGGGCATTGCCCGAAGGGCCCTGACCCTGTTCAAACATGCCCTCAACGCCCTGCCGGGCGGGCTGCATCGCGGCGCCGTGGGAATCCTGCGACGGGCCAAGCCCGCCTTTTCGCCGATTGTCCTGCCCGAGCACCACCTGCTCCAAAGCGCGCGGACGGGGCCGCAGCGGACGCGGACCGGCGACGCCAGTGCCGGCCAGGTCCGCCTCAGCGTGACCCTGCGGCCCGAGGCCCGCCAGACCTTTCCCGATCTTCCGCGCGGCGCGCGCCTGGTCGTCCTTGGCCATGCCTGGATCTCGAATGACCGCTATCTCGACGACCTTGCAGAATGCGTTGCCCGCAACGACCTGAAGCTGTGGGTCCATATCCCGGACATCCTCTATGTCACACGGCCCGATACGTTCGACGCGGCGACATCTGCGGCGTTTGCCGCCCGCCTCCTGCGCATCCTGGAAATTGCCGATACGGTGATCACGATTTCCGGCCAGTCGGAGGCTGAAATCCGTGCCTTCGCCGAGTCCCACGAGTTGGACCGCCCGATCCGGCGGATCATTCTCGGGACGCCGCAGCTCGGCACAGGCGGCCAATCCAACCCGCAGCAAACCGAAATCCTGTCGCCCTATGCGCTCTATGTCGCCAGCATGAGCGAGCGCAAGCGCCACGACTTCCTGATCGACGCCTGGCGGGCCGCCCGCGCCCGGAGCCCAGCGGTGCGCGGCGCGCGGCTGATCCTTGTCGGCCGCCCGCTGGGCGGCTTCGAGCGGTTCGCCGACGCCAGCCATCAGGCCCGCCTGGCCGAGGACGGCATCACGGTCATCAATGGCTGCAGCGCCGACCACCTCGCGCGCCTGTATCGCCATGCGGCTTTCACCGTCTATCCCTCGGCCGCCGAAGGCTGGGGCCTGCCGCCCGTCGAAAGCCTGCTGATGGGCAAGCCCTGCCTGATTTCCGACAGTCTTCCGGTCGCACAGGAAATCGACAGCGCGGGCCTGAAGCGCGTGCCGACCCTGTCACCCGACGCGTGGACCGAAGCGCTCTGCGACTGGCTGGATTCGCCGGACTCGCTGCAGGCGGCAACCGATCAGGCCCGCGCTTTCGAGCCGCCCGCATGGGCCGCTGCGGCCGACATATTGCTCAAGGCCTGACGCCGGTTGCTGCGGGACAGGCCGCCGCCTGTCCGCCCCTACCTGAACCGCGCGTATAATGCCGCCCGTAACCTGCGGAGCGCGACCCATGCCAGATGCAACACCGGCCCTCGGCCTGCCCTATCTCCTGCCCAACCAGGCCCAGAAACACGTCACCCACAATGAGGCGCTCACCATGCTCGACATCGTCGTCCAGCTGGTGCTGCGGGCCTATGACGAGACCGTGCCGCCCGTCAGCCCGGACGAGGGCGACAGCTATGGCCTGTCGCCCTCGCCGTCGGGCGCCTGGGCCGGGCATGGCAGCGAGATCGCATCGTGGCGGGACGGCGCATGGCATTTCCTTGCGCCGCAAGCCGGGTGGCGCGCATGGAGCGCGGCTGATTCGGCCCTGCTCGTGTTCGACGGCACCGCGTGGCAACCGCCGGGCTTCAACCCTGTGGCGCTGCTGGGCGTCAACACGCTGGCCGACACGACCAACCGTTTCAGCGTGAAAAGCCCGGCCAGCCTGTTCGATCATGCGGGCAGCGATCACCACCTCAAGGTCAACAAGGCCGCCACCGCCGACACGGCCAGCCTGCTGTTCCAGACCGGCTATTCCGGGCGGGCGGAATTCGGCACTGCAGGCGACGACAATTTCCGCATCAAGGTCAGCCCCGACGGCACGGCCTGGACCGACGCGCTGACCATCGACAGGGCGACCGGACGGGTTGGCGTGCGGACCGCCGCGCCTGCCTTCGAGCTGGACGTGAATGGCCAGCTTGGTTGTACGTCCGCGAGTCCCGGTTTTTATCTCACGGAGACTGACCAGGCGGCGGACGAGCGCGTTTGGCGGGTAACAGGCGGCGGCGGCAATTTCTTCGTCCAGACCCTGAACGATGCCGGCACGATTGCGCAGCAGGGCCTGGTCATGACCCGCGACGGCACCACGATTGACAGCATCCGCCTGCTAACCGAAGGCGTGATCGCACTCTTTGCCGGCGCGGGACAAAATGTGGCCATCGGCCATGCCGCGCCAAGCACGCGCCTTCATGTCAACGGGCCGGTCCGCGTCGGCCAGTATGCCAAGGCATCCCTGCCCGCCGCCGACAGCGTGGGCGCTGGCACCGTGGCCTATGTCACGGACGCCAGCGGCGGGGCCCAACTCGCCTTTTCGGACGGGACCGACTGGCGGAAGGTGCGGGACGGGGCTGCTGTGTGACACTTCTGGGGGTTGCCATTCCATGAATCGCCCCTCAAAAGGCAGGTGAATTTCAAGGCTTTCCCCATGACATTTCGACAGGATATTCAGGGCCTGCGGGGACTTGCCGTCCTGAGTGTTGTTCTCTTCCATGCCGGAATTACACAAATGTCCGGTGGTTTCGTCGGCGTGGATGTCTTTTTCGTCATCAGCGGATACCTGATCACGGGGTTACTTCGAAAGAGTCTCAGCGACGGGACGTTCTCGTTTGGGCGTTTCTACGCCCGTCGCGCGCGGCGACTGCTCCCAGCGGCTTTTACCACTATCCTGATCACATACTTGGCTGCACTTTACTTTTTCCCGCCCAACCTGCTTGAGCGGTTTTCCGGCGAGGCGATCTTCGCAACCCTCTCGGCATCCAATTTCTATTTTTGGGCCGAGAGTGGCTATTTCGATGCGGACGCCATCAACAAACCGCTTCTGCATACATGGTCGCTAGGCGTTGAGGAGCAATTCTATCTCCTGTGGCCCGCAATGCTTTTTCTGATCGCAGGCAGGCTGGGCTCATGGCTTTCCGCCAGCGTCATTGGCCTTGTCGGCCTTGCCAGCTTCATGTTGTGCCTGTGGGCTGTGCAAACCCATCCTTCGGCCGCATTTTTCCTGACTCCCTTCCGCATCTACGAATTTGCGATCGGCGCCGTGCTCTGCTGGCTGCCTGCGCTGACGAAGCGCGGGCTGTTGGCGGACAGCCTGTATCTTGCCGGTCTTGGACTGGTTCTCTATGCTGTTTTCCGGTTTTCCGAAAATACGCTCTTTCCGGGTATGAGTGCGCTTGTGCCAACGATTGGCGCTGCCTTGATGATCCATGCAGGACAGGCCGCCCGCCTCAACGTGCCGACATCCAACCCGGTCATGGGTTATCTCGGGAATATCAGTTACAGTCTTTACTTGGTGCACTGGCCGGTTGTGGTTTTCTGGCATAGCGAAAGCCCTGCCGGACTAGAGCCTATAGACACAGCAGGCATACTCCTGCTCTCTCTTGTTCTTGCGGCGGGCCTGAATGCCTTTGTCGAGAACCGGTTCCGCACAGCCGGAGACGGTAATGTCCTGTCGCCTGCGGGGTTTGGGCTTGCCGCAGCCCTTGCTGCACTGGCCTTCATTCCAGTTGCTGCGACCAGCTGGGCCCAAGACGGCTGGGTGTGGCGCATGGACAAGACATTACAGGCCGTGAACAGCTATTCGATACCTGACGCTGAAAAGCACTTGTGGCGCGCCTTTCTGGAACATGAGGACAAGCCCCTTCCTCAAAACGGCAAGCCGAATGTGTTGCTGACGGGTGATTCTCAGGCAGCCGATGTCCTGAACATCCTGATCGAATCCGGCATGAGCGAACGCTTGAACGTCAGCACCGTCAGGGTGGATGCACGCTGCAATGTGGTTTTCCTCACCCCGGAAAATCAGAACGCCTACTGGAATCGAGAAAATTTCCGCACCAAGCGCGAGCCAAGCGCAATTCCACGCTGCAAGGCCCAGCTTGCGAAACTTTTCCCGCCAGCTGACGGCGTGCGGCCCGATATCGTGATCGTCTCCTCCTTGTGGTTCGAGCATGGCGTCGCGAGGCTGGAGCAGACCATCGCTGCGCTGGAAGCCCAATATGACGCGCCTGTGCTCGTGGTGGGGCGCAAACATATGAAGGGCGGCAGTGTGGGCATTCTCAACGACTGGGGCAAGCTGCGCGGCGTTGAGGCTTTTGCCAGCACTATGCGGCATGAGGAAACTGACGGCCTCAATGCTCGGATGTCCGTCATGCCGGGCATCCGATTCCTCAATCCCATGGACTATATCTGCCCTGAAACAAACTGGTGCCATGTGCTCGTGGAGCAAAATGCTCCTGTCATGTTCGATCAATCCCATTTTTCAAGAGAGGGTGCATGGCTGATGGGAAATATTATGAAGATGGACATAAGCAAGCACTTGGGAATACCTGTGGAAAACAGCGATCCACCAAGCCTCGCTAAACCGGTCGGCGCCAATTGATTGTCACCTTTTGGGGAAAGTCGGGATAACTCTGCGCGGCACCGAAACATATGAAGCTGGTAACTTGATCAACGGCGACTTTTCACTTTTGAGGGCATTCAAATGCGGATCGGGGCCAAAATGAATGAAGTACTCGCCTTTGTGCACATCCCCAAGACGGCCGGCACCTCTGCACGCCAAGCACTTGAGCAAGCGGCAGGCAAGGAGCACACATTATCAATAGGTGTGAATCTGTCACTTGAAGAGTTCGCGGTTCTTACTCCGCAGAAACTTGAGAATATCCGCGTTTTGTTCGGACACGCTCATGCACATCAGTTTCGAACAATCGGCGCGCGTTTTCGTTTTGCGGCCACGGTGCGGAATCCCATCGAACGGGCCGCATCATACTTCAATTTTATCAAAGTAAGGCGCCCTGACAGCTCTCTGGCCAAGCAAATAGGTGACATGACGCTTTTGGAAGCCACCCGATCTTTGCAGCCTTTTATCAACGAAATCAGCGACCTGCAGTGTCGGATGATCTGCGGCGAGGCCGATGCGAGCAAAGCAGCCGAAACCATTCAGAGGGAAAACTGGTTTATAGCACGCCAAAGCGATCTGAATGGGTTGGCACGAACGATCTGTGATGAGTACGGATGGAACTGGTCACCAGCGCCGACATTTAATGTGGGCAGAAAGGGCTACAAAAGAGCCCTGCTTGACCGAGAGACGCACGAACAGATTGCTCAGATCAACCAGGAAGATCAAAAACTTTTGGCATTCGTCGTATCTCGGCGACGCAAAGAAGCGAACATTTAGTCCCAATTGAGAAAGTCCAAAACCTCTAAAATATACTTGCCCGGCAAGGTGATTGTCAGTTCGATTTAGCCAGTGCAATTCCTTGGAAGATATATAAACAAACAGGTCTAGAAAATGAGCCAAAGCGATCCCGTCGTATTTCTTCACGTTCCAAAATGCGCAGGCACTTCGATCGCCGCCGCAATATCGCAGGCTCTCGGCGAGAGTAACTGCTATGAATATGGCAAGACGGCGCCATACAAGGCATTTGAATCTTCTGCCTACGGACTCGACAAGTACAAGTTCATTGCCGGGCATTTGACGATTTCACAGATCGAACTCATCAGAGGCTCAAAAAAGATATTCACTGTGGTTCGTGACCCAATCGATCGGGTACTCTCCTGGTATGAATTCGTCCGGCGCAACAAACGAACCACGCTTTATCCATGGACTGAAAAGGGAGATGTCCACAGCTTTATTGAGCGCTGTTGCGAAGTCCGCCGAGGCGCAGTGGTCTCAAGGCCGATGGAAGTAAACTCAACCGAATTATTCAACGGGATGTGCAGCAGGTTGCATCCAGCGGCAACCGCAGAAGCTGCTTTAGGCATGATCGAAAAACACAATATTCTAGTACTCCAGCAGTCAAAGATCGATTCCGACGTAAAGCAAATTCAAACTTGGCTTGACCTCCCTGAATTGCAGCTCCCTAGACTCAACGTGGCCCCAGCCAAAAGACCGTACCCGAAGAGCGTTGTTGAGCGAATCCGCGAGCTGAACGCAGAGGATATTTTACTCTACGAAAAGCTCTTGAAGTGAGAAAGCACGACTACGCAGGCTTCCGGTACGCAACATAGAAACAATAGGACGTCTCCGGTGAGTCATTGACGTCGGCATTGTTCAGGTCGTCGAGCACACCGTAGCCCATCCGGTAGGTCTCCGGCATGTTCAGGATGCCGCGCTGGTCGATCAGTTCCATGCCGCAATCCTTGAAGCGTTCGATGAAGTCCGCGAAGTGATACTCGATCTTGTGTTCGGCATGGATCAGCATGTTGTCGCCGATCGTCAGCCGCGTCAGCGTGCGGTTGGGCGTGTCGAGCGCAAATACGCCGCCGGGCTTGAGCACGCGCTTCACCTGCGGGAACAGCGCCGCGCCCTCTTCTTCCGTGATGTGCTCAAAGGTCTGGCCGGACCAGACGAGATCAAAGCTATTGTCGTCGTAGAAGCTGAGGTCTGCCATGGAATGGTAGGAATAGCGCACGGTGGTGCCATTGTGGTCGAACTCGCTCTGCACGTCCGGACCCGGCTTCATGCGGGTGTCCAGCGGCAGGTCGATGATTGTCAGGTCTTTCGCATGCGGATAGCCCATTTCCAGGAACGCGCCCTCGGGCCGCGCGCTGGCCCCGCCGAGATCAAGCACTTTCGCGCCGGCGGGCACGATTTTTTGAACGAGTTCCAAACGCGGCGGATGCAGCACGCGGCCGATCTGGTAATGGACCAGCCAGCCGCTGATTTTCGCGGCGGCCTCCATGCCGCCTGCCTGTACCTGGCGGTGCAGGTAGCGCCTGAAAAACTCTTCCGAATTGATGAGGCCGGTCAGGACGGTTTCGAGGCCGTCTTTCTCCAGCCGTTTGGACCAGCTGGCCTGGCCCGTCGGGTCTGGCGCGCGCATCAGGACACCCTTGTATGCGGCCTCGACGAGCTTTTCATTCGAGATATCCATATGGTCCTGCCTGTGTCAGCTGAGTCGGAAATTCTATCTCGCATATCTGAGCGGATAGGCAACTTTGTGGCGCTGAAATCTTTCCCGGCGGACCAAACCCCGATGAATTCCGGATGCGCGCAACCGTCGGGGAACAAGGCGCAATCGGGGTGCGGAGGCCACTTAACTCGGGAAAAGTATCCGACAGGCCTCGCTGGACTTGCAACGGCCTTCCAACGATGGCAGCGACCCTGCATGAGAAAAGTCGCCTTCCTCCATGTGCCCAAGACGGCCGGCACGACCCTTTACAAGGTCATCGAAGCGAATATGGGGCCGATTGCCCTGTATCCGCCGCGCTCGAGCCCGGAAGTGCACGCTCGGTTCGGCAATGATTTCGCCGACTTCCTCGCCAAGGTCGACGCGGCCAATGGACCCGAGCTGGATGCGCTGCTGGCCGATTTCCGTGCGCATCCTGCCGTGGGCGGTCACATAAGTTCAGCCATCTTTCCATATCTCGATGACGCGCATTTCATTTTCACGAGCCTGCGCGAGCCGGGGGACCGGCTGGTGTCGTGGTACTTCCATTATGTCCATCCCGATAATCCGGTAACCAATTACCGTGAATTCCGGGAACAGACCAAGGGCATGAGCTTTGACGATTTCGTTCGCTTCGAGCCGATGTTGAGCGAAAACGACAATGTCATGGTGCGATACTTCGCAAAGGTCCGCAAAACCGAACCGGTGCAGGCGCGCCACCTTGAAGAAGCCAAGCAGACCCTGTCATCCCTGGACCTGATCCTGTTCCAGAAAGCCCAAACGCAAGGGCAGCACGCGCTCAGAGAAAAACTGGGCTGGACCGTCCCGGACGTGGCGGAAAAGCTCAAATGGTCGCGCAATCGCCGGCGGCTTGCGCCGGAATTCGAATATACAAGGTCGATCATGGACAAATATATCCGTTTTGACCTCGATCTCGTGGCCTTTGCACGGGAACTGCCTCAGGCCATAGACGGGCGATAGCCCGATTGGGGACGATCGCGCCACCAGAACGGGATTTTGCAATTTGTGCAATTTTACAGCAGCTGCAATTTGCGGGCTTTTTTCACTGGCCTTGCCCCAACGCGACCGCTAAGCACGGACTGTTGAAAACACGTGCTGGCGCGGGAATCCTGAATCGCCAGCGCATCAAATTCTGGGACGAAAACATGGCCAAGACGGCACTGATTACCGGCATCACCGGACAGGACGGCGCATACCTTGCGAAACTCCTTCTCGACAAGGGCTATGAAGTCCATGGCGGCGTGCGGCGCATCGGCGTCATCAGCACGGGCCGCCTCGACGAACTGGGCGTGACCGACCAGGTGACCATTCACGATTTCGAACTGCTGGAAGAGAGCAATATCCGCCGCGTGCTTGAAAAGTCCGCACCGGACGAAGTCTACAACCTGGCGGCGCAGAGCTTTGTCGGCGTGTCGTTCGAACAGCCGATCTATACGGCCAATGCCGATGCGCTCGGCGTGATGCGCGTGCTGGAAGCGATCCGCGCCAGCGGCGGCAAGCCGCGCTTCTACCAGGCCTCGACATCGGAAATGTTCGGCAAAGTGCAGGAAGTGCCGCAGAGCGAGACGACGCCGTTCTACCCGCGCAGCCCGTATGGCGTGGCCAAGCTGTTCGGCCATTGGGCCACGGTCAATTATCGCGAAGGTTTTGACATGTATGCCACCAGCGGCATCCTGTTCAATCATGAGAGCCCGCTGCGCGGCAAGGAATTCGTCACCCGCAAGATCACGCTGGCCTTTGCCCGCATCGCGGCCGGCCTGCAGGACGTGCTGGAACTCGGCAATCTCGATGCCAAGCGCGACTGGGGCTATGCCGCCGACTATGTCGAAGGCATGTGGCGCATGCTGCAGCAGGAAACGCCGGACGATTACGTGCTGGCAACCGGCGAGACGCATACGATCCGTTCATTCGTCGAAGCGGCCGGCAAGGCCTTTGGCTGGGAGTTCGACTGGAAGGGCACGGGCGACACCGAGATCGGCATCGAGCGCAAGTCCGGCAAGACGCTGGTGCGCGTGAACCCGGAATTCTACCGCCCGGCCGAAGTCGAACTGCTGATCGGCGACCCGACCAAGGCGGAAACAAAGCTCGGCTGGAAACGCAGCGTCGACCTGGCCGGTCTGGTCGACCTGATGTGCCAGGCCGACCGCAAGCGCGTCCAGACCGGGCCGATCGCCTATTAGACCCGCATGCGGCGCGACCTGGTCGCGCCGCAACCGATTCGGCTAGGCGCGGCAGGGGCGCTGTGGTTAGCCAAGAGAAGCACTGACTTGCCATAGAAGGACGCTATGAGCTTTCACACTCACATCACCATCGCAGACCGCGGCTGGATCCTCGAGAAGCTGGCGAGCGAGATCGCCGTGCGCTCGAACCTTGTCTCGGTCAGTACCGTGCCCGATCCTTCGGCCGACCTGCAGTACTATATCAACTATTCCTGCCGGCGCCGGCGCGTCGGCCCGGTCGAGATCGCCTTCTTCACCCATTCGGAACGCGATGAGACCGCCCGCAAGCGCTATTTCGATATTGCCGCCGATGTCGAGCATTCCGTCTGCATGTCGAAACGCTATGCCGACGAGCTGGGCGAGGCCGGTATCAGGGACGTGACGACGATCACGCCGGGCGTGGACCTGGATGCGTTCGTGCCGAAAGTGCGGATCGGCGTGATCGGGCGCACCTATCATACGGGCCGCAAGGGCGAATCGCTGGTCGCCGACGTGATGGACGTGCCGGGCATTGACTGGCGGTTCACCGGGCAAGGCTGGCCGGGGAAGTCGGCCTTTGTCGATAATGACAAGATGCCAGACTTCTACAACGACCTCGACTATGTGCTGATCCCGGCTTTGTATGAAGGCGGGCCGATGAGCGTGCTCGAGGGCCTGGCCTGCGGCGTGCCGATCATTGCGTCGGATGTGGGCTGGGTTGGCGAATATCCGCACATTCCGTTCGAAACCGGCAATTCGCAGTCGCTGCGCGCCGTGCTGACGCGGCTGGTCGACGAGCGGCTGAAGCTGCGCACATCGGTGGAGCATCGCACCTGGGCTGCCTGGGGCGACGCGCATCTGGAACTGTTCGACAAGGTGGCCAGGACGCACGGCATCATCTCCGGGAAAGCCAAGGCTGCGACCGCAAAGCCGGAGGCCAAACTGTCGGCGCTGCTGATCACGCATGGCGGGGAAGGCAAGACGCTCGGCGGACCGTCCGTCCGCGTGCCCCGGACAGCCGAGGAACTGGCGCGGATCGGCGTTGCCGCCAGCCTGTCGAGCGAGACCCTGGGCACAGCGAGCCCGTCCGATATCGCCCATGTGTTCAATTGCTGGCCGCCCGAATCGGCCTTCAAGCGCCTGTCCGATGCCCGCAATGCCGGGAAGGCGACGGTGTTCTCCCCGATCTTCCTGAACCTGACGCATTATTCGAAATACAATCTCAGTCTTCCACGCCTGATAAAGGAAAATATCAAGTCGCCGCGCCTGCTGCAGGCCGGCATGGCGGCGCTGAAGGCGGAGATCATCGAATCCGATTCCCGGCCACCTGTGGAACCGATGCCCGGCTATGCCAACAAGCTCGACGCCTGCCTTGAAGCGTCCAACCATGTCATTTTCCTCAGCGAGCACGGGAAACGCTGCGTCAGCGAACTGGTCGGCTTCGATGGCCCGTCCAGCATCGTGCGCAATCCGGTCGACGCCAGCCGCTTCGCCGATGCAGATCCCGACCTGTTCCGTAAAGCCTACAAGCTCGACCAGTACATCCTCTGCGTCGGTCGCATCGAGGCGCGCAAGAACCAGCTGATGCTGGCCTATGTCGCGCGCGATCTTGACGTGCCGGTTGTCTTTGTCGGCCATGACGGCAATCGCACCTATGCCGATCTCGTGCGTTCGATTGCGCCCGGCAATGCCATCTTCGTGCCCCGGATCGATCCGAATGATCCGCTGCTGGCCTCGGCCTTTACCGGCGCGTCGGCATTCTGCCTGCCAAGCTGGGCCGAAGGCGCGCCGCTGGCGGCGCTGGAAGCCTGCGCAGCCGGCGTGCCCATGGTCCTGAGCGACCGGTCGTCCGAACAGGAATATTTCGGCGACCTGGCGCAGTACGTGAACCCGGCCGATGCCGACGGCCTGCGCGCGGCGCTCACGACCGCTGTCGCGCAAAAGGGCGATAGCGGCCTGCGCCAGAAGCGGATCGATCTCGCCAAATCGGACTACAATTGGGACAAACACGCCCGGGAAACCGCGGACGTCTACCGGTCAACACTGGCGCAGGTCCGCGAGGCGGCAGCGTCCAGCCCAGCCACCGTCCTGCCCGCCGCGAGCGAAACGAAGATCTATGTCGACCTGACGACCAGCTGGCACCATTCGGGCCATCCGACCGGAATCGCGCGCGTCGAAGACCAGTGCCTGAAGTCACTGGTCAAAATCTATGGTGCGCGCATCGTTCCCATCGTCTGGAACTCTGACACGCACAACTTTTTGAAACTGAATATTTCGGACGCGCTCGCTCCGTCCGACATGGCGGCACTCACGCGTCTGGAAGAGCGCGGCGACGCAACACGCCTGACGGGCAATAAAAAGCCTGAACCCGGCCGGATTCTGGTCTTTGGTGGCGCCTGGATACGGAATCCGCGCTATGTCCATCATCTGAAACGGCTCAAATCCGACAGTCAGCTGAATATCACGTTGCTCGTCCACGACCTGATCCAGCTGGTTGCCCGCCACCTCTACCCATCACACGTGACGGAAGACTTCATCGAGAACGTGGCCCACATGGTCAGCTGTGCCGATTCCTTCCTCGCCTATTCGGACACAACGATCAAAGACCTGTCCGCCTATCTTGAATCGCATGGCGAACACTTCAAGCCGATCCAGAAATTCCGGCTCGGCGACATGACATCGGATGACGCGGCAGACGACAACATCCTGAAACAAAGCGAGTTGTGTAAGTCATACGACGGCAAGGATTTCGTGATCTATGTCAGCTCCCTCGACCTGCGCAAGAATCACATCCTGCTGGTCAATGTCTGGCGGCGCCTGATCGAACAGCGCGGCGGGAAGGTTCCGACCATACTGTTTGTCGGACGCTCCATGTGGGGCGGCGAGCAGATCATGGAGATGGTGAACGAAGAAACCGCATTGGCTGGCAAGGTCAAATTCCTGCAGGATGTCAGTGATCAGGAATTGCACTGGATGTATCGCAACTGCCTCTTCACCGTATACCCTTCGCTGCACGAAGGCTGGGGGCTCCCCGTTGCCGAGAGCCTCGCGATGGGCAAGGTCTGCATCGCTTCCAACAGCACGTCCACGCGCGAAATCGCACCCAGCCTGACTGAGCTTCTCGATCCTTATGATTTCAGCGCCTGGGTCGAAAAAGTCGGATACTTCCTGGACAATCGTCAGGCTCTCAAAGCGCGCGAATCCGAAATTGAATCCCAGTTCACCTTCTTTGATTGGGACGACACCGTAACCGAAATCGTGTCAGCAGTAGACACCGTTCCACTTCGGACGTCTCAACGATCCATCGTATGGCCGGGATCGGTGATCGACTTTTCAGACAATGCGGTCGACGCGGGCCTGGCGGACGATGTATGCCGCGCAAACTGGGCCAGACGCGAACCCAAAGGCCGGTGGAGCGTTGGGCGGACTGCGGATTTGTCTTTCCGCACGCGCGTACGCAGTATCGAGACACTCCATATCCGGCTTGAACTGTACGCACTTGCCGATCCGGAGATTGGCTTTCGAGAGGTAACATTCACCATCAACGACACGCCGGTGGGAACCTTCATGGTCAACAGGAAGCCAACCTATGTCGACCTCGAGCTGGATACGGTTTCGCTTCCCGATGCAGGCTTTGGTTTCAAGCAGGTCGATCTCAACCTGCAAATGCCTGACGAAATGTCGGTGAGCATGTTCAGCGATTCAAGCGATTCCCGCATGTTGGGTGTCCACCTCAGAGCTATCGCCGTTGGAGGGGACAAGAAATCACTCGATCAGGCCCTTCCGACAAAAGGCTTGATGAAAGCGCGATACCAGGTGAATGACGAAGCCCGACGGACGAAGAATATCGGCGCAGGCCGCATGTCCGCGAGCCTGGCGCCCGCGCAAACAGCAGCCCTGCATCAGGCGCTGTTGCTTCTCGAGACGCCCACAAGGTTGCCGCCGACCAATCCGGTGTTCAAAGTGCTGCACTTTATAAGGGCTGATACGCTTGCGCTGAAAGTGTATCGCAAGCTTACCGGGCGGACCAATGACGCCCTGCGGCGCACCATTGCTGCACTTGTAAATGACGGAAAATAACTTCTTAGCTACACTCAGCCAGGAAGAACAATAAAGAGGATTCGAGACACATGCCGCAGACATCCATGACCCGCACAATCACGTCAGCGGCGCTCGAAGCGCGCTCCGAACCGATACTGACCGACGCGTTCATGTCGAAACTGCCAAGCTGGGCCGGTGGCAACATCTCGCCCTATGACTGCCGTTTTCTCACAGGTCTCGTCTCACAATTTCGGCCCAGAAATGTAGTCGAAATCGGCGTTGCCAGCGGTTGGAGTTCAGCCGTACTTCTTCGCACGCTGAAAGCCATTCATGGCGACGATCCCCATCGCCTGAACGCAATCGACCTGTTCGAAAACTATTACCTCAAGCCTGAATACAAGACGGGCGTTCTGGTGGGTGAGGTCGTTCCGGAACTTCAGCCAAACTACAACTTGCTGACGGGCCGGATCGCCCTGGAAGCGATGAAGGATGTTGGGCCGGTCGACTTTGCCTTTATCGATGCCCACCATTTCCATCCCTGGGCCGCCCTCGATTTCCTGGCGCTCCTGCCGTACATTACCAAGGGCACGTGGGTCGCATTCCACGACATCAATCTCTGCACATTCGAACGGCACAAGCACACGAACCGTGGACCGTTCTATCTGTTCCACATGTGGCAGGACACCAAGCTGCAATCGACCCAGAACCCTGCGATGATCGGCGCTGTCCTCCTGGAGCGCCAGCCCGAACAATACTTGCGGGACCTTCTGGAAATCCTCCATACGCCCTGGGAGCTGACTCTCTCGCCGGAAGATGTCGCCTCGCTGGTTTCTTTTGTCGGCACCCATTTTGGCGACAAATGGCAAAACCAGTTCAAGCAGCTGTGTGACATGCGCAATCCGGCGCCCAAGCCGGCTCCTGCCAAGGCGCCCACTGCCGCAGCATAGGTGTGCCGTGGCAGGGGCCGCGGAAGACTTTCCATACCGCACGTGGAATCAGGGCGCATTTTCTGATACCGCTCATCATTGACCCAAGGCCTGAAGGGCAAGGAACACATACATGCAGTACCTTGTGACCGGCGCGGCTGGCTTCATCGGTTTTCACGTCGCCCAGAAATTGCTCCAGCAGGGTCATGACGTGCTCGGCGTCGACGTGGTGAACGAATATTACGACCCCCGCCTCAAGGAATCGCGCCTCGAGATCCTCGAGAGCCTGGCTTCCTCCGTTGAAGGAACCTGGACTTTCATGCGCGGCGACCTGGCCGACAAGGCCGTGGTTGACGACGTGTTCCAGAGGCAACGTCCGGACCGGGTCATTCACCTCGCAGCGCAGGCCGGCGTGCGCCACAGTCTCGACCATCCGCTGGAATATGTGCAGAGCAATATCGTTGCCTTTACCCACCTGCTTGAAGCATGCCGCTACAATCAAACACCGCATTTCGTATATGCGTCGACCTCAAGCGTGTACGGAGCGAATGCGAAAGTCCCGTTTTCCGAGCAGGATCCGGTCGATCATCCGCTCCAGTTCTATGCCGCCACCAAGCGCGCCAACGAACTGATGGCGCACTCGTACAGCCAGCTTTTTGCGCTGCCGACGACGGGCTTGCGTTTCTTTACGGTTTACGGACCCTGGGGGCGCCCGGATATGGCGCCGATACTGTTCGCCGATGCGATCACGCGCCAACAGCCGATCAAGCTGTTCAACAATGGCAACCACTCGAGGGACTTCACCTATATTGACGACATCGTTGATGGCATCCTTCTGGCTGCCGAAGCCATTCCCGTTGCCCAGCCGGACCTGCCCGACGCCTCGCTCGGCCCGGCGACGTCGCGCGCGCCCTTCAGGGTGTTCAATATCGGCAACAGCCAGCCTGCCGCGCTGATCACGTTCGTGGAAACGCTTGAGCGGACACTCGGCAAGGCAACGTCCAAAGAGATGCTGCCGCTGCAGCCCGGGGATGTCGTCGACACCTATGCCGACATCAGCAGGCTGACATCGGTAACCGGATACCAACCGAAAATTTCGCTCGATGAAGGCGTCACGCGGTTCGCGCGCTGGTATCTCGACTATTACGGGTAACGCGCCAGTCGAGCCGCACTTGTCACGACAATTTCCGCAGCGAGATTGGGCATGGGCGTCCTTCTTTACACCTTCGAAGCGTGACCGTGGCGGGCTGCGGGTTGGCACACAACTGTTTACGTGCAGCCAAGCGGCGACACGCCTGGACACTGTGGCCGGCAGGTGACCGGTTATCGGCCGCCGGGCGACCATGGCGCCGAATTAGACTGTAATGAGTCGTGACTTGCCCGCCAGCCACGCCAATCGTATTCGCCGGGCAACTCTTTGAACTCACAGCAAGCAGGTGGCCCGTGTCCCTTCCCTTCATCGACCTCCAGGCGCAGCGCAAGCGGATCGAGGCGGAAATCAACCAGGCCGTCCTCGGCGTTATCGAAAGCGGCCGGTTTGTCCTGGGTCCCGAAGTCGCTGAATTAGAGAAACAGCTCGCGGCCTTTTGCGGCGCGTCACACGCGGTGTCCTGCGCCAATGGCACCGATGCCCTCGCCCTGCCCCTGATGGCCTGGGGCCTGAAACCCGGCGACGCCGTGTTCTGCCCGAGCTTCACCTTCGTCGCGACGGCACAGGTCGTGCCCTGGCTCGGCGCAACGCCCGTCTTCGTCGATATCGATGCGGCGACCTACAATATGGACCCGGCCTCCCTGCGCGCCGAGATTGAGACGATTGTCGCTGGCGGGAAGCTCAAACCCAAAGCCGTGATCGCGGTGGACCTGTTCGGACAACCGGCAAATTACCCTGAAATCAAAGCGATTTGCGACGAATTCGGGCTGAAACTGATCGCCGATACGGCGCAGGGATTTGGCTGCACGCTGCATGGCAAGCACCCGTCCGACTGGGCGGATATTGCGACGACCAGCTTTTTTCCGGCCAAGCCGCTGGGCTGCTACGGCGATGGCGGCGCGATCGTGACCAATGATGCAAAACTGGCCGAACTGATTGAATCCCTTCGGGTTTATGGCAAGGTCACGCCGTCCGATGCGGCCACGCGCAACTTCCACCACGACCCGAAATATCTCAGCCTCCGGGTCGGCATGAATTCGCGCCTGGACACGATCCAGGCCGCAATCCTGCTGGAAAAGCTGAAGATTTTCGCTGACGAGATCGACCGGCGGCAAGTCGTCGCCGACCGGTATGCAAGGGGGCTGCGCGGGGGCGTCAAGGGTGTGCCAGGGGTGATCGATGGGGGCCGGTCGGTCTGGGCGCAATATGTCATCGAGCATGACAATCGCGACGGCCTGCAGGCGCATCTCACGGCCAACGGCATCCCGAGCATGGTCTACTACCCGGTGCCGATCCACCAGCAGGACTTTGCCCTGTCCTATGCCCCGGCCAAGGGTCACCTCAAGGTCACCGAGGCGGCGAGCCAGCACGTGCTTGCCCTGCCGATGCATCCCTATCTCGGCGAGGCCGACCAGGACCGCATCATCGACACGGTTCTCGGCTTCAACGGCTAGATCGCCCCCTGCCAAACGGAATATTGCAGGCGCGCCTCCACGCGGCGTTGCCTTTGCCTGAGCGTCATGCTAACGCCGCATAAACATATAAAGGAACATTGATATGGCCAAGGACTACCACGTCGCCGACATCAAGCTTGCTGAATTCGGCAACAAGGAAATCGCCATTGCCGAGACCGAAATGCCGGGCCTCATGGCGGCACGCGAAGAATTCGGCCCCACGCAGCCCCTCAAGGGCGCGAAAATCTGCGGCTCGCTGCACATGACGATCCAGACGGCCGTGCTGATCCAGACACTGGAAGCCCTCGGCGCAGAAGTGCGCTGGGTTTCGTGCAACATCTATTCGACACAGGACCATGCCGCCGCCGCAGTCGCCGCGAACGGCACGCCTGTCTTCGCCTACAAGGGCGAGACACTGGAAGAATACTGGGACTATACCGACCGCATGTTCCAGTGGCCGGGCGGCGACGGCCCGAACCTGATCCTCGACGATGGCGGCGACGCCACGATGTACCTGATCCTGGGTGAGCGCGCTGAAACCAATCCGGCCTTCCTCGAAAAGCCCGGTTCGGAAGAAGAGAAATTCCTGTTCGCCCAGATCAAGAAGCGCATGAAGTCCAGCCCCGGCTGGTTCGCCAAGACCAAGGCCGGCATCCGCGGCGTTTCGGAAGAAACCACGACCGGCGTCAACCGCCTGTACCAACTCGAGAAGAAGGGCGAACTGCCCTTCCCGGCAATCAACGTCAACGACTCGGTCACCAAGTCGAAGTTCGACAACAAGTATGGTTGCAAGGAATCGCTGGTCGACGCGATCCGCCGCGGTACCGAT
>TARA_R110000751_G_scaffold15474_1_pt1 | contig 33455 bp, 35 predicted proteins | sample TARA_R110000751 | Tara Oceans TARA_R110000751 (sample SAMEA4398001) | marine metagenome | biome: Polar Biome; feature: [MES] marine water layer (ENVO:01000295) within the mesopelagic zone...; material: water (ENVO:00002006), including particulate matter (ENVO:01000060) such as...... | reverse complement strand
CACCGCCGCTCGGCTTGCCGACGAGGGCAAATCGCCGCTTTACGCTGCCATTGACGGCCGTCTCGCTGCCATCGTGGCGGTCGCCGACCCGATCAAGGCGACGACGCCCGCGGCAATCGCCGCGCTGCATGATCTCGGCCTCAAAGTGGCGATGATCACCGGCGACAACGCGCGCACCGCCGCAGCCATCGCACGACAACTCGGGATCGACGAGGTTGTTTCGGAGGTCATGCCGGACGGCAAGGTCGCAGCGGTCAAGGCGCTCAAGGCGCAATATGGGCGGCTCGCCTTTGTCGGCGACGGCATCAACGATGCGCCGGCGCTCGCCGAGGCCGATATCGGTCTGGCCATCGGCACCGGCACCGACGTGGCCATCGAGGCGGCGGACGTGGTGTTGATGTCGGGGTCGCTCACCGGAGTGCCAAACGCCATCGCGTTGTCGAAGGCCACGATCGGAAACATCCGGCAGAATCTGTTCTGGGCCTTCGCCTACAACACCGCGCTGATCCCGATCGCGGCCGGTGCCCTGTGGCCCGCCTTCGGCATCCTGCTTTCGCCGGTTCTCGCCGCCGCCGCCATGGCGATGTCTTCGGTCTTTGTGCTCGGCAATGCGCTGCGGCTGCGCCGCTTCACGCCGCCGATGCGCCATGAGGGGCGGTCGGAGCGAACAGCCGCCGAACCCCGCCTTGCGCCCGCCGAGTGACATCCGCCCAAGACCCGGACCAGGAGAGATTTTCCAATGTCGATCGATCGAACTCAAACCGCAGCACTGGCCAAGGCGCCCAACGAGGACGCCGGGATTCCGGGAGCCGCGATGGCGACGCTCGTTCCCGGGCTGCGCAAAATCGCAGTTGCCTCCGGGCAAACACTCCTTGCTGCAGCGCTTGACGCTGGCATTGACTATCCGCATGGCTGCAAGGCGGGGCGGTGCGGGAACTGCAAGTCGCGCCTTGTCTCCGGCAAGGTCGAACTGCTTGAGCATACCCGCTTCGCGCTCTCGGCCGAAGAGCGTGAAGCAGGTCTGATCCTGGCCTGTCGCGCGTTGCCGAAATCCGACGTCACGGTCGCCTGGCTTGGCGACGAGGAAACTTTGCCCGCCCACCCGCTGGTCCGAACCGGGGCAGAGGTGGTGTCCGTCGAAGAAGCGACGCATGATATCCGCATCTTGCGGCTGCGCCCGAAGTGCGGACCGATGATGTTCTCGGCCGGTCAGTATGCAACGCTAACATTGCCCGGTTTGCCGCCACGAGACTACTCGATGGCCAGCCGTCCGGGCGAGGGCATCCTCGAATTCCATGTCCGCCTCGTGTCGAAGGGGCGGATATCGGCCGCCGTTCACCGCCTCGCTCCCGGCGACCTGCTTGAGTTTGAGGGGCCGCGCGGCTCGGCATATCTGCGGCCGGGGCATACCGGGCCGATACTCGCCGTTGCCGGCGGCTCGGGACTGGCGCCGGTTCAGGCGATCCTTGCCAGCCTCGTAGATCTTGGCATGCGTCAGCCAGTGCGGGTCTATCTCGGCGTTCGGGAGGAGCGCGACCTCTATGGCCTCGAAGCGCTTCAGGCGCTTGGCCGTCGCCATGGCGACATGCAGGTGACGCCGGTCTTGTCGATGGGCCGGCCAGGCGGCAGACATCGCACGGGCTTCGTGCACGAGGCGGTGCGCGCCGATCTTCCCGCACTGAAAGGCTGGTGCTGCTACACGGCCGGGCCGCCGGTGATGATCGACGCACTCACCGAAACCGCCCTTGCCGCCGGATTGCGCAGGTCAGACCTGCACGCCGACGTCTTCTTCACCCCGGAAGAGCGGTCTGGACAGGATGGCGGGAAACCGGCCGGAGACGTCATCCCATGAACATCGGTGAATCTGCAAAGGCATCTGGTGTCTCCTTCGAGTTGGGGTTCCCGGCTCTCGGCCTTTGGCGCGGTGTTCATGTCTGTGAACGCGTTCATTGCCACCAGCAGTGCGCAACCGATGCCGCTGGATGGAAAGAAAACGTTGTCGCTTGGCCTTTTAATTGTAAGAATGCGCCGAATTGATGAAAGATTGGCATTTAATTGGGGTCTTCAATTTGTGTGGGGAGTGACCAAAACTTGTGTGAGGAGTGAACAAAACCGGTCGTAACTTGCATTTCGCATGAATTCGACGCCCTGTGTGGCAATTTATTTGCGTCCGGTAGAGCTGAATCTGTTGTTCTGGCCTTCGGTTTGGCCATCCATGGCATCGATGGTGCATCCATCGACCGCCTACCACACAATATGAGGAAGACCCTCATTAAATGCCAAGCCACACGACGAAAGCGATCTGTAGAGTGGCTACGATGCCGGCACTGGCGAGCGCAAAGCAAGCGAGGCGATCCGTGCTGCCTGAAGCCGAACGGCCGAGGTCGTCATCGATCTGAGACCAGCCCAACTGGCTAAGCCGATCCCGCATCGCATATTGCAGCGCGCTGCTTTCCCGATTGTGCAGAACCTGATGGACGGATGACTGGCGCACGTAAAGGATCGCCTTGCGCTCCAGATGATGACGTTCGATTTTTTCAGACACCATTGCTCTCCACACTGTGACGCAGATTGCCGGCTTCCTCGGCGCGCACTTCCTCGTGGTTCGTCCCGTGCTCCATCAGCAACTGTGCCATCAGTCCGGAGATCTTGTGGCGCACCGGCTGCGGCAGGTTCTGCCATTGCGGCGTTTGCCATGGATGCGTGCTTCCCGTCGAACCGAATCGGTCCAGTTGGTCTGGTTTCGTTTGAGAACGGCGCATGATCATCTCCCGGATTCTGGTCGCAAGACATCAAGTCTGCGCTCAAATCAGAATCGGTCGAAGACCAGCGGACGTTCTGAATGACGCACCCACGAACAGGCCTGCCGGTCGAACATCCACAAAGGCACCTCAAGCGGAAGGCCTGGGTCGTCGCCAATCAGCCGGCACCGCGCAAAACATACTCCCACCTTCTCGACGATCTTTTCGACATGAGCATTGCTCCCTGTTCATGGGTAGTGCTCGTAAAGAACCCGGCGCTCGGCGGTATTATAGGTGTTGAAGAGTTGAGTTGTACTACGAGGTACGTCCTCACAGCGATATCAGCATCAAGCTGCCGATATCGCTCAGGAATGCTTCCGGCGCATCCGGTCCGCCGTGAATGTACTCCCCTGGAAATTCCCGAGCCGGATGGTCCGAAATCGGGTCCCACGTCAGGCTGAGCATGCACTAACATTGAAACCGGATCACCCTTTGGGGGCGGTCACACCATTCCCCGCTCGCGATGACCGACGCTGCTTCGGTGTCAGGCCGACCCACGACGAAAAGTCCCTGCCTTTCTCGAAGCTCTCTTTCGGTGGCGCAAGTACCGTCGGCGCCATCGCGCAGATCGGGCCGATGCGGGAACGGCCATCAGCCGCTTCGCAGTCTCGTCACGCTGCGCCGCCGCCTTGAGCCTTGCCGTCAGACTATCGATCTGCGCGGTCACCGCACGAAGGCGATCGAAGAGTCTGGGGCACAGCTCGATCACGAGTTCAGGCAAAGCAAGGCCGGGCGCGGAAACCTTCCCGGTCTTGCTCAGGCGCACGATTTGGCGGTGGCGACGGCCCAGAGGCCGACAGCCAGCATCGGCAGCGATAGCACCATACCCATGGTCAGCCAGCCGCCGGCGAGATACCCGATCTGGATGTCAGGTTCCCTGAAGAACTCGACGAATATCCGAGACAGTGCATAGCCAGACACAAAAATGCCGGCGATGAGGCCGCGATGTTTGAGAGCCTGGCGGCGGTAGATCTGCCATGCCAGCACCGAGAGCAGCAGCAGGCCTTCGAGTGCGGCTTCATACAGCTGGGTCGGGTGACGCGGGAAAGGGCCACCGGTGGGGAACACGAATGCCCACGGCGCGTCGGTCAGTTTGCCCCAGAGTTCGGAATTGATGAAATTGGCCAGCCGGCCGAAAAACAGGCCCACAGGCACGACAGCGCAAACTACATCAAACAGGTTAAAGACCGGGATGCTTCGTTTGTGGGCAAACAGGAGCATGGCAACGAGCGTGCCGAGCAAGCCTCCGTGGAACGACATTCCGCCATTCCAGATCTCCAGAGCGCGGACAGGATTGGCCGACACGGCTGCAAAGTCATAAAACAGGATGTAGCCGATGCGCCCGCCTGCAACGATGCCGACAGTGGCCCAAAGCAGGAAGTCATCGATGTCGAGCGCTGTCATGCGCGGACCGCTGGCTGGCCAGAGCTTTTCGTTCTCGACGAGCTTGCGGGCGTACCGCCAGCCCAGCAGGATGCCGATGACATAGGCAAGACCATACCAGCGCACCTGAACCGGGCCGATGGCGAAGATGACCGGATCAATGTCCGGGAAGGCCATGAGCGACAACAGCGTTGCGGTATACTCCAATGCGCATTCCTTCCTGTCGGTCTAGCTCTGCCACGGCTCCGACTATTACAGATATGGTTTCAACCGGCATCCACAGATGGGTCTATTCGTAACGGGAAACCGATGACACTTATGGCGGGGCGTCGCAACGTCGGTTGGTGTGTTTGGCCCCATGCCGCCAAATGCTGCAGCAACTATTAAGGCCAGGCTAACATCAGGACGCAAAGAAGGTCTATCCCGGTTCTGTAAACGCCGCCCGGCGGGACCTCGGCGCTTGATCCAAGTCAAGGCGAGCAGTGCGACGAAGCTCTAGACAAGATGGGTAGAGTCTGGAAAAATTATGCGCATGCTCAGATTGCAGATCGCAAAATGCACGATTAGATTGCGTGTGGTGACTATCATCGCGGTAGTCGCGGCTTTACTTTATTCTGCTCTGGCTGTTGCCCCTGAGTTTGACCATCACAATCCGTCGACGCAGTCCACCAACGAATTGGTCACCCATGTTGCGGGTGTCAGCGATGATGCGGAGAAAGCTGTTCCCGGCGTAAATTGCCACCTCGGGCTTCACTGCCTAGCGGGAATTCTTCCGAAGAGCAGCCTGGTGCCGGTGGGCTGGGTGGGTTCATCAGAGCGCCAGTTTGATCCGCACTTCACGCTGCGTGAAGTGAGGTACCTGATCTTTCAACCACCACGACCCCTTTCACAGGTCTAACTGCCAGCATCGCATGTCGGTGCTGCACAAAGTCATGTGAAAGGAACACGAATGTTTGCTGAACAAAACAACAGTGCAACAACGATCTCGCGCCGAGTCGTTGAGGCAAAACTCGTCGAATCCCGCAACCGGTTCCTCGGCTTTCTCCGCCGGCGATTGAGCAGGCCACAGGATGCCGAGGATGTCTTTCAAGATTTCTGCGTAAAGGTACTGCGCCACCATGCCCAGATTGAGGACGATGAGAGGCTGGATGCCTGGCTCGGCGTCACCCTGAAACACACCTTGACGGATCACTACCGGCGGCAAGCGGCGCGAAATCGCGGCGCAGAGGCCTATGCGATCGAGACCAAGGTGACCCAGCAGGAGGACATCGATGTTGCGGAGCCCGCGTGTACCTGCATCGCGGCGGCGATGAAGATGCTTCAGCCCTCTCAGGCAGAATTGTTGGCTCGGATTGATCTACGAGACGAGGCGCGCACGGCTGTCGCAACTGAACTGGGGCTGAGCTCGAACTCTTTGGGAGTTCGGGTCCATCGCGCGAGAACAGCGTTGAGGAAGAAAATAGCGGAGGTCTGCCAGGTTTGCGGTGAAGGCGGCTTCATGATTTGTGACTGCGATCACTCTCGGGGCGTTCGGCCATCGTCGACACCTCGCCAGTTCGATGCCCCACCGAGTGTAATGTCCAGCCCCGTTGCGCGTCTTCTGATCAAGAGGGTTGGCTAACATGCGAGGTAGAATGACAGGCCTAAGTCGCAGATCACTGGAAACTCCGCCTGGTCATCGGAGGAGCTCAATCAGGGGTGCCGATGTGTGCAACTCTAGAAAGCGTATCAAGGAATGAGCATGTGAAACGTCAGCCTGGCTCTGATCCCACAAGTGACACTGAACTCGACGAACTGATATGTGACTGCATCGACATTCTCCTGTCCACGCTTCCGCATGAACAGGCCAATATTGTTCGGCGCGTTGATGTCGATGGAGAGCGGAAGGAGGGCGTCGCGCACAGCTTGGGGCTCAGCGAGAGTACGATAGACGTTCGACTTGGATGTGGAAGACAGGCTCTGAAGGAGAGGTTCGCAGAGATGACCCGGATCTGCCCAAAGCATGGCCTGTCAGGCTGCGATTGCACTCTGTCGAACTGGGCAGACCTCTGAGGGTGTCTGGGACTGCGTAATGCCGGCGCGGCGCAGGCGTCTATACTTGCAGGAGACAATTTTTCATGGAGAAAACCAAAATGCAAACAAAGATCATCCCGACCGGCGTAACGCCCGATCAATCACCGAAAGGCTGCTGCTGCGGGTCTACGTCCAAAACTCAAGAGGCCAATGTTGCTGTGCCAAGTATGGACCCGCCTGCAGTCGTAAAGGTTGACCATGGCACAGGCACCAAAACCGGCGGATGCTGCGGCGCGAGCTGATCCGCCACATCCCGGTGTATGTTGCAGAATTTCGTCTTATGAGGAGAAACAAAATGACACTCATTCTGGTAGGGCTTGCATCCGGCATGCTGCTGATATTCGCGGCCTCAGTGATCCGGCAGCGCTCCGAATTAGTCGCGTTGGACGCCGATGTAAGCGCAGTCCATGATTTACGGAAAACATCGGAGGGAATTTCCTCTTGATAGTATTGAATGTCGCCATATTGGCGGCGTTGATGCTTTCGACTGCAATCACGACAGCTCAGCCTGCCGTGATTGCACCGGAAAATAGCACCTTTTCGGTGCTCATGGTCAATGCCGAAGGCGGCGAAGCAGGAAAGCGGATCATCGGACTTGAGGCGATTCAGGAACCGACCAAAACCGAGAGTGTGTCCGAGATAGAGCATGCTGCTCACAATTCACTGGCCGAGGATAAACCGATCGGACCCTCGGATGCGGGCATCAGCATTCTCAGCGTTCCGGATGCGACATCTGGCGGGATTGTGTGGCGGATTGAAGTCCCCGGAGCAGTGCATCAAACCGCCATTTCCTCCGACGAGCGCTGTGCTGTCGCGATCCATCGCTCGGGCAATGGAATATCCGTAACCAACCTGATGAGTTTCACGCCGACGGTGTATGCGGAGCTTTGCCGTTGCGGTCGAGTTGCACGCGATAGATCTATCGGGTGACCGAAAATGTTATCGCGGGTAGCGGTGACGGCAAGATCGCGGCGATCAACCTTGCCGATGTTGAGATCCAGGTCTCTGAACTGTCCTTGGAACAGTACCAGTTGGCCAAAATTCGTGGCACCGGCACGCTCTTCGTTTCTACCGGTGCCGAGCCAAAGATACGGATCATTGATGAGGCGGTGATAATGGCCAAAGGAGAATTCGTGATAGAAGGTCAGGGGCACAAGACGGTGGCGCTGACTTGACCCGTTCCTCGGAGGCCGCAAGAGAACGTTTCTGCCCCCGTTTGGCACGCTGTCTTTGTGGTCCACTGCTGCTGATCCGTTGAGCATCGTTCAATCTATTGAGAAAGAGACAAAGTTTTGAAACACTCACATGGTGATGACACCCTGAACAAGGGCTCAATCAGTTTGGCCGGTGCCGTTGGGATGGGAACCGGCGTGATGATCGGCGCGGGTATTTTTGCGCTGACGGGGCAAATTGCGCAATTGGCCGGACCCTATTTTGCTCTGTCTTTCGTATTTGGTGCCATCGTGACGTCCTTCAGCGCGTACAGTTACATCAAGATGTCGAATGCTTGGCCGTCCTCTGGCGGGATCGCGATGATCTTGCAGAAAGCCTACGGGCCGGGCGCCATCGCCGCAGCGGCGGCATTGTTGATGGCGCTGTCCATGGTAATTTCGGAAAGCCTCGTGGCGCGAACATTTGCGACCTATGTATTGCGACCCTTTGATATCGCAGGTGGCCCGCTGGTGCCGGTATTGGCGGTCGGAGTCATCCTGTTTGCCTTTATCGTAAATGCTTCGGGCAACCGGTCTGTCGGTCTTTTGTCGATCATCATGGCGGTCATCAAGATCGGAGGAATTGCGCTCTTTGGCATCGTCGCGCTTTGGTCGGGCGGCTTCACGTTCGCAGCTGCAAGCAATACCAACAGCGGCTTCAATTTGACCGGGTTCATTGCGTCTGTAGCCCTGTCGATCCTGGCTTTCAAAGGCTTCACAACTATCACCAACAGTGGTGCAGAAATCACCGACCCGCATCGCAATGTAGGCCGCACCATCATGATATCGATTGCCATTTGCACGGTAGTGTATCTGCTTGTCGCTTTTGCGGTCGGGTCCAATCTGTCGATTGATCAAATTGTTGCCGCCAAGGATTACTCACTTGCCGAAGCCGCATCGCCTGCATTGGGACAGTCTGGCTTTTACTTGACAGTCGTCTTGGCAGCTGTCGCCACCGCGTCAGGCGTGTTGGCGAGTGTATTTGCGGTGTCGCGCATGCTCGCAATGCTGACGGATATGAAAATGATACCTCACAGCCATTTTGGTATGTCGGGCCCGATCCGCAGCCACACTCTGGTCTACACGGTCGTTCTTGCTTCGGCGCTTGCGGTGTTTTTTGATCTGAGCCGGATCGCATCGCTAGGGGCATTCTTTTACTTGATAATGGACATGCTGGTGCATTGGGGCGTGTTTCGGCATTTGCGCCACGAGATTGGCGCGCATGGGGCCGTACTGCTTTGTGCGATTGCCTTCGACGGATTTGTTCTGGCAGCATTCACGACAATGAAATTGGGATCCGATCCTATGATCGTTCTATATGCAGGTGCCGCGATTTCAGCGGTGTTCATCTACGAACGGATATACCTGAAGCGCTGGACGGCGCTGGAGGCAGTAGCGAAACACTGACCGCGCGCGTGAACGGCGGAGACATGTGTGAGAAAAATTGACGATTTGCAGACATAGCGACTTTGAAGATGCGCAGCACCTGTCGTGTCGGACTGAACAAGAGAAATTGGGGGTTTGGGTGGTTCGAGTTCATCGGCGAATGACTACAGCCCCGCTGGGTTTTTCCGATATGCAGGCCGCTGATATACGCTCACGAGCGCTGGCAATATGAGTGAATTGCCATGGCGACCAATGCAGGAGATCGGGCAAACTATATCTGACGGTGGAGGCGCAGTTGCGAAGCGCAATCATATGTATCGCTTTGTCATTTTGATACTCAGGCCGTTGGAGAATTTGGACCAGCACCACTCAATGATGCGTCGCCATGGTTCTTTATTGATCAAAAATTAAATAGCCGCTCACCAGGAGCCAAAAGGACAATGAATTGATGAACTCGTGAAAATTCTGACCACCGCAAAGATCATTTTCGCGATGTTTCTCTGGGCGAGTTGTTATCCGTTGATAACGATTGGCATCGCCTATGCCCCGCACCTGTCGTTTGCAACCTTGCGGGCAGTGATCGCAGGCGTTACCCTGCTGGCGATCGCGCTGGCTTTGCGCCGCCCGTTTCCGCGCAGTTGGAAGACGTGGATCACCCTTGCAGCAATCGGGTTTGGGGCCACCAGCCTGGGGTATTTTGGCATGTTTCATGCGGCCGAATTCGTGTCACCTGGGATTGCGACAGTTATCACAAACACCCAGCCCTTAATGGCTGCCGCCCTCGCGGGTGTCGTCTTGGGAGAGCGGCTGACGGCCTGGGGTAAATTGGGTCTTGTTCTGGGGTTTCTGGGAATCGTCGTCATCGCTGCACCACGATTGTTCGGAGGTGGTCAGGAGAGCTACCTAATCGGCATCACGTATATCATTCTGGCGGCTCTTGGCATCACTATCAGCAATGTGATGCTGAAACGGATTGCGGATACGGTCGATCCACTGATGGCAATCAGTGTCCAATTGTTGATCGGCAGTATACCGCTGGCGATGATTGCCGTCGTGACTGAAGACTTCACTGTGATCGAGTGGTCTCCCGGATTTCTGTTTGCGCTGGTTGGCTTAGCGGTCTTTGGCTCCGCGCTGGTATATGTCATCTGGATGTCGGTTCTTGCAGAAGTGCCGCTGAGCAAGGCCAATGCGTTCAGCTTTCTTGTGCCGATATTCGGGCTGACAATGGGTTTGCTCTACTATGGCGAGTCCCTGGGCTGGCCGGAATTGATCGGCACGTCTCTTTCCCTTGTCGGCGTCATGATGGTCATTCGAAAGGGCATTGCACCGCCGACACTTTTTGGCGTTTCAGCGTAATGCTTGGCGTAATACTCACCGAGGTGTTGACCGAAGGTCCTGATGTTCGGCGATGGGACTCTGGCAGAGTTCAGATTTCTGGACGTTGCTGTATGCACCACGATTGTTGTAACCGATAGGCGCACTGAAGGGCGGCGTATGATGGGCGCGAATACTCTGATGACCAGCCAACACAAGTCCTTCGCCCTTGTCCTTAGTGGTGGTGGCGCAAGAGGTCTTTCGCATGTGGGAGTTTTGAGAGCCCTGATCAGTTTGGGTTATTTCCCCAGTGCAATTGTCGGTGTGTCAATGGGCGCGGTGGTTGGCGCAACTTATTCGCTGAACCCAAACTGGTATCGAGATCTTGTTGAAATGGACACCAGCGGGTTCCCGTCAACGCCGAACTTTCGAGGCCGAAGCATTGCCGAAAGAGTGAGGGGTCTGGCGATTGCGCTGCTTGCGGCACGTGACATGTATTTTGGCTGGGGCGCCGGAGCGCGCACCGAGAGCTGGGGCCGGGGTGTCCTTGCCGCCTTGACCAAGAGCAAAAACTTGGAGGATGGATCCATCCCTGTCTTTGTCTGCACGACGGATGTGCTGTCGGGGGAACGTGTTGTCCACAACCGAGGGTCAGCTGCTAACTACGTTTATGCCAGTGCTGCGCTCGCAGGTATCCTACCACCGCTGATTGACGGATCTCACGTCCTGATGGATGGTGCCTATGCGGACATCGCGCCTATAGATGTGGCGCGAAGCACCGGTGTCGATGTAGTGATCGCTGTTGATCCAAGCCAGCCCGAAACCGGGATCGCTCCCCGCAACGGAGTACAAGCGATGCTAAGATCAATCGAGATCTGTCAGAACGAGCATGCCCGGCTGCGTTTCGGTCAGGCCGATATGGTCATCAGGCCAAAGTTTAGAAATACCATAGGAACACTGGAATTCCACTACAAGCGGCAATGCATTGCGTGGGGCACCATGGCAGTGCGCCGGTCCGGTGATCAGATCAGAACGTTGCTCAATCGAGGCACATAGGAAAGCACGATCCGTCCCAAGGTCAGGGCGCTTACAGAAACCGTGTCTTGGATATGCTGCTTTTCTGGTCCGGACAGGATTCTCCTCCAAAATCTGGTCTTATGCCTTACGCCATGTCTCCTCTGTGGTCTGTCGGGCCCATTGTTGATGGGATTATCGTTTGACCCGTTTCAATAGTTGCGCGTTGATCGCGACCGCGACCGTGCTTGCCGACATCAGAATAGCGCCCACAGCGGGTCGTTCCAGCTCATCAAAGGCGCATACAGCTGTCCGTTCGCCCTACCGACGATCGATATGGCCTTCATGATTTGCACGCCTCCGTGGCCGTCACAGCCAACCGCCGGTGAATCCCGCCCGCCGCAGCCCTGTGACCACGTAGGGGCATGCGCGCATAAGGCGCCAAAGCAGATCCGTTCGGAAATTCTCGCACATCAGCACCACGGGACCGAGGTTGATCCCGAAGTGATAGGGCGACGTCCAGCCGGCATCGGCATCCGCCTCGTCCTGAAAGCTCAGATTGAAGCTGCACCGAAAGCAATATGCGCCTGTGACTTGCGGATACACGTCCTGAAAATGCGCAATCGTCGGCAACACGATTTCCGGTGCGAACGGCAACGATGCCACCACGGCCCACGGCGCGACCGTCCCGTCGTCAGGGCCGTACGGAACGCCGCGGGCGGCATAGTCGAAGAACGCGCGCTCGATGCCGTTGACGCGCCGCGTCGTCCAGCCTGGCCCGTCGCTCGCGGTCAGGCCCCAGAAGTTCTCTCCGTAGCCCGCAAATTCGAGCGGATTGCGGATCGCGTACTCTTGCTGGACGTAGGTGGCGCGGCGGCTGTTCTCGAAATAGTCGATGCCTTTGCCTCGCGTGAATGCATCCTGGATTCCGCGGAAGTCTATCCAGATGTGCGAGTACTGGTGGATGAAGAGCGGTCCCCCATAGATGAATTCGTAGCCGTAGATTTCCTTCCATTGGTAGGTCGAGGTCCACGCTATGTAGCCCTCTGCAGCCAGCGGATGGGTTGGTGAGCCCAATGCGAGTACATACAGAAGAGAGGCCTCATCATAGCCTTCCCAGCGGTAAGGCAGAAATCCGCCCTCAGGCGTCCACCCGTGGGTGATCGTCGCGCCGCCGTTGCAGGCCCATTGCCAGTCCGCCCGTCGGTAGAGCGCATCGGCGAGCGAACGTATCTCCTGCTCGTCTTCACTGTTCCGATCAAAATACGCAGCGGCGGCGAGCATGCCGGCCAGCAGGAATCCGGTATCGACGGTGGACAGCTCGCAAATGCCCGCGCGCCGCCCGGTCGTCATGTCGAGAAAGTGATAGAAGAAGCCCTTGTGCCCGGTCGTGTCAGGGTCCGTGCCCTGCGGGGCGTTGCTGAAGAACCGCAATGCCGCCAGAGTCCGGTCGATTGCACTTATGCGTGAGATCCATGCGCGCTCGACACCGACGGGGTAGGCCGTCAGGGCGAAACCCACGGCTGCGATGCTCGCGGGCGCGCCCGGCTGCGATTTGTCGGCTACGAGGCCATTGGCGAGATTGGTTTCGTTCAGGAAGTAATCGAAGGCATGCCGCTGTAACGCATCCAGCCTCGTTTCTCCGGAGTGGGGCCGTTTCACATGCGATTGCCGCTGCATCATAAGGCCCGCCTGTTCTTCTTGGGATCGCTGGTCGGCGCATCGATCGTCGCGTTTCTCATACTTTCATCTCCGCAGAGCGATTTCTGGATCTTTCACGCTCCGGCCTCATTTGCCGTCTTCATTGTTGTTTTCGCTGGTCTCGCGGGGTGCCCGCGCCGCCCAGCACATGTCGCAGACCGGATCCCCGGCCGAGAGTGTTTGCCGCCGGATATAGTGTCCCCGATGTCCGTCGGCGGCGATCAGATCGGCGCCAGGCCAGTCATATTTGCACCAGCTGTTTGCGAAGCCGGCCAGTGCTTCAGGATCGCCCGTCTCGTCGGCAATGCGCCGGGCAAAGCTTTGCGGGGGACAGTGCGTGAAGTGCGTGTGGATGTCCTCGCCTTTTCGAAAGACTTCGGCGGCGTAGCCGGGGGCACCCACGGGCCGGAAGGGGAAAACGAGCAGCCCGCGGATGCTCCAGCGCAATCGCTTTCCCGGGTCGCGGGTGACGAGGCGAGCGGGCAGGGAGGAGAGGGCAAGCTGCCTGCGATAGACGGACCAACCGATGTCCGCCAAGGCGTCCCGCGCGCTTTGGGGATCAAGATCTCGGTCACGCAGCGCCCGGTCGGCCGCAACGGTATAGATCGCAAGCTCGACCATGAGGCGACTGCCGAAATTTGGCAATGCGTCAAGCTGCGCCACCGGGCGCAGGAGCGCCGTCCTCGTTGAGGCCTGGCTCAGGAACAAATCGATGTCGTTCTGCAACCAGCGAATTTCACCGCCCGTCTTGTTCCTCAGGCTTCTGTCGATGAGAACGCGCTCAGCTGCGTTGCAGATAAAGCGCCACAGGATCCAGCGCATGATGCGCCAGTGAAAGCCGCTTTTCTCGATTGCATCGTCGTGCTCGCTCATGGCTTGCTCATTTCCCCGGTAGGGCGGTTTGCTCATGCTTATCTGGAAGTATTGGAATGCCCTTCATTTGCGGCCCATTGCCAGTTTCGGATTTCTGGCATGTCCTCGCCGTGCTGTCGGATGTAGGATCCGTGAGCGGAGAGTTTGGCGCCGATGAATTGAGCGAAGGCTGCCGCTTCCGGACCCAATCGCGGCACCCGCTCAACAACGGCTTTAGCCAGATGGAACCGATCAAGCTCGTTGAGCACGACCATGTCGAATGGTGTCGTCGTCGTTCCCTCTTCCTTGAACCCGTGAACGTGCAGATTGTGATGGTTGGCTCGACGATAGGTCAGCTTGTGAATCAGCAGGGGATACCCGTGATAGGCAAAGATGATGGGTTTGTCCCTGGTGAACAGCGCATCGAAGTCCTCGTCGCTTAGGCCGTGCGGATGCTGGTTCTGTGACTGCAAAGTCATCAGATCGACCACGTTGACGACCCGGATCTTCAGTGCCGGGAAATGCTGCCGAAGCAACTCCACCGCGGCCAGCGTTTCCATGGTCGGGACGTCGCCGGCGCAGGCCATCACCAAGTCAGGCTCGCTGCCGTCGTCATTGCTGGCCCATTCCCAGATACCCAGCCCGGCGGTGCAGTGCCTGATGGCTGCGTCCATATCGAGCCACTGCGGTGACGGTTGTTTGCCTGCGACAATGACGTTGACGTAGTTTCGGCTGCGCAGGCAATGATCGGTAACGGAGAGCAGGGTATTGGCGTCGGGTGGCAGGTAGACGCGGATGACCTCCGCCTTCTTGCTCATGACATGGTCGATGAAGCCGGGATCCTGATGGCTGAAACCGTTGTGATCCTGCCGCCACACGTGTGATGAAAGCAGGTAGTTCAGGGAAGCAACCGGCCGCCGCCATGGAATGTGGTTTGCAACGTCGAGCCACTTGGCATGTTGGTTGAACATCGAATCGATGATGTGGATGAAGGCTTCGTAGCAGGAGAAAAAGCCATGTCTGCCCGTGAGCAGATATCCTTCGAGCCATCCTTCGCACTGGTGCTCGCTCAAGACCTCCATCACCCGGCCGTCCGGCGCAACATGGTCGTCGCCGGGAACTATTTCCGCGGTCGAACAACGGTTGGTCACCTCGAATACCGCACCCCAGCGGTTCGACGCCGTTTCGTCCGGACTGAAAACGCGGAAGGTTTCGGGGTTCAGTTTGATCACGTCGCGGATCAGTTCGCCTTGGACGCGCGTAGCTTCCGCACTCACGCTACCGGGTTTCGGAATCTTCACCGCGTAGTCTCGGAAATCCGGAAGGTGCAAGTCGCGCAATAGCAGGCCGCCATTGGCATGCAGATTGGCGCCCATCCGCCGCGGGCCGCACGGGGCCAGTTCAGCGAGTTCGGACCGTAGCCTGCCGGTCTCGTCGAACAGTTCTCGCGGGCGATAGCTCTCCAGCCACTCTTCCAGAACCTTTACGTGCCCGGGATGGCTCATGTCGCCCATTGGAACCTGGTGCGAGCGATATGTTCCCTCCGTCTGTTTGCCGTCTACCTCCTTCGGCCCTGTCCAGCCCTTCGGCGAGCGCAGGATAATCATGGGCCAGAGCGGACGCTTCTTGAATCCGTTGGCGCGGGCATCTTGCTGGATGTGGCGGATGCTTTCGACCACGGTATCCAGCGTCTCAGCCATGAGCTGATGCATCTCCATCGGATCGTCGCCCTCGACGAAGTGAGGCGTGTAGCCGTAGCCGCGAAACAGCGATTCGAGCTCGTCACGGGGAATGCGGGCAAGCACGGTGGGGCCTGCTATCTTGTAGCCGTTCAGATGCAGGATCGGCAGGACCGCGCCGTCGTGCACCGGATTGAGAAATTTGTTGGAATGCCAGCTGGTGGCGAGTGGACCGGTTTCCGCCTCGCCGTCGCCCACGACGCAGGCGACCAGGAGGTCGGGATTGTCGAAGGCGGCACCGTAGGCGTGCGACAGGCAATAGCCGAGTTCACCGCCTTCATTGATGGAGCCCGGGGTCTCCGCCGCCACGTGACTGGGAATGCCGCCGGGAAATGAAAACTGCGTAAACAGCTTTTTCATGCCCAGTTCGTCCTGCGAGATGTCCGGATAGAGCTCGCTATAGCTGCCTTCGAGATAGGTGTTGGCCACGAGACCCGGGCCGCCGTGCCCGGGGCCGGTGACATACATCATGTTCAGGTCATGCTCGTTGATAATGCGGTTCAAATGGACATAGATGAAGTTCAACCCCGGCGTGGTACCCCAGTGGCCGAGCAGTCGTGGCTTCACGTGCTCAAGACTCAAGGGAATTTTGAGCAACGGGTTATCATACAGATAGATCTGGCCAACGGAGAGATAGTTGGCTGCGCGCCAATAGGCGTCCATCTTCTGGATGAGGTCGAGCGAAAGCGGGCTGTTCACAGGCCTATTCATCGAAGTGTCCTGCAGGGGGTGTAAACGCTGCTTCAAGCTTGGAACTCATGGTGCGATCCTGCCGCTTTGGATTTGCTCCTCTGCAAAGTCGAACACGATATCCGGATCCGGTTGGGCCAGGTGTGCATCCTTGTCCGGGCAGTCGACGCGGGCCATGAGGTGGCGGATGACATTGAGCCGGGCCTGCTTCTTGTCATCGGCCCGCACGACGTGCCAGGGCAGGTCTTCGCTATGGGTCCGAGTGAGCATTTCGTTGCGCGCGTCGCTGTAATCGTCCCAGCGCCGCAGCGCGCTCTTGTCAATGGGGCTGATCTTCCATTGCTTGAGCGGATCAATCCGCCGATCTGCCAGTCTTTTCTTCTGTTCGGATTTCGATATGTCGAGATAATACTTGAAAAGCTGCGTTCCGGAGCCAGTGAGCATGCGCTCGAATGGCAAAACGGAGCGCATGAACTCCTCGTGTTCTGCATCCGTGCAGAACCCCATCACCTTTTCGACGCCGGCCCGGTTGTACCAGCTGCGGTTCATGACGACCATTTCTTGGCTGGCAGGCAGGCTGGCGACATAGCGCTTGAAGTACCAGCTGTTGTGGTCGCGGTCGGAGGGTTTGCCGAGCGCAACGACCCGGGTGTCGCGCGGGCTGAGATGCGCGGTAAGGCGCTTGATCACGCCGTCCTTTCCTGAAGCATCACGACCTTCGAGCAGGATCAGGATGCGGAGATCGTTTTTGATCAGGTGTCGCTGCAGTTTCACCAGCTCAACCTGAAGGCTGTGGAGGGTTTGCTTGTAGCCTTCGGGCTCCGGTGCGGCCTTCCTTTTCGTTTTCTTGCTCATTGCAGGCACCCAAACCCTTTCAATTCATGAGGCGCAGGTCGCGCATCTAGACCCCGAAAGACACCGCGGAGGATCGGGCTGTTCCTGACAAGACAGACGATTGCGCCGCAGGAGGCGATGCGACTGGCCGCTGACACATTCAAAGTTTTACTCGCTTCAAGAGTTGCGCGTTGATCGCCACCACGACCGTGCTCGCCGACATGAGTATTGCGCCCACGGCGGGCGTGAGGAGGATACCCCAAGGCGCAAGCACTCCTGCGGCAAGCGGAATGGCAAAGATGTTGTAGCCTGCCGCCAGCCAGAGGTTCTGTTTCATCTTGCGATATGTGACCCGGCTCAGCGTGATGATGCGGGGGATGTCGCGGGGGTCCGATCGCACCAACACGATATGCCCTGCCTCGACGGCTACGTCGGCTCCGGCGCCAATCGCAATCCCGATGTCTGCGGTGGCAAGGGCGGGTGCGTCATTCACCCCATCTCCAATCATAGCCACCTTCTTGCCTTGGGCCTGCAACTCGCGGACCTTGGACGCTTTGTCATCGGGCAGCACTTCAGCGAAAACTGTATCGATGCCAAGCTCTTTCGCAACCGCATCGGCCACCGCCTGTGCGTCGCCCGTCAACATGGCAACCTCAATGCCCCGTTCATGCAGCGCCGCGATGGCTTCACGGCTTTCCTCGCGTATCGCATCCGCCACGGCATAGACAGCCAGCGCCTTGCCCGCCTGGACGAGATAGATCGCTGCTTGGCCATTGCCGGCTGCGGCTTCGGAGGCAGCCTGAAGCGCTGGTGGAACATCGACGTTTTCCGCCTTGAGCAGCGCCGGCCCTCCCATATGGTACTCGACCCCGTCAATTGTGGCTGCAACGCCCTTGCCGGTGATCGCGCGGAATCCGTCGGCTGATGGGACCGCGATGCCTTTGTCTTCCGCAGTTTTGACGATCCCCCGGGCGATAGGATGCTGGGATTCAGCTTCAATACCAGACGCGATGCGAAGGGCCTCGTCCTCCTGCAGGCCTTCCGCGACGGAACTTGCAACGATCCGGAACTCGCCCAGCGTCAATGTTCCGGTCTTGTCGAAAATTACGGTGTCAAGATTGCGGGCCTCCTCGAGCCCACGGCGGTCCCGGACAAGAAGGCCGTTACGAGCGCCCAGAGTCGTGGAGATGGCCACCACCAGCGGCACCGCCAGCCCGAGGGCATGAGGGCAGGCGATCACCAGAACCGTCACCATTCGCACCACGGCAAAATCCAGCTCAGCGCCAAGCAATTGCCACGCCACAAATGTTAGCACCGCCGCGCCAATCGCTGCGACGGTAAGCATCCGGGCTGCGCGATCCGCCAGGTGCTGAGATCTCGATTTGGAGGTCTGCGCATCGGCCACCAGCCGCATGATGCCGGACAGCTTGGTCTTGTCGCCCGTTCCGGTGACCTCAATGCGCAGGGATCCTTCTCCGTTGATCGTGGCGGCAATCACTTCATCGCCTTCGCCCTTTTTCACGGGTCGCGATTCACCGGTGATCATCGCCTCGTCAATGGCGCTCATGCCCTTGCGCACGACGCCGTCCGCAGGAACGCTTTCACCAGGGCGCACCAGCAACAGGTCGCCATTGCGCAAGGCGCTGATGTCGACCGTTTCCTCACCCGTATCGGTGATCCGCGTTGCCGTGTCTGGCAAAAGCTTCGCCAGTTCCTTCAAAGCACCCTGAGCCTGATTGATGGACCGCATTTCTATCCAGTGGCCGAGCAGCATGATCGCGACCAGCGTAGCCAGCTCCCACCACAGTGGCATCGAGTCGATCAACCCAAGCTGAACCACCCAGGAGAAGATGAATGCGACCGTGATGGCGAGTGAGATGAGGGTCATCATCCCCGGCAGCCGGTCTCTGAGCTCGCGCCACGCACCTTGTAGGAAAACCAGACCGCCGTAGAGGAAGACGACAGTAGAGAGCACAGGCGCCATCCAATCCGATCCGGGGAACGCCGGAGCCTGGTAGCCGAGCAAATCCTGGATGGGGGCCGACCAGATGACAACCGGAACGGTGACAGCGAGCGACAGCCAGAACCGGTCCCGGAACTTCTCGGGAGAATGGCCCTGATGTTTGTCATGGCTATTGTGGCCCGCATGGTCGGATGAGGGTTCCGGCGTGTCGGTCTGACTGCCAGATGAGGACTTCGACGCATCCGGCACCGTGCCGTCGTGTTTTTCATGTCCTGCATGCGCGTCATGCGTGGCGGCAGGTGTTTCCACCCCTGATTTCTGTGTGGCAGATAAGAGGGCGGCTGCCGGTTCGCTGTCGTCTAGGTGGTCTTCATGATCCTTGGTGGCTGCTACCTCAGGAGGTGCATCCTCAGCGGGTCTGTTGGATTGCAATCCAAGCTCGTGCACGGTTGATTTGATATCGGAAACCGCAACCCGGGTTTCGTCATAGCGAACGGTGGCGTTCTTCGCGGCGAAATTCACCGTAACGCTTTCAACGCCGGGTACTTCGCCGATCCGACGCTCCACTTCATCAAGGCTCCATACCGACAACATGTCATCAACTTTGATCACGCTTGTTTTCATCATCTGTTCCTTTGGCGGTCTTCGACCTTGGGCGTTAGGCTATCTCGTCAATGGTGTTTCGGCCTCTACAGCCGACATCTAGAGCTTTGATTTTCAGTAATCGCGGACTGCAGGAGCCAAGGAATTCAACGCTGGCACCTGATGCTTGCCATTCCCTTGGTGACGTGTTGCAGGAATCTAGACGCAGGTCCGCTTCGGATATTACAGATATTGGCTCGCAGTTCCGAATACTGACCTCCCGGTGTCGTCGGATTGCTCCCGAGTGCCGTCTGTCGGTCTGCTCCGAACGCAACATTGTATTCAAGCGCAGCTTTGTGATTAAGATGTCACTTCTGCAGTTAATAGAGTTCCTTGTTGGGATGCCTAATGAAACACCATGCTGGCAACGTGGAATCCTGCGTCAACATGCATAACTTCGCCTGTCGTGCCCGTCGTGTAGTCGCTGGCCAGTAGCAGGGCTGCGCGGCCAACCTCGTCCGGTGTCACTGTTCGCCGCAAGGGAGCTTTTTTGATGGTTTCGTCGATCAGTTCGTCGAAATGTTCGATTCCAGATGACGCCCGCGTCCGTATGGCGCCAGCAGAAATAGCGTTGACCCGGATCGCTTTTGGGCCAAGTTCGTGCGCAAGATAACGCACTGATGATTCAAGGGCTGCTTTGACGGGTCCCATGACGTTGTAGTGGTCCACAACCTTTTCGGCACCTAGAAAGCTGAGCGTTATCAGACTGCCGCCTTTGGTCATAAGCGGCTCGGCCAATTTGGCCATCCGGATGAATGAATGGCACGAGACCAGCATTGATTGGGCGAACCCTGCGCTTGAACTGTCCGTCAATCGACCGTGCAGATCCTCTGCCGGTGCCCAAGCGATCGAGTGCAGGAGGAAATCAAGACGGCCCCATGTTTTCTCTATGGTTGCGAAAACCGCTTCCAATGAACCCTCCTGCGTTACATCACAGGGCATGAAAATCGGCGCGGCGACACGCTTTGCCAGTGGTTCGACATAGGCCAGGGCCTTGTTGTTGAAATAGGTCAGGGCCAGGTCAGCGCCGGCAGCGTGGAAATGCTGTGTGGCAGCCCAGGCTAGGCTATGTTCATTGGCGATGCCCACGACAAGACCCTTCTTTGCTGAAAGGTCGAGCGCTTCAGCCGGATTGATCGGTCTGACGGAAATGGTCATTGCGCGGCTACCTCGAATTGTGGCTGGGTGCCGACCGAAACTGGTTGCAGGTTTGACACGACGGGCAGGGGACAGCAGGCATCTTCCAGTTGCGGTGCGGTGGCAATGCTGCTTTCAGCGGGACCCGGTCGCGGTTCAACCTGCGGTCTGCGGTGGTACATCAGGGCAGCAATCGCCAATGCCGGGTCAGCGCGCGAGGTCAGTACCACCGGCGCTGCCAACCCGATCGCAATCCCCGCCGCAACGCCCCCGGCAAAATATTCCAGCGTCTTGGCCAGAATATTGCCCGAGACAAGATCTGGCACCAGCAAGATATCGGCAGAGCCTGCGACGTCAGACAAAACACCTTTCTCGGTTGCAGCGCGCGCCGAGATGGCATTGTCGAGCGCCAGCGGCCCATCCACCTCGGCCCCAGTGATCTGGCCGCGTCGGGACATCAGAGTGAGAGAGGCGGCATCCAGCGTCGAGGCGATGTCGACCGTCACGGTCTCTACTGCCGACAGCACTGCAACCTTTGGCCTCACCACACCCAACATACGGAACAGATCGACCGCATTCTGGCAAATCTGCGCCTTGGCGGTGAGTTCGGGCGCAATGTTGATTGCTGCGTCGGTGATACCGAGCAGTCGGTCATGACTGGGCAGCGCCACTACAAAGACATGGCTGACGCGTCGTCCCGGAAGTCGCAGTCCGAGGGTCTTGTCGAGAAGCGCGCGCATGAAGATATCGGTATGCAGGTTGCCCTTCATCACCACGTCTGCTCGGCCCTCATGCACCAGAGCGACCACACGGGCCGCCGCCTCAGCATCGTCGGCCACAGCGATAATCGCGTCCTCCGCAACCGTCCAGCCCAGATCTGCGGCGATTGTGCGGATGGCATTCGGGTCGCCGACCAAGAGCGGCGTAACCAGACCGGCACGTTCGGCATCGCGCAGCGTTTCCAGCACCACTGTCTGAGCGGCATCGGCAACCGCAACGCGGACCGGGCCTGCCTTGCACGCCGCCGTGGCCAGGGCTTCAAACGGTTCGAAGTTATCTTTCATTGCTCATGCCTCCCGCGCCATCGGTTGGCTGGCCATGAATTGGTGGACATGGCCAGCGATCATTGCTTCCTCATCAGTCTGACGAACCTCGACCGTAACACCCACTGACCCGGTCGAAATCACCGGATCGCCGCGAAGATTTGCGGATTTGTTCAGCTCAATGCCGAGATAGCCGAGGCGGTCGCAAATCCCGGCCCGAACCTGCGGCGCATTGGCACCTATGCCGCCGGTAAACACCAAACGGTCGACCCCACCCAAGGTCGCTGTCAGGCCCGCCAGATGCCGCCGGGCATGGTAGCAGAAATACGCCACAGCCTCTGCTGCAGCGTCATCAGGGCGTTGCAGCAATTCCTGCATGTTGCGGCTGATGCCGGATAGGCCAAGAAGACCGCTTTCGGCGTAGAGCATCTGAGAAACCGCCTCAGGCGTCATCTCCTTGTCGATCAGGAGGTGTAACAGCAGTCCGGGGTCTACATCGCCCGACCTCGTACCCATCGGCAACCCAGCGATCGTCGAGAACCCCATCGTCGTCTCGAGGCTCTTTCCATCGCGGATCGCACACATCGACGCACCGTTGCCAAGATGCGCCACGACGATCCGTTCGGCATCTACAGCTACACCAGCGTCGCGCAGCGCTTTGACGATGTATTCGTAGGACAACCCGTGGAAACCAAAGCGTCGAAGCCCTTCATCTTGAAGCGCACGCGGCAAGCCCGACAGGCGGGCAATGGGCGGCAAATCACGATGGAAAGACGTGTCAAAGCAGGCGATCTGAGTGAGATCGGGTCGCGCGATCCGCACCGCATCGATCCCGGCAATATTGGCGGGAAGATGCAGGGGGGCAAGCGCCGTCAGCTGTTGCAATCGCGCCCGTAGTGTGGGCGTCACTTGTTCGGGGCAGTCGCAGTCAGGTCCGCCATGCGCAATCCGGTGACCGACGGCAACCAGTTTGACTCCGCTTGCCTCATGTTCAATGGCGAGGAGCAGCCGTTTCAGAGCGGTATCATGGTCGGCGATGGTTCCGGTCTCTTCCCGAAAAACCGCGCCTCGGGCATCCGAAAGTCGAAACCGGGCGCCCGGCAGTCCGATGCGCTCAATCGCGCCCGACCAGAGCCGGCGAGGCCGTTCGACATTGGTAAAGATCGCGAACTTCAGACTGGATGAGCCGGCGTTGAGAGTCAGGACGGCGCTATCTGACATCCGGGCAAACTTTCTGATTGATCACGGGCGTCCCGAAAGCCAGAACGGTTGGGTATTTGCGCAGACGCGAGAACAGCGACATGGCCGGCAAGCGACTGCCGATGAAGACGCTCAACACAACCTCACTTCCCGACAGCATGGCGTTTTTCTTTACCAGGTTTGGAGTTATTCGGGCTGGCCTTTGATTTGACTGCACCAGACACAGTCGGCGGCGTTTGGGCAGGTTTGGAGCCGCCACCATAGAGCAGCCGGAAGACTTGTTCGTAGGTTGCGTCACGGCGTTCGCGCGCGCCTTTAATCATCTGCCCCACATTGGACATCACCTTGCGTTCCGCGACGATCCCTGGATGATCGGCGGGCAATGGCTGGCGGGTGTCGCGCAGGGAATCCGCCATCATCCGCACACCGCGCATCCATGGATTATACGCCTCGGAAAACATGTACCGGCTTGTCCGCATTGGATGCAGTGATTTCAGCAAGTCGGCACTGGCCGGCGTGGTCATCGCCAGCACCCAGGGGCTGACGAAGGCGCTGTAGAAGCTGTCAAGCGTCGTCGAGACTTCGGCTACCTTTTCGAACGCTTCGTGCGGATAAGCCGCCTTCAGACCAGACACTTCGCGCGGCTCATAGGTCACGATCAGATCGGACTTGTGGCAGTCGGGATCGCCTGTGGGGTTTTCGATCTTCATTTCGTAAAGGCCCGGCGCCAGCGCCTCGATCTCGTCCAGACTTTCCAGGATGGCCCGATGCTCCAGCTTTGCCACGCTGGCCGAGACGAATATGCCCAGATGCCCGACATGGGGGTTGGTCAGATAGACGATTCGCTGTCCCGCCGCGATCAGGTCGGCGGTATCGACATAAACTTCGGCAACCCATCCCAGCGCTTGCGCCGGTGGAGTAATATTGTCGCCGTAAGACGCAAAGACGATGATAGGGCTGGTGATCTGCCGCAAATCCACGGTGCAGCCGTCGCAGATTTCCATCGTACCCCGCTCCAGCTTGTTGCCGATGAACAGGTTTTTGACAATCGACATCATTTCCGGGCTACTCAGCGTGTAATAGCCACCCCACCAGCGTTCGAAATCCAGAAAGCGTTCGGCTTCGGTGTCGATATTGGTCAAAAGATTGGCGTGTTTTTCCCAGATCGCTTTTTCCGGCTTCAGGCTTTCGAAATTCTGCGCCAGCCAGGCGCCATCGAACCTTCCATCGCCCAGATCGCCCATCAGGTGCGTCAGCCAGGCCCCGCCCAGCAGGCCACCGGATATGCGCATCGGGTTCACGCCATCTTCTCCTGCCCAATAGGACAGCGGCGAGCCGTTCAGAACCACCGGTCCCGCCAAGCCTTCGCAATCGGCGGCCAGCAGTGTTACCGCCCAGCCCGCCTGACAGTTGCCGTAGAGTACAGGCGGCTTTCCAGGGTGAAGCTTGGCGACTTCCTCAACGAAGCGGCGCAACGCGTGCAACACGTCCGCCAGCGTCTGGCCGGGCATCGGTTCGGGAAAGAACACCACGAAATAGACCGGATGGCCCTCGTGCATCGCCATGCCTACCTCGCTGTCGCGTTTGAACCCGCCTATGCCGGGGCCATGCCCAGCGCGCGGATCGATGATGATTACCGGTGGTTTTTCGGGGTCGAGACAATCGACAAGACAGTCGTCATCGATCTCGGTGATCTTCAGCAGGGCATAGTTCGCCGGAGTGTCAAACCGGCGCGCATCCAGCACAGTCTCATACTTGAAATCCAGCAACGGTGGCATTCCGGCCCGTTCATGGTCGTGCATGTTGTCGGCGCGCTGCCGCAGAGTGTCAAAGAACAGGATCGAACGCTCCCAGAGATCCTGGTGGTAGGAAACTGGCGATCCTACGGGCGCTGTCGGTGAGACGACCGGTGGATTGTCCATGGTCGACGCCTTCGGTCTCGCAGCGTGCATGTGGTGAACATCATTCATTTGGCAGCCCTTTGGGAAAAGTAGTTGAACAGCGGCACGAATACGATCGCGATAAACCAGCCGTAGGCGAAGGCCTCGGCCAGCCCGATGACAAAGCCCGACAGGCTGATCCAAACAAAGCCAGGAAGAAGTGGGACCCAGGCCTGATACATCGTCATCGAAGGAAAGATCAGGCCGAAGCCGACGCACAAGACGAAGGATATCGCGAGGAATATCCCCGTGCTCATCCCAACTGCATAGATCGATAGTCGCCCGGCGGTGACGCCCATTGAGCCGGTAAGTTCGTGTTCCTGCGGCATGATTTGATCCCCGCGTTCTTTAGCTGTCTCGCACGTATTTTCTATCTCTGTAGACGCGCTGTGCCGGGAAGCATTACAATCCCGGGGCAATAAATCTCGCCCAAGATTGCAAGTTATCAAGCCCACCAGAGAAATGGTTCACTGCCTTTGAGTAGGTAGGAATGCTCAGGGGCTCACATAGCGCGGAGAGATTCGTCTTTGGATTTTAGCGCCATAGCCAGAAAGCATGTGCATTCTGACACCAATGCGTGCAGCACAAGCAGCCGATTTGCCAACGATGGCTGTAATCTTTGCCCGCGGCAAGCGTCTTATCCAAACAAGGAGATGTGCGCTCTGCCCTCACTATCGAAACGTCTTGCCCGGAGCGTCTCACCCGGATGGCAATAAACGCCAAATCTTGGTTTCCCAATCAGAAGTTTTGAGCAAGAGAATGGATATGTCATGAACACGGTGGAGGTCCCGAAGCCAGATAAAGTCGCGGGTAGCGAAGGCAGGATTGTCACCATTCGCGGCGGAGTTGTCGATGCATTCTTCCCGGATCCGGTGCCGCAGATCCACGAATTGCTTTTTGCAGGCCAAGTCGCGCTCGAAGTCGCGGCGCTGGTGGGCGATGGGGTCGTACGGTCCATCGCGCTGGCTCCGGTCCGTGGCCTCGGGTTGGGAATGCCAGTCCGCGCCACCGGCACCCCGATCGAAGTGCCGGTGGGTGACACGATGCTGGGTCGGATGTTGAACGTCTTTGGCGCGCCAATCGACGGAATGCCCGCACCCGTAGCAGTCGACCGCAGGTCGATCCATCAAGCCCCGCCCGTGCTTGAAGACCGCGTGTTGCGCGCCGAGATGCTGGAAACTGGGATCAAGGCCATTGATCTATTGTCACCCATCGAGCGCGGCGGAAAGACAGGGCTGTTTGGTGGCGCGGGCGTCGGAAAGACCGTGCTGATCACCGAACTGATCAACAACACGGTGCAGCATCACAAGGGTGTCAGTCTGTTTTGCGGCATCGGCGAGCGATCCCGCGAGGCCGAAGAACTGTACCGCGAAATGGGCGATGCCGGCGTGCGCGACAAGACGGTGATGTTGTTTGGCCAGATGAACGAAGCGCCCGGCGTGCGCTTTTTGGTGGGCAACACTGCACTGACAATGGCCGAGTATTTTCGCGATGACCTGGGGCAGGACGTGCTGCTGTTGATCGACAATATCTTTCGCTTCGTTCAGGCGGGCGCGGAAGTTTCGGGTTTGTTGGGGCGGATGCCGTCGAGTGTTGGCTACCAGCCAACCCTGGCTACCGAGCTGGCCGCTTTGCAGGAGCGTATCGCCTCGACCCGTCGGGGTGCCATCACCTCGATCCAGGCGGTCTATGTTCCTGCCGACGATTTCACTGACCCTGCGGCGGCGCATATCTTCTCGCATCTTTCCGCAACGGTCGTGTTATCGCGCAAACGGGCAAGCGAAGGGCTTTACCCCGCGGTTGATCCGCTGACCTCAGCCTCGGTCATGTTGACCCCTGCGGTGGTTGGGCAGCGCCACTACGACATTGCGCGCGCCGTGCGCCGGACGCTGGCCGAATACGAAGAGCTGCGCGACATCATCGCGATGCTCGGGATGGAGGAGCTTTCGACGGCTGACCGCGCCACCGTCGCCCGCGCCAGAAGGTTGGAGCGTTTTCTGACGCAGCCGTTCTTCACGACGGCGTCGTTCTCTGGCAAGGACGGCAAGCTGGTGTCAGTCACGGACACGCTGGATGGTTGCGAAACGATATTGAATCAGACCGAATTCAACCTCCCCGAAAGCGCCTATTACATGATTGGCGGACTTCAGGATCTGGAGGCCGTATCATGAGCATGGCCGCGGATATGCAGGTTACCTTGCGATTGCCGACGCGGACCTTGTTCGACGGGCGTGCAATAGAACTGGCCGCGGTGGCACAAGACGGGGCCTTCGGGATGTTGCCGAACCACACGGATTTCGTGACGGCGCTGGTGCCCTCTGTGCTGACGTTGACGGTACCGGGCGGAGAGGAACTGTTTTTTGGGATCGATGAGGGGCTATTGGTCAAGAAAGGGCATTCGGTTGATGTCGCGATTCGGCGCGGTGTTCAGGGTGAAAGCCTCGAGACGCTACGCGAAACCGTTGAAAACACGTTCGTCCAGATCGATGAGGATGAGCGTGTGGCGCGCACTGCACTGTCGCAGCTTGAGGCCAATATCGTACGCCGTTTTGCCGATCTACGGAGGCCGCAACCATGATTGAAAAACCCGACAAGACAGCAGAAGACATCGCGCGGCGGGCTAAGAGGATGAAAAACACGCGCGATCATCCGGCGCCCAGCCCGCTGCGTGGGCTCGGTGCGTTCGGCATGATCGGCTGGTCGGTCGCCGTTCCGACGGTCGGAGGCGCGTTTCTGGGCATTTGGCTGGACCGTGTGGCACCACAGGATTTCTCGTGGACCATCGCACTGATCCTTTGCGGAGTCGTTGTGGGCGGTCTGATCGCATGGACATGGATCGAAAAGGAGGGAGACGGCGAATGACGGGTATGGACTGGGGAGCGTTGACGACCGGGCTGGCCATCGGGGCGGCGATGGGTGCGTTCTACTTTGCCGGGCTGGCCTTTGGCATGCGGGTAGCCCTTGCTTCGGCAGGGCCAACGACGACCCTGATGCTCAGCGCGGCGATGCGGATCGCACTTTTGTTAGCCGCTGGCTGGGCGGTCGGACAGACCGGTACATGGACCCTTGTCGGCTATGCGCTGGCATTCCTCATTGTGCGCCTTGTCGTCGTGACCTTGGCCCGCCGCCTGCCTATGGAGCCTAAAGGATGGAATTGACACCCGATAGCACGATTGTCTTTGAAGCATGGGGAATTCCCGTCAATGCCACGATCGTCAACACCTGGATTATCATGGCGGTGCTAACCGGCATATCCATGTTGATCACCCGCAAGCTGTGCCCGGATGTGCCGCCGAACCGATGGCGCACCATGCTGGAAGTCATCGTGCAGGGTATCCAGAGCCAGATCGAGGAAATTTCCAGACGGCCGTCGCGCAACCTGCTTTACTTCGTAGGCACGCTTTTCCTGTTCATCGCCACATCGAACCTGATGCTCGTGATGCCAGGCTTTGATCCGCCGACCGCTTCGCTTTCGACAACGGCAGCACTTGCGTTCTCAGTCCTGATTGCGGTTCCGCTTTTTGGTATGACAAGCCGGGGCGTCGGCGGGTATCTGAAGACCTACATGCAACCTTCGGTCATCATGCTGCCCTTCAACATCATCAGCGAGTTTTCCCGCGGCATATCGCTCGCCATCCGGCTTTATGGAAATATCATGAGCGGTGCAGTCATCGCGGCAATCCTGCTCAGCGTGGCGCCGTTTTTCTTCCCCGTGGTGATGGACGTGCTGGGCCTGCTGACCGGGCTGATCCAGGCCTACATCTTTGCCATCCTCGCGACGGTCTACATTTCTTCGGCGACGGCGGACCCGAGCACATCCAAGACAGAAAAGAAAACCCAATGACCGATCTTGCCATTATTGCCGCCATTTCGATTTTCACTGCCGGACTTACTGTTGCATTCGGCGCGATCGGCCCCGCGCTGGGTGAGGGCCGTGCGGCGGCTCAGGCGCTGAGCGCAATTGCGCAGCAGCCAGACGCCGGGCCAACGCTTTCGCGGACGTTGTTTGTCAGTCTCGCGATGATCGAATCGACCGCTATCTATTGCTTTGTGGTGGCCATGATCCTGATCTTCGCCAACCCGTTCTGGAACGCGGCGCTCGAACTTGCAAAGACCGCAGGTCAATAGGCCATGTCTATTGACTGGATCACCATTGCCGCCCAGCTCATCAATTTTCTGGTGCTGGTGTGGCTGTTGAAGCGGTTTCTGTACCGCCCAATCCTGAGTGGCATCGATGCCCGTGAGACCGAGATCGCCGAACGGATGTTGGAAGCGTCCAGAGCAAGGGAAAAGGCCGAAGCCGCAGAAACCCGCTACAACGACTTGGCGGCCGATTTTCGCACCAACGAGGCCACACTGATCGACAACCAGCGCCAAAAAGCCGAGGCGGAACGGGATACCCTTATAGCGGAGGCGCGCGCGAGGCTGGAACAAGAGAGAAAAGACTGGGAAGCGCATCTGGCCCAGGAAAAGCGCAAATATATCGCGCATCTGCATCGGTCAGGGGCAGCGTTGCTGATGTCGCTGACCGGAAAGGCGCTGCATGATCTGGCCGATGAGACGCTGGAGGAACGCGTTGTCACCCATGTTGCGCGTCAGTTGAAGCCAATGGCGGCAGATTTGCGCAAGGCGGCTAATGCCGGCACTCCGGCTGTTGTGACGACACACTACGTCCTGCCCGATGCTGCCCGCGCGAAGCTGGTGGCGAATATGAAGGGCTTGATTCCGGGTCAGAAGTTGCAGTTTGAAACCGACCCCGCGCAGTCAGCCGGCCTGGTCTTGCGCATGGGTGCCGTGCATGTCGCATGGACCGTGGACAGCTACATCGAGGAGTTGGACACCATGCTGGAAGAACGACTGGTCCAAGATCCCATCGTGAAGGTGGATAGCGATGGGCATTGAAAGTACCTATACCAACACAGATCACGACATTCTGCTGAAGGCGCTGCTGGACGGGCCCTCTCCGACTCCTGTGCTGACCGAAATCGGCCGGGTCAGCGAGGTGGGCGACGGGATTGCCATCGTGACCGGCCTTGCCCGTGCGCTGTCCGATGAATTGCTGGAATTCGCGTCCGGTGTGCGCGGGGTCGTCTTTGATCTCGAACCCGACCGTCTGGGGGTTGTCTTGCTTGGCGCTTCCGACCGAATAACAGTCGGCGAAGGTGTACGGCGTACACGGCACGTTGTCAGCGTGCCGGTGGGACCGGCTCTGTTGGGCCGTGTCGTCGATGCGCTTGGCCGGGCCCGTGACGGAGACGGCCTGATCACCGCCGTTGCAAGGCGCCCGATCGAGGCGGAAGCTACCGAAATCCTCAACCGTTCCGCCATCACACGCCCGCTGGCAACAGGGATAAAGGCGATTGACGCGGCGGTGCCTGTGGGCTTGGGCCAACGCGAACTGATCGTTGGTGACCGGCAAACCGGCAAGACGTCGATCGCCGTGGACGCGATCCTCAATCAGCAGAAAACCGGTGTCATCTGCATCTATTGCGCCATCGGTCAACGCGGCGATGCGGTGGCCAAGGTCATCGGGGCCATCAAGGCTGGCGACATGACGCAGAACACCATCGTTATTTCTGCTGGGGACGAGGATCCGCCGGGCCTATCGTTCATCGCGCCTTTCGCCGCCATGACCATGGCTGAGTATTTCGCCGATCAGGGCCGCGATGTTCTTGTGGTGATGGACGACCTGACCCATCACGCGCGTTCTTATCGTGAACTGTCGCTGCTGCTGCGGCGTCCGCCAGGGCGCGAAGCCTTTCCCGGCGACATTTTCTATTTGCATGCCCGGCTCCTGGAGCGTGCCGGAAATTTCACGGAACAGGCGGGCGGCGGCTCGATCACGGCGCTACCGGTGGTCGAAACCCAAGCCGAGAATCTGTCCGCTTACATCCCCACTAACCTAATCTCTATTACCGACGGCCAAATCTATCTGTCGCCGCGACTGGTGCGGAAGAACCAGTTTCCCGCGGTCGATCTGGGGGTGTCGGTGTCGCGTGTCGGCGGCAAGGCGCAATTGCGCGCGTTTCGGGACGTGGCTGGCAACCTGCGGGTCACGCTTTCACAATTTGAAGAGCTGGAGGACTTTGCCCGGTTCGGTACGCGGCTCGACGATGCGACAACGGCGCGCCTGGCACGCGGTGCCGCAGTCCGCGCAGCCCTCAGGCAGCCCGAGCGCGATCCGATTGCGGCTGCCGAACAATTGGCGGTTCTGATCGCGGCTATGGAGGGGCTGTTTGATGGTCTGCCAGAGGCCGAAGCAATTGCCGCGATGGGACGTGTGAGAGCGGCTGCAGCAGGCGCGCTTGGCGATATTGCAACGCGGATCGCTGCCAATGAACCCCTGCGTGACGAAGACCGCGAGCGGATCATCGAACTTGCGCGCGGGGCGGGCGAGACGATCGGAGGCGGAGATGGCCCAGACGCTTGAGATCCTTTCACACCGCACGGACACGCTGACCAGCATTCGCGGGATCGTTCACACGATGAAGACCCTGTCCGCCATCAACGCTTTGCCTTACGAACATGCCGCCCAGGCCATCGAAGTGTATCATCGGACCATTCTGGAAGGCTTCCGGGCGTTTGTTCACCACAACAGCGCGCTATTGCTTTCCACGAAAATACCAGCGAAGCGCGCGGTTGTTGTGTTCGGTTCCGATCACGGCCTGTGCGGAGGCTACAATGAACGGCTGGCTGACGAATTGTTCAAGCAGCTCGAAAGGCATGGCCCTGATGCGATCCCTGCTCGTGTTTTGTGTGTCGGCACACGGATGAAATATGCGCTGGTCGCGCGGGGCATTTTGACAGAGCAAACATCGTTGCCACCCGCGTCGGCCGATGGCATTGGCCGGCTTGCCGGCATTCTTGCCACCCAAATTGAGGACATCACGCGCCAATCAGGGCCGGATCCAATCGCAGTCGATCTTGCCTTTACAGAGCGGACCGCGGGTTCTGCGCAAGAACCTGTATTACGAAGGCTGCTGCCCCTCGATTCAAAAATGATTGCGGACCTTGTGGATCAACCATGGGTTTCGAGGTCCCTGCCTTGCTTCACGATGCCTGCCTCGGATCTGCTTGCCGAACTGGTTATTGGGCATCTTTTCTCAAGCCTCTTCCGCGCCTCGGCCGAGGCAATGGTGACCGAGAACGCCGCCCGGCTTGCCTTGATGCAACAGGCCGAACAATCGATCGATGACAGGCTTGAGGAACTGAAAGCAGAGACCAGATCAGTTCGGCAATCCGAAATCACAACTGAACTTCTCGACATCATCGCTGGGTTCGAAGCCCTGAGCAAGCGGCGCCCAAGGCCGGCGATGGCGTCAAATTATCCAACGCAACGTTGAATACCTCTGCTTCGAAAGAAAGGGCGAGCATTGTCGCGACCGCGATTTTCGGGCATCGGCGAAATCAACGACAAGTTCTTTATGCTATCTGTGTCATTCGAATTCACAATCCACTCAACTACCATCACGACAGGATGGACACGATTCTTCATGTCACTTAGAACTTAATTGTAAGAATACGCTGATTCGGCTTGGCCTGCCTCCGAGGTGTGATCCGGATTCAATGTTATTGCATGCTCGGCCCATTACGAGCCAACGAACGGTCGGAGCCTGGCATTCGTCAGTGACGACTTCACCAATGGACGCACGTTCTGCCAATCAGCCGATAAATGTCGCGGCAAAAAGCCCCCCGCCGGGTGCTTATGACCTGCCCGAATTTGGTAATGAGTGTCACGTGTTCTCGCGCGAACGGCTCCGAAGCGCGATGATCATCGACTAGGTCTTGTGGACTCTTGGGATTCTCAAGGGTGAGCAAATCAGATTCAAGACTGTCTTTTGGAGGCAGTCATGGGTGTATTGGATCGTCTGATCCTTCGGGATGAGCAGTGGGAGCGGATTTCGCCCTATATTATTGGTGACGATCGCACACGCGGCTCGTCTGGCCGGGACAACCGCATGTTTGTGGAAGCTGTGCTCTGGATTGTCCGCACTGGCTCGCCCTGGCGTGATCTGCCCGACGTGTTCGGCGATTGGAACAGTGTCTTCCGGCGGTTCAGCCGCTGGAGCCAGAAGGGCATCTGGTGGCGCATATTCGCGGTGATGTCGGACGATCCGGATTTTGAATACCTGATAGTCGATTCCACCATCATTCGCGCCCACCAGCACGCCGCTGGTGCAAAAAAGGGGCTGGAGATCAAGCCCTTGGCCGTTCTCGCGGCGGCCTGAGCACCAAGATTCACATGGCTGTCCGTGGTCTGGGCTGTCCGGTCCACTTCACGTTGACTGCAGGCCAGTGGGGCGACGCGCCACAAGCCGAACTGCTGATCAAGGGGCTGCCAGCCGATGTCGTTATGGCCGATACCGCCTATGACAGCGACCGGCTGCGCAATCTCATTGCTGAAAAAGGAGCCATTGCGGTTATCCCGAACAACCCGTCACGTGCGAAAAAGTATCCGCTGGATAAACAGCTCTACGCCCAGCGCGATCGTGTCCCGTAGCGTGGTGTAGCTTTTGACATCCACGGTGC
>TARA_R110000751_G_scaffold15290_3_pt1 | contig 33811 bp, 30 predicted proteins | sample TARA_R110000751 | Tara Oceans TARA_R110000751 (sample SAMEA4398001) | marine metagenome | biome: Polar Biome; feature: [MES] marine water layer (ENVO:01000295) within the mesopelagic zone...; material: water (ENVO:00002006), including particulate matter (ENVO:01000060) such as...... | reverse complement strand
AGATTCTTCAGCGACATCTGCTGGCTCTGGCTCAACAGATTCTTCGGCTAAATCTGTTGGTTCAGGCTCAACAGGTTCTTCAGCTACGTCCACTGGCTCTGATTCAACAAGTTCTTCAGCGATATCTATTGGCTCTGCTTCAACAGATTCTTCAGCTACATCTGCTGGCTCTGGCTCAACAAGTTCTTCAGCGATATCTACTGGCTTTGGCTCAACAGGTTCTTCAGCGACATCTGCTGGCTCTGGCTCAACAAGTTCTTCAGCGATATCTATTGGCTCTGCTTCAACTGGTTCTTCACCTACATCTGCTGGTTCAGGCTCAACAGATTCTTCAGCGATATCTACTGGCTCTGGCTCAACAGGTTCTTCAGCTACATCTGCTGGTTCAATCTCAACAGGTTCTTCAGCTACATCTGCTGGTTCAATCTCAACAGGTTCTTCAGCTGTATCATCTTCAGCTGTACCTGCTAGTTCAGGCTCTACTACTTCTTCCGTGATCTCTGCTGACTCTGGCTCATCTAAAACCTCTGCTTCAGCTTGTAACCCAGTATCAACGGGCTCGTCTACTTCACTATGTACTGCATCATCGAGAACTTCAGAGATATCAATTTCAACATCCTCGTCCGCATCGATATCATCTACGGTACCAAAATCATCTACCGCGTTAGACTCATCTTCCGCGTCAAAATCATCAGCTAATATATGGTCGTCAATTTCTTCTTCTAAGCCATCAAACTTCTGGATATCAAGTTGTGGCTCATCAACTGAATCAGCTAACTCTTCATCTTCATCAGGCATCATTGAACGCATTTGTTCAACTTGTTCTAACTCTTCAATTAGACTACCTGTCACATTGTCTAATTCCTCATTCTGAGAAACGATCTCTTTATCAAGGTTCTGTAATACTTCTTCATTAATATCATCAGAGTCATCTAATAAAGGTGTGGTGGTATTTTTCTCTTCTGGCTCGTCAAGTAATTCATCAATACTGATCTCAGGCGGTTCTTCATCGACATCAACGGGTGCCAGCAAAGATTCATCTTCTGTCTCTTCTGTACTTTCTGTGTCTTCTTCATACTCTATGTCATCAACTTCAGCGTCGACTTGTTGTTCATCTTCTTCGACCAACATATTTTCAGGATCAGAATTGTCATCATTGTCTGGTACTTTAGCTAACAAGTCGTCGTTGGGATCAGTAGGCATTGCTTCATCGACTTCAGATAACAGTTCATCATCATCATCTTCATCAAATAAACTGTCTAAGTCATCTTGTTCAACCACTTCAGCGCCAACCTCGAATTCTTCATCGAGTAAACCATCAAGGTCATCATCACCTAGTTCATCAAAGATTTCAGAGTCATCAATCAGGGGCTCTTCTATACTGTCGCCAAGTGCATCATCTAAAGATTCTTCAAGTTCCTCAGCTAACACATCATCGAGAATATCGTCATCACCAAACAAGTTATCATTGTCTAATTCATCACTATCATCGGCCGATAACTCGGCACTGAGTGCATCTGACAAATCATCCATTTCTGCAGTGAGAGGATCCAAAGAAAGATCATCTATATCATCTTCTTCATCTATCACAGCGACAGATTCTTTACGCTTAATCATCCAATAAGCGAAAGCCGCAAGTACCAATAAAACAGGTAAGGTGAACAACAATATAAGTGTAATGGGGTTATTTAGCCAAGACGTGCCTTGATCAGCCATTTGTGCGGCTTTTTTAGCATCCTCAAGACGAGACTTCTCTAACAGCTCCTCAATGCTTTCACCCATTTGCTCCATTTGCAGAGATTTTTGTTGCTCTTGACCGCGCATTTCATCAATGTCGGTGTTCACTTTATCTAGTCTTTCAAATAACCTTTTATTTTCATCTAGGATACTTTGTACGCTACTGATCGATTCGGCAAACTGCTTCCGAATTGCCATAAACTGGCGATTTTGTGCCTCGTCAATGGCACCTAGTTTTTGCTCTATTAACTCTTTGGTTTCATCAAGAGTCGCGGCATTGCTCGCAGCTTGCTGTTGGCTATTTAAAGTACCAGTAGTTGATGAGTTACCTTGTAAATTTTGCGAATCGAGTTCAGCTTTTTGTCGTGCTTGTTGAGTACTGACTCTGGCGATGTAGCGCTCGGAGGGTAATTTTAAAATTGAGCCGTCTTTTAATAAATTAATATTTTGTTGTTCAAAGGCGTCAGGATTTAGCTCATAGATAGCCTGCATAACCTGATAAATTGAAAGGCCACTATTTTGTCTATAACGTTTAGAAATTTGCCATAAAGTATCAGAAGATTCTATTGGTCCGTAAATGGTGCCAGAATATTGATCACTTGCGTTTTTAGGGCCTTTAAGCTGAACTTGTTGAAAATCAGCAGCATAAACAGCAGTAACGAAATTCAGCATAATAAAAAGCTGTAATGCTATCTTTCGCAAATTCATATGTTTCCTTTTCCCCAAAACATCAACTTTTATCACAATTAATGTGGCCGTTCGCTGCGGTGCTAATCTAGAATAAATTCGTTTTAAAAAGTATTTTTTATCGTAATGAATAACTGACTAAGTCGTTGCTACTGCTGTCATTTTATTGACCAATACATTCCTAGACTTAAATCTTTAGCAATTCGTATTCCAAGTTTGGAAGTTGCCAGCAAATATTTACACAACTATAAACCAGAAGGTCACTTTGATCTAGAATCACGGGCTAGTTTGGCAAGATATCTATACCCAAACCACAATCTTTCTATGTTACTTCACAATGACGGATTGAATGAATTAACTATGGTTATTATCGGCAATAGAAGGGAATTAATGAGAGTCACATATGAGCTGTGACTCTCGAAGGACAGTGACCTACATATAATCCCTAATAAGTACTTCAGCTATCTGCACACTGTTAGTGGCCGCACCTTTACGTACGTTGTCCGAAACAACCCACATATTAATCCCATTTGGATGCGAGATATCATTTCTGACTCGACCAACGTGAGTATCATCGTTCCCACTGGCACTGCTAACTTGAGTAGGAAAATCCTCTCTGTTTCTATGCAGCACTACGCCAGGCGCATTGGCTAATAATTCTTTCACTTCTTCCGCATCTATGGGTGCACGTGTTTCAAGATGAATGGCTTCACCGTGACCATAAAATACCGGTACACGAACAGCCGTTGCATTCACTAAAATAGTGTCATCGCCCATGATTTTTTTGGTTTCCCACACCATTTTCATTTCTTCTTTGGTGTAATCATTATCCATAAAAGCATCAATTTGTGGGATTACATTAAAAGCAATTTGGCGACTAAATACGTCAGGCTTTGCCTCTTTACCACTTAATAATGCAGCAGTTTGATGTGCCAATTCATCTATGGCTGACTTACCGCCGCCTGAAACAGACTGATAAGTGCATACGTTAATACGCTCTATACCAACAGCATCATGAATAGGCTTTAACGCCACCATCATTTGGATGGTAGAACAATTTGGGTTAGCAATAATATTACGATTACGGAAATCAGCTAATGCCTGAGGGTTCACTTCTGGCACAACCAGTGGAATATCTGCATCGTAGCGATAGTGAGAGGTATTATCGATAACCACACAACCGGCTTCGGCTGCAATAGGTGCAAATTTCTCAGACACACTGCCACCGGCGGAGAAAAAGCCAAGTTGCACCTGACTCCAATCAAATTTATCTGCATCTAAAACGGTAATCTCTTTTCCCTTGAAGGTCACCTTTCCGCCTGCTGAACGTGCGCTGGCTAATGGATAAAGTTTGTTGATCGGAAAATCTCTTTGTTCAAGAATTTCAATCATGTGTTGTCCTACTAATCCAGTAGCGCCCAACACGGCGACATCAAAGGCCCGAGACATGGTTTTATTACTCCTAAAAATTTAAATAAAATGGGATTAACATGAAATTTATGCACACTCATTAGCGGGCAAAAATCCAAGAGCGTAGATTGCCTTTGAATCAACAAAATTTCCAGCATTTACCGCAATTGCAGAAAACTCTCTTCTTATAGGATAGTGTTTTCGGATATATCTAAATTGCTCAGGACCTAGGGCTTGTTTTTTAAATACTTGGTCATCTTCAGAAATATCGTACACCTTAAGAATCAAACGGCTCGCCACCTGAAGTAGATCTTGTTCTGCATTCACCTGTAAAGGCCCAATGGTCGATTCGGGCAAATAATCGCTGAGTTTCTTTTGGGCTGGTTTACCCAATAACTCACACAAGGCCACATATAACATTTCAGTACCTCTGGCCTTGCCTTCAATAGTATGGCCAGCAATATGTGCAGTAGCCAGAGCAATATGGGGGATCAGATCCAGTTCAATATCAGGTTCGTTGTCCCATACATCTAAAACTAGATTCAGTTTTTTGCCCTGTTCAAATAACGCTAGAGCAGCTTGATTATCTAATACTTCACCGCGACAGGCGTTAATCAACAATTGTTGTTCAGACAATTGCATTAACCTTTGTTTATCAAACATGCCTTGTGTTTGATACTTGCCCCCTTTAACCCAGGGCACATGCAAGGTGATCACATCACACTGCATAATTTCGTCCATAGTCACAAAAGCGCGCGCATCACCGGAGTCAGCCAAGGGTGGATCACATAATTTATGTTGAATGCCAAGCACACTCAATAACTTAGATAAAGCAGTGCCCACATGCCCTGCCCCTACAATACCCACAGTTTTGTCTGCTAACTGCCAGTTAAGTTTATTGGCTGTCACCACCATCGCACTCAACACGTATTCGGCTACCGCCACTGCATTACACCCCCCAGCTGAAACAAAAGGAATGCCCCGGCTCGCTAAATATTCTTGGTCTACATGATCCGTACCCGCAGTAGCAGTAGCCACAAATTTAAGCGCCGTATTTTTTTCAAGTAAGTTAGCATTAACTTTAGTGGTAGAACGCACCAATAAAACATCGGCATCAGCCAACATATCAGCGTTAACGGTTTTATGAGAGAAAACCTGGCACTCTCCAAGTTCGTCAAAAAACTCAGCGGCATAAGGCATACTGTCTTCGTAATAAATTTTCATAGATCAAAATAACAAATTTTGTGAGGCCGCTATTATGCCATGCTATGAGATGTTTTATAAAATCAACTGGTACTTAGTTATTCGCTATTTAAGAGCCGTCGCTAGGTGCAGCAAACACTTTTTTAAAACTAAAAGCTTCGGATGTGTCTCCATGTTTTCTAATCAAAGATAATTTTAGCTTAGCTTCTTCAATACTAGGGATATGCCCCGCCGGGATCCACCAAAGCACGTAAGTAGCTTCAGATGGTGTTTCAAACCATTCTTTTTTACGCTTCAGAAAATCAATATGATGAGTCTTAAACATAAAGTACTTAAGTGCTTCCACTGACTCCCACACTGACATATTCACCAATTCGTTAGCATTGTCTGAAAAAACAATATCGGTGGCGTTGCCACCTTCATCTTTTAAACGCCATACAAAACCAGCTGAAGACTCTGCAATTGCATTAATAGGATCAAGATTATCAACAAATACCTTCATCACTTCACTGTCCATCGTACCTTTAGCGATCCCAATATTGACTTGTGCTAATTGAAACATATTCATACTTTCGTAAAGGATTAAAGGATTGAAATAGGGGTTAGTGCAGAAAATTCAATCTATTACCTCACCCAAAAAGGTCTGATACAAAGTCAGAACTTGTTGGGGAGCCTCTAGCTGCGGATAATGACCCACATCTAGCGCAGTGGTTCTGGCGTTAGGAATAATGTCGATATAGTGATCAAGCATATGCTGGCCCGAAATAGGGTCATGTACTCCATTGATAAAATACAAAGGCACAGCAGTGCTAATCATGCTTTCAATCCAACGTTGCCCCTGTTGGCTGCGTTCGTCAAGGTAGCTCAGTAACTTAGGCAATACTCTTTTACCATTATTATGTGTAATGAGTTGCCACAAGGTCTCTATTTCAACATCACTGGGCTGACTATTTGGGCCGAATATTTTATTAAACCCTCTCCTTAGACTCGCTTTATTCATAAAGTGGCTCGCCAAAGGGCCAAATTGACTTTTTAATAATTTTTGGGTAAACAGCGGTCTATGCTGCGAAGCAAATAAGCCACCGTTTAAAAAACAAATCGATAATATCTTGGCAGACTGACTTGCAGCTTGTTGATCTTGGGTTTCTTGGCGACTTAATAACTCTTGCGCCACTGAATCACCATAGTCGTGGGCAAGAATATGATAATTTGTTACCTCCAATTGACCCAATAACGCCTGCACAATATCCGCTTGCTCAAGCAAACTATATTGATGGTTTGTAGGTTTAGCAGATAAACCAAAACCCAATAAATCTAAACTCACCAAGCGGAATTGCGCGTCTAGTTGTTGCCATTGAAAATGCCAATCCCACGCTGCACTTGGAAAGCCGTGAATAAAGACAATAGTGTCTTGGTTATGAGTTTTTTGACAGTCTAACGAGTGCCAGTGAGCGATACTATGGCCGCACAACTCACTGAACTTAGCTTGTTTTATGTAATCGTCTAGATTAAGTGTTGTCAACTACAACTCATACCCAGGATTGATACGATCTAATTTTCGCAATATCCCCGGCCATGCCAAGCTTCCGCCAGCAGAGCGGGTCACTTGTTTCGCTTGGGCCTGAATACCGGCTAAAATCGGCGACGGAATAAGAATTAACTCTTGGCCACTGGCTTGTGCTTTAAGTTGAATTTGGCAAGCACATTCCAAAAAATACATATAGACAAAAGCATCAGCAATGGTTTCTGCGCAGGTTAACAAGCCATGATTTCGTAAAATCATAAAATTGGTTTCACCTAAATCAGCCACAAGGCGTGATTTTTCATCAGGATTCAGCGCCACGCCCTCATAATCATGGTAAGACAATGACGATAACGGAAACAAAGACTGTTGACTAAGAGGTAAAAGACCTTGTTTACTCGCCGACACCGCAATACCCGCTGCGGTATGTAAATGTATGACACACTTGGCATCATCTCGGGCTTCATGCACCGCACTGTGAATAGTAAAACCCGCTGGATTAATGTCGTAATCCGAGTCCATGACTTTATTACCTTGCAGGTCAATTTTAACCAAACTAGAAGCAGTGATTTCTTCAAACATCATTCCGTAGGGATTAATTAAAAAATGATGATCAGGTCCAGGCACTCGGGCGGATATATGGGTAAACACTAAATCATCCCAGCCATGCATCGCTACTGCGCGATAACACGCAGCTAAATCGACACGGGCTTGCCATTCTTGCTCACTTACTAGTTGTTTTACTGACGCTGTCATTTGTCTCATTCTCAGTTGAATAATAATCAGCTTACGATAAGCTATGCAGCACAAACTAAACTGTCGCCAATGTGACAATTGCAAGGTTTAATACCTCGCTACTTTTAAGAGAGTTGCCATTGCTGCGCAGCGACGCCTTGCACAAAAAGGCTGGGGATTTCTGAGTGAACATTTCTTTACTGGAGTTGGAATAAATGCAAGCAAATCAAATCCGTCAAATCCTTTCGCAAAATCCATGGTTTGCTTCGCTACCAGAGTCTTTAGCGGATAAGTTGCTTGAAAAAGGTAAGTTAAAAGTCCTCCACAACCAACAAATTTTACATCAAAAAAATGATCTGGCTGACGGCTTTTATTGTGTATTGAGTGGGCGAATTCGAGTCAGTAACTTTACCGTAGAAGGCAAAGAACTGGTATTGACCTGGATACAACCGGGCAATTGGTTTGGTGAAATTTCACTGATAGATGGTCAACCTCGGACCCACGATGGCCATGCTGAAGATACCACCACACTGTTAAAAGTCACTAAATCGGCTTTTGAGCAAATGTTCAAAGATCACCACGATTGGTCGCAACATATTATGCGCCTGCTCTGTCAAAGAGTACGTGCGACTTTTAATCTAATAGACGAAACCGGATGTTTATCGTTAAAAGGGCAATTGTGTAAAAGATTAAGCTTGTTACATCAAGGTTTAGAAGAACAACAGCATACTATGACAGACGAATTGGCGATTTCTCAAGATGCCCTAGCACAACTGATCCATAGCTCTAGGCAAACGGTAAATAAAATACTGCAGCAGTTACAAAATGAAAATGTCATTAACCTTAAATATGGGAAAATTGTTATTTTAGACAGAAACGCCCTCGAAGCATTAAGTCAAATTTAACCCATAAAGGGATTAAAGCACCAAATTCACAATTAACACCAATATACCAATCAGCCCCAGCACAAATAACACGCCTACTACGGCATAAGGCACAAAAGACGTCTGCTCAAAATCACTTTTGTAATTGGCATCACTTTGCACCCCCAACACGCTGGCTGCGACACTTTTAACAACATCCCATAAATTTTTTTTTGCCATTTGAATAAAGTACTCTTTAAGATAGATAACATAGAGGTTAATTAATAATTATGATGTCTAGCTCTGGCTATTTTCATCACAAACTTTTAGATTTTTGCCAATATAATAATTCATTACTTTTTCATACTGTGTGGGATTATTCCACTCACTGCGTATATGGCAAATGTACGGGTAGAAAGTGAGCAAAAATGCCTCGCCATCTGAATCAAAAAAATTTTCTGCGACTTCAGCTTCGCATAACTCCATCTTACGGCACATTAAAATCTGCTCATAAAACGTAAACAACTGCTCAAGAGGTCCAGATAGAGATTCCTCCTTTACAATTTTGACTACTTCAGCATTAAACTTTCTAGCCAACTCATCGGGTGCGATATCAGAATTTTTTATAACATTGTTAATGTCTTCCACTCGGCGAGACATCACATCTGTGACTTTTAGCCGTGCTTCAACTAACAAATTATTCGCATGATATCGCTCTACAAAGGCCATAGTGCGATCCACGCGCAACGCTGACTTATGCTCAAGAAACTGAAACATGCCAAATATGCCGCCCACCACAACAGCGACTGCAGCAACCCATGTGCCGATTATTTCGGCTAGTTGCATTTTGACTTCTAGTTCTGTCACTTCCGTTTACATGCCGGCAGTTTGTTATTTACAAGACAGGGATTATAACCACGATCGTCACCAGAATCTTCACAGCTTTGTTCACCGTTTGGGGCACATTCATCGGGTTCTGTGTATTCGGGGGTAGAGTTACAGGCCACAACTAAACTACAGGTTACTGCTAACAAGGCAACCCTTGTGCAATTTTTAAGCATCATCTATGATTCTCTAACATATTGTTTTGTCGAATATTTATATTAGAACATTTTTTGCACACATTCCCGTTCTATTATTGACATTTTGCTAGTTGGCCTATTTATTAGAATTGAAACTTCTGCAGCAAAATTTCCATTATTTTTTTATTAAAAGGATGAATAAAAATGTTTCGTGTCACTCGCTGCAGCCTGATCATAACGGGCTTACTTATCCCCTTAGGTAAAGTAAACGCTGAAGACATTCGCATTGTCACTGGCTTGTCTTTTGGTTATAGCACCTTTTCGTTTCCAGAAAAGTTAGACCACGACATTAGCTTCCCTAGCACTAATCTGGCAATAGTCGCCACAGAAGGTCGCTGGCAACTTGCAGTTAATAGTGGTGTTACTCTAGAAGATGCCACTATTTCTGAGGAGGAAGACATCGGAAAAGCCTCAAGAAACGACCTTGATCTAACCTTAGCGTACCAAGCCACTAGCCAATGGGCATTCTTTACGGGTTATAAATCGGGTAAAACTAAGATGCGTTTTACTGAGAGAGAAAGTGAAGATGAAGACGAAGTCGCTTATATTGACGAAAGTTATTCCCAAAAAGGCCCGTTTATTGGCGGCAGTTATAGTTGGCAATTTGAAAACGCGGGGCGCTTAAGTATCTCGCTAGCTTACGCTTTTTTAAAGGCCACTAATAACTTTTCTGCCAATACCGATGATGACGAAGACGAAGAAGAACAACAAGAAGAGCTAGAATTCGATGATCTTACGGGTACAGTCGAGGGTGACATTACTGGACTCAGTTATGCTGTTGCTTGGACCATGCCTTTATCGAGCAATTTACTCTTTCAGACTCGTCTCAAACTAAATGACTATCAACAAGATATAAAATTCGAACAAACTCACTTTAAAGATATCGACGAAAATTTCACAACCCTACATGTGGGCCTAGCTTACGTGTTCTAAATTGAATACCTAGATTGATTGGATGAAATTAAAAGGCAATTAAATCGGGAACGTTTTTGTTACGGGGGGGATTGATAAACACCTCTCGCAATAACGACGAATGCTCCCAAGGGATTTGTTTATTGTGGGTTTCTTTTGCCACCCCTTTTCTGACTTGTTTAAACACCTCTTCAATCGTGATTTTTTTGTCGATATGCCTCAATAAATGTTTAGTGTATATGCCATTCTTAGACTTACCATCAGATGCAACTCCACCGGGTTCGGTTGCATAAGCAATTAAGGTACTAAACGGCGCTTTTAATGGTGCTAACCCCACCGAAATTGCGCGACTCCCAGCAGTATCTGCCACAGCAAAGGGGTTATTGCGACACGCATCTAATATAACAATGTTTTGTACATTATTGACTTTAGCCATTTCTGCAAACAGTGAATTGAGGTCAAACAACACAGTGTCAAAATTCTCTTTCTCACCAAATTGTATATCTAAAGGCACTAAATAGTTATGGTGTTCAATCTGAATAGCATGACCTGCATAATAAAATACGGCTAATGCCTGTGACGTGTTGGCCTGCTGGATATTCCCGTAGAATGCGCTCACTGCACTTTTAAGGCGAGTAGAATCACTGTCTAAAACAGTAGTAACAGAAAAACCAAGCTCCAAAAGGCTAGCCGATATTGACTCTGCATCATTGATTGGGTTTTTTAATGGCGCTTGCTGATAATTTTGGTTACCAATCACTAAAGCAAATCGTGCGACGTTATCTTCAAAGGCGAAGGCTGAAAAACACAAGGTAATCAATAACAGAGTCAATGTAGGTAATGTTTTAAACCTGCCAAACCTTTTTATTGTTGATAAACCTGCCATGTGATGCCCCAAATTCACTCGCCCCTTAGACTTTAACATAGTGAAACCGTTAGGATACGTAATTTGACTTTTGATATGACCCTATTTGACATTTAAAAGCCTAGATGTCGACGGGGGTAAAACATAAGAAATGTGTAAAAAATCCGTAAAGGTTATTAACCTTACAGCCTGAATAACGTACCTTATAGGCCAATTAATTGAATGTACTTGGTCTATTAACACTTTATGGCATCACCTAAACTTCGCAGCAATTTACGTCAATACCACCGCTGGTTAGGATTTTTCCTCTCAGGCATCATGGCCGTCTACGCAATCAGCGGCATATTATTGATTTTCAGAAATACCGATGTGCTGAAATTTCAACAACAAGAACAACGGCAACTGGTGCCACAACTCAGCGCAAAAGCCTTAGGGGACGAACTGCGTTTCAAAGGGTTTGCTGTGCTAGAACAAAATGCTACAACTATTGTCTTCAAACAAGGTCACTATGACAAAACCTCGGGTGTAGCGGTGATTTCTCGCAAAGACTATCCCAAAGTACTGCAGCAGTTAGTCAATTTGCACAAAGCCACCACCGATAGCCCACTTTACTGGCTGAATATCAGCTTTGGTCTAAGCCTGCTGTTTTTTGTGGTGTCGGCTTTTATTATGTTTCTACCTAAAACCAAGGTATTTAAAAATGGGCTAAAGATAGCCGGAATTGGCTTTGTGTTTGCTATTTTGGTGTTGATATATGGCTCTTAGTTTAGAAAGCTAATAAGCCCACCATTGGTGGGCTTATTTGAAATTGATACCCTCACGGGTATCAACCTTTTAGGGTGTTTAAAGAGAATCTAACCACACTTGTGCTTGTGCAATCTGTTGCGGATTTTTAGACCAATTCAGTACCTTCCCAAGAAAAAAATCTGCGTACTCTTTGTTTTGTAATTTCACCATATAGGAGCCTGCCCTAAAATTCAGGTCAATATTTGAGGGCATTAAGGCAACCGCAGCAATAATTTCTTCTGCTACTTTTTGATGTTCTCCGGTTTGCCAATACAAATCAGCAAGAAACACTGAGGTCTGGCTATAACGCCCCAATTTTTTTGCTTGTTCTAAATAATAAATGGCTAACCTACGCATTTCATCCTTGCGTTCAGGTAACTGCCTCACAAGCTCTTTATAAGCCTGGCCAATATTTAGGTACACCTCAGCGTTTAGATTTTTAGTGCGAGCTAACCCCTCTAAAAGTGTTAAGGCCTCTAGTGTTTTTCCTTTGCGTACCAATAAGAATGACTCAACCGACAGCGCCTTAGAGTTATTAAGTGTTAATGCTTGTGCGTGGAATCGATCCGAACTTTTCCGCTGTCCAGTAGAAAAAGCTAAGTGGGACATATTGGCATAAAGCTGCCCTTGCTCTAGCGGGTTACTTTGATAATTCAAGGTCACTTTGGGTTTGGTAAATCGCTTGGCATACAAAATTCGTTTTCGGTTATAACGCTCTAGTTGTTTTTGTAACGTTTCAATGCTCACCGAAAAGGATTGTTCGAAGGCCTTTAAGGGAGCAACACCTTTATTATAAAGGTTTAAAAACTTCGTCAACGAGGCGCCGTAATCATCAAACCCATTAACACTACTAAACTGCAAAAAGTGTACAAAAAGCCAAGCGGTAGAATAGAACTTACGCGCTGTGTTACTTGAAGCAGATGAAATATGGGTTTGGGTCAATAAAGTTTTTAAATCAAGCAACCCACTATTGGCGAATTTACCCGCAGCGCGTTCTGCCATTTTGCCGATGACTACAAAGTTTTCGTCGTACTCCAAACTAGAATAGAGTTCGGCCATGCCTTCATCAAACCAACGAGGGTACCTAAAGCTCGAATTCACCCTCACCAAGTAGTGTAAATACTCATGGTACAAGGTACTTAAATTCAGCTTACTAAAGTCTCCTGGGCCAACCACCATTATTGGGCCACGCACAGTATCTAGAAAAAAACCAGCAACCTTGCGATTAGGCTGAATTTTGGCGTAATCGTTTTGGCTTTTAAACACATAGATATCAACGGCATTGAAGTCTTTGTTGTCTAAATTTAATAATTCAATTAGCGTGGCTCTAAACACCTCAAAATCAAGTAACGCACTTTCTACTTGTGACTTATCAAGATCAGAATAGAGCCTAAAATGTGGACTTGTGTATTCTGTCCAAGTGTTAAATTCGGCATGTGCTGTGGAGATAAAAAGGGTACATAAAAACGAAAAAACATATAACTGGCGCAACGGTATTCCATTAATGAAGTAGCATAGAGTCGCTTTTGATCTTGGCACAGCCGGCACTGAGGTTCAATCATTGCGCCGCAACTTGTATCTCAAAAACCTGCGCCCCTAATTAGTCCCCCTCTTAGCTCTTTGAGCTTATCCTAGAGGTACCTCATTTAGGGTTTAAAGTTTATCAACAGTACCTCACTTCCCAAGCTGCAAATCTCAAGATGAATGGTTTATTATAACCAATCAATAACTGACAAAATGGAATACAAGCCCTTAGATATAATCAGTTTTACAGCTAATCACTAAGACTATAAAAAGGATATTTAAGTTGAAGATAATCATAATACTGCTGCTATTAAGCGCTTTTAGCAGGCTAGCCTACAGCCAATGTGAAGTAGAAAAAAAACAAGTAGATAACTGGAATAAGGTACTTAAAAACAAAGTCACTGAATGGGCTAGAAAGAAACACCGCGTAGCAAAAAAAGAATTTCTTGATTGCTTACGTCAACCTAACAAAGAAAGCCCCACTCAATCACCGATTCGCTCAAGTCCTTCAAAGCCAGCACCCTCAAAACCTGAATATAAATTCGCCCCTATTAAAAGCGCTAAACATGTCACTGTCTCTGATTACGCCAATTTCAAAGGTAAAAAGAAACTAGCCTGGAGCCACTACTTTAAAGAATCAGATGAATGTTTAAGCAACAAAAACGACATGAAACTATTTGTTGCTTGCGCCAAAGTCAGAAAACAACAGCTAAAAACATTTAACAGCAGATGGAATGACCAAACCCAAGCGTTAATGCCTTTATTGGACAATTAAGTTCTATCGCGCTCCCAACAACTAGGCCGTTGCAAACAGGTTAATCAGTAGCAACGGTTGATTCGACACTTTTCTTAACCAGTAATAACGCAGCTTCACGGCGAGCATGCACAAAAGACTGAATATTCAGCCCAGCCAAAGCAGATTGTTCGGCGCGGCTATTCACCTTAACGATAAGTTTGGCCTCAGGGTAATAATCCAACACCGCCTGACAGATAATTTTTTTGGTTAATAAGGTATTCATAGTGATAATGATGTTGGCTGACTGCTCAACCTTAAGTGACTCTAAAACCGGCAGTTTTTCCAAGTGACCAAAATACGCCATATAACCACGGTCACGGGCCAGTAAAACATGAGACAAGTTATCAGAGATAATCACAAATTTTTTGCCTTCTTTACTGAGCTCAGTAGCAACAATGCGCCCTACTATTTTAAACCCACAAATAATAATGTGGTTCTTGGCGGCAATGGGGGTGATTTTGTCTGATTCAAAAAACTCCACCACAAAATAAGAGGCCAACTTATAGATATTATTCACCATAAAGGGGGTAACTATCATCGACAACACTGTGACTAAAATCAGGAAGCTACCCAGCTCTTCAGTAATAATGTGCTGGTTTGCGGCTAAGGAAAAAATCGCAAATGAAAACTCACCAATTTGGCACAAGGCAATAGCTGACTTAATGGCGTCACTTTTATTGGCTTTGCGCCTAATCAAAGTAAAAATGATCGCCCCTTTCACTAACATGGCTAACAGTAATACACCTAATACCCAAAAAAACTCGTTGTAAAAATAATGGATATCTATCTTAGTACCAATTGAAAAGAAGAAAGCGCCAAGCAACACATCTTTGTAAGACGCAATATCTGATTCAACTTTTACATGATAATGGGTTTCGGCAATGATCATCCCCGCAATAAAGGCACCAAGCGAATAAGTAAAACCCATCTCATGGGCTAGCAGTGATGCCCCTATCACTATGGTTAAAACAGATCCTAAAAACAGTTCTTCGAGTTTGGCATTAGTAGAAAAATGCAATAACCATTCAATCAACTTTTTACCTAAGGTGAACATAAACAGGATGACTGCAACGGCCGACAACAGGGTTTTAATCAGGATTTCTTGCATAGACAATTCGTTATTGGCTAAAAAGCTAATCAATAACAAAATGGGGATCACCGCCAAGTCTTGAAATATCAGGATAGCCACTGACTTTTCGCCATAAGGCGTAATGATATCCTTAGACTTTTTCAGGTATGTCAGCACTATGGCGGTAGACGACAAGCTAAAAGACAACGCAATAACAATAGAAGAAGTTGAATCCAAGGCAAAAATATAATGGGCAACGGGATATATCACTAAAGCACTGAGTACCACTTGCAAAGTACCGTTAATAAACACCACTTCACGCATTTTTTTAAGCTTAGCAAAGGACATCTCCAAACCTATAGTAAACATCAAAAACACTATGCCAAATTCACCAATTAGGTCTAACGAGCTTAAGTTTTCGCTGCCATTAAAATCAAAGATGTTACTAATAATAGTACCGGTAATGATGTAACCAATAATGTGCGAAATTGAGAATTTTTTTAAGACCAAATTAAGCACGCAGGCAATAGCCAGAGAGATAAAAATAATAAGAAGAATAGAATCCATAATTGCCGTATCAGCCCCAACGCCGTTAACATTCTTATAACAAAATAGCGAGTTTATTTGGTTAAACTAGTTTTTATAGAATAAGCATTAGTTGCGATTATGTCCAATTATACTCATTGCCATGGGCTTTATTTTTTGTGAATTTTAACGATCGTGGAAGGGAAGTTAATAAACCCTCTTGTTGCTTATACGGGTAATCACCTCATTGATTAAAGACAAGTCACCTATATGAGTTGTATCTACTACTTTAAAAGCACAAATATCTGCATTATTAATGGGGTAAGATACTTACATTTAGCTTTACGCGCCTTGGTATACACAACTATGACATACACACTGCCTCAACAAAACGCAGCTACTATATCCACGCTTAACGACCTTGCACCCTTGGCTAATTATTCACTAGTGGACACCCTCAACTGTGATCCTGATGCCACCCAAAACGGCGTTGACCATGGGCCTCGACAAGTTTTCTCGGGTCATTACGTGCCTGTTAATCCTACGCCAATTCAAGATCCAGAATATGTAGCACACAGCCAAACTTTCTTCAGTGAACTTGGCTTTAGTGACAATATGGCACAATCAGCCGACTTTATGCGACTGTTCTCTGGCGACACCTCACAAGTGCCACCACCAATGCGCAAGACGGGTTGGGCAACGGGCTATGCACTATCAATTTATGGTACCGAATACATTCAGCAGTGTCCGTTTCAAACGGGCAACGGCTATGGCGACGGGCGCGCCATTTCTGTACTTGAAGCGGTGATCAACGGCAAGCGCTGGGAAATGCAGCTCAAAGGGGGCGGCCAAACGCCCTATTGTCGCGGCGCAGACGGTCGCGCGGTGTTGCGCTCCAGTATTCGCGAGTTTTTGGCACAAGAACACATGCACGCCCTAGGCGTACCCACATCACGGTCTTTAAGTTTGTATGTTTCAAAAACCGAAACAGTGCAACGTCCGTGGTATTCGCCTGGTTCGCTTTCGCACAACCCCGATAGGTATATATATGAACCAACAGCCATATCCACACGTGTTGCGCCATCGTTTTTGCGCGTTGGCCAACTTGAACTGTTTGCCCGTCGTGCCCGCGTAAACCAACATCCTAAAGCACTAGAAGAGCTCGAAAAAATAGTGCTCCACGCGATTGACCGTGAGTACCCTGACGTTATCGACACCCTGCTGCCTACCCCTGATAAAGTGGTATTGCTGGCACGTGAGTTTCAAGGCCGCCTTGCCTCACTGGTGGCCAATTGGATCCGTGTGGGTTTCTGCCAAGGTAACTTCAACAGCGACAACTGCGCTGTTGGCGGCTTTACCCTTGATTATGGCCCTTTTGGTTTTTGCGATATGTTTCAACCCTATTATCAGCCTTGGACAGGCGGCGGCCGTCACTTCTCGTTCATGAACCAACCCAATGCAGCGCAAAAAAACTTCGAGATGTTTTGTTCAGCGTTACGGCCTTTACTGGCCGCCCATCAAGACCATTTACGAGCGCTCGACCAAGTTCAAAATGAATTTCCTAAGGTCATGAACAAACAAATGAAAACAATCTGGGCTGCCAAGCTAGGTCTTAGCATCTTGGCTGAGGATGTTGACAATACCGAAGCCGACGAAGCAGCTTTCAACACACTGCTCAGCGAATTACTCACGCTGATGCAACAAACGCCTGTTGATTACACAATTTTTTTCCGAGAACTCTCGTCAATACCCAAGGACATTAGCCCGTTGCAGAAAAGCTTCTACCAAAACATCCCTCAAAATACTGCCAATGATGCAGACCCTGCACTGTGGGACAAACACTGGACACAATGGCTAGAAAACTGGAAAACACTGCTCTTTAGCGCGAGTAACAACAATGCCACTTTGCCCCGTTCAAGTGATGAAATTTCAAAGCAGATGAAGAAGGTTAACCCAAAATACATCTTGCGCGAGTGGTTTGTTGCACCAGCTTATCAGCAAGCAAGTTCGGGGGACTATACGCTAGTTCAAGAACTGCAAGCAGTGATGACACAACCCTACGAAGAGCAATCCAAGCTTGTTGAAGACAAATACTATCGGTTAAAGCCAGCGGAGTACTTTGAGGTAGGAGGGGTGTCGCATCTTAGTTGCTCATCGTGATTGTCTGACTTTAAAAAGAACATAAAAAGTAGTGCACTTTGGCATTGAATCTGGGGAGTAGAAGATAATCGTAGCGACGATGACTGTCCTGATAATTACTTTTCTTCAAGCGTCATTCCGGTATGCTTTTTAGCCGGAACCATTCTTTTATAATCAACCACTATGATGGCTGTCCTGAATATGGAGTTAACTTTGTTCTGACCTCGATAGGTATTCTAGGTATTCTTACCCCGATAGTTAAGCGCCAAGGATACGGGCTTAAGCGTCATTCCGATGTGCTGTTTAGCCCGTCATTCCGGTATGCTTTTTAGCCGGAATCCATTCTTTTATAATCAACCACTATGATTGCTGTCCTGCATATGGAGTTAACTTTGTTCTGACCCCGATAGTTCAAGCAAATACTAGAAGCTAGATGTCGAAATCAGCGCCAAAAATGTCCTCGATCATCGATTCGGCCGTTGCCTCAGCATCAACAGGTACATATACCGCTGCGGGGGGACCAGCGACATGAGCTGGCACTGTAGCACCCTGTCGGCCCGGAAATGTCCTCATTACCGCGTAAATATCCCAAGACACCATTAAATCCGAATATTCGCGCAGCAGAAGTGTACGCAAAAAGGACTCCATTCGTTCGCGAGATGCCAAGGTGTACTGACCAAAATTGGGATCAAACACGCGATACGGTTCATTTACTCGTATCGCAATTTCATGCCCCCCATCTTTACTCAGCATACCGATCATCCTTACCCCAGTCTTATCACCCAGCACTGGTTCGAAGCAGCATTCGATTAAATTTTTTGCAACGGAGTACTCAGCCGGCAGAGTCTGGTGGGCAGAATACTGAGGCTTATTGCCCTCTCCGACCAACTGCAGCGTGAATCCCTCCCGCCTTGCAAACAGCTCGAGCACTCGTTGTTTCTGCTGCGCTTTGTTGAGCGACAATTGCAGTAGCCTGGTTTCTCTCCTGATATTGTAAAAGCGACTGCCTTGAACAGGGTAGTCGTAGATCTGGAATCTAGCCCAGTCGTAGGACATGGCCCAGCAAACCCCTTTGTTAACTGAGTTAGGTGTTCCTATTAGGCTGTACCCTTGGCTCAAGGGAAAATCGCAGTCGTCGTTAAAAGTGCCCAGTGAATTGTCGCGATTTGCCTTAATTTGGGCCAGAATAGCCTCAGTTTCCTCTGCAGATTTCGCCAACGTATTGCTCCCTTTATATTTCATCAGTAAATGAAAGATGTTTGCTTGATAAGCATTTTGCCATCGGCGCGTTAAACCTAAAACGGGCACTCCATGCTTTTACCAGCAGGCAACATCAAACGCTTATACAAAACAACAATACTATTAGTCGAATAAACGTCATTGTTTATAAAATTCAACTTTTACTTTAACTTATATCTTAAATTTCACCTCTTTTTCGCCTTATTGAACGTAAATAAAAGGGATCGTAGACAATTTAGTTGTTCAAACGGGAGTGACCATATATGTCCTGTTAATTACTTTTCTTCAAGCGTCATTCCGGTATGCTTTTTAGCCGGAATCTATTCTTTTATGAACAACCAAAATGATGGCTATCCTGAATATGGATTTAACTTTGTTCTGACCCCGATAATTCAGCGTCATTCCGGTATGCTTTTTAGCCGGAATCTATTCTTTTATGAACAACCAAAATGATGGCTATCCTGAATATGGATTTAACTTTGTTCTGACCCCGATAATTCAGCGTCATTCCGGTATGCTTTTTAGCCGGAATCTATTCTTTTATGAACAACCAAAATGATGGCTATCCTGAATATGGATTTAACTTTGTTCTGACCCCGATAGTTTAGCACCCAATCTCGACTTCCTTGTCGAGCTGTTCAACTGGGCGAAGCCGTGCTTCTAAAAAAACCAGTTTCACCCATGCCATTTGCCCCAAGAATAAGCCATTTTTAGCTGAAACTTTAAATGCGGGAAGGCAGTTCCGGAGCCACCAAAGATTAGAATTAAGGAATGAGAAAAACGACTTTCTTGGATGAAAATTATGATGGCGTTCTGTTTATTGGTCCTGTTAATTCTCAGCTCTAAAGCTTCATATACCTTGTAAATTGCTTGTTGTCAGTAATGGCAAGCACAACAACACGCTCTTTTTCTTCATCAATTTTAAAGTATGCAGTGTAATGGGTATGCTTTGGGAAAATGAATTTACGTACATCGACATTATGTACTGGGTGTTTGTGGGGAAAACTAGGCAATGATGATGTTAGTGTTTGGTAAAGATCAATTACAAATTGATCGGCAATGGCAAAATTTAGGCTATCTTCAAAAATGTAATTTTGAATATTGATTAAGTCTTCTCTTGATTCAAGAGAAAAAATGAGTTGGTAATTTCTCATTAATCAACTGATGTTATACGGCTTCTTGCATCGAATAAAAGATTGTTTATGAAATCATCATTTGCTTCATAAAATTGCCCATTTTTAACTTGCTCTTGAGCACGAGCTAGTTTTCTCTCTAAAGCTCGTTCAGTTACAGCAGACAAGATCATTTCTTCTGCTTCTATAACAGATGAAACTTTACCCGTTTTGACCTGTTCATCAATAAATATATCAATAGGTTGTGTTAGTGCACTCATAGGAAATACCTTAAAAGTAATACTTCTATTTTTCAGTTTACAGTAAAAGCCAATATATGAAAAACCACTAATAGATAATCGATAAGTAATGTTGGTAACTAACAACTATCATGCCTGTCATGTTAGTGCTGCAACTCATCAGTTGATAATAAGTTTCGTATTAGCCGACTTTTAAATACCCGTATCATTATTCAAAGTCAGCTAATTCTTTATCAGAAGCGCTTAGCAATTGTTCGGCTCCTAATAACGCAATCGATGCCAGACGAGCACTTGATGGACGAAATTGAGAGCTTTGAGACTTAGACTCTATCAGCCTAACCATCTGTTCATACAGAGCAGCGCTAACCATATACCCAGCTGTCTTGTTATTAGATAAAACAGCTACTGGTTCATCTATAAAATAATCCATTGGCTTTTTTCTTAACTCAGAAACTGAAACCGTTTTTTCGGCCAAAATCGATTGTACTGGCATATACTCTCCTAAAAAAAACACAACATTAGACTTAATTATGTACAAAATTTTGTACTTTACAACTTAAGTTTAGTTGTTAATCACTCTAATGCCATTAATTGGACTGCGTACTTACATCCGAGAGTAGAGTAAAAATAAGAGCATCGGCGAGGCCGACTCTGAGTTTTAAGGGCTTCGCCATTATTTAATATTGATGATTTTAAGTCGAAGTCACTTAATTTGACTCTGTTCCTTTTACTTTTGTTAACTAAAAGCATGTGCTGTGCACACTGGAATCCTTTCCAGACTTCAAACAGCATCCCTGCAGTCTGACTTACTTTCTTGCTACAGCTCAAGAAAGTAAGCAAAGAAAGCCGCTCGCCAAAATATGTTCTTCATCCAATTATTTTTGATATTTAGCAGGTCGTCGTAATGTGCTCCCAGCACTCTACGACTCAATTTATATCCATATAAATTGCCCTACAAAATATCAAAAATAATCGGCGAACATACATGCGAGGAGAAATCAAAAGATAAGAGCATCGGCTGGGCCGATTCAGTTTTTTAACGGATTAACTATTATTTAATATTGATGATTTTAGGTCGAAGTCACTTAATTTGACTCTGCCCCTTTTACTTATTCATAGAACTTCAAACGAGAAAATAGCTTGTGCTATTATCAGCAGTTGATAAGATACGTTACTTATGTATAAGCATACAGCCTTTTAATTGACCAAACGTTGCTTTATGCACTCGCTGGCTTTCTACCCAGTCGCGAACAAACGATTCGAGTAAACAATGAAAAACGTAAAACAATCGCGCTGTGTAATAGGGATTAAAGGACAAACGCCCGACCCAGATTACCCTGTTGATATTTGGTTCGACTCGCTTAAATCCGTGGCTAATGTGCTGTCGAAAGAAAACCAGCAATTGTTAAAAATAATCGCCAAACAACAGCCGCAATCGGTCACTGAACTAGCCTCACTTACGGGGCGTGCTGTCAGTAATGTGTCGAGAACACTTAAGACATTGGGCAAGTACAATTTAGTTGAAATGCAAAGTACAAAAACTATGCTTCGCCCTAAAGTCATTCATCAAGAATTTTTAGTAGTAGTCAATAATGAAAAATAAAAACAAGGTCCTGCTACAAGCAGAAGAACTTATTAAGCCCTTAGCACTTGCTCATGTACCACAAGACAGTGACGTTAAAGCGACAATTGATCAATGGTTACACGCCATTGCAACCGATAACCAGTTTTACTGTAATCCAGATATTAGTAAGCCTGAACAGCTCAAAAAAAGTGTAATAAGCCTGTTAGAACACAATGGTTTATATTCAACACGAGAAGCGTTCTTTAATGATGTCTTTGGTGCTTTAAAGTTAAAACCAGATTTTGACAGTAAATTTCGCTTTATTGATTTATTTGCGGGAATCGGCGGAGTTCGACTCGGTTTTCAACAAAATGGCGGTGTTTGTGTATTTTCTTCTGAATTTGATAAACACGCTCAACAAACCTACAAAAATAACCATGGTGAAATACCATTTGGAGATATAACAAAGATCCCAGCGAACGAAATCCCTGAGCACGACGTTCTTTTAGCTGGTTTCCCTTGTCAGCCGTTTTCGCATGCAGGTCTTAAACTAGGGATTGAAGATACCAGAGGCACACTGTTTCACGACATAGCCTACATATTAGAGACGAAGAAACCTAAGTTTGCGTTACTAGAAAATGTTAAAGGTCTGATTAGTCATGACAAGGGCTATACATTGAGGGTTATCCTAAAAACGTTAACCAAAATAGGATATAGCTGTAATATTCCGAAAAGTGTTATTGAGCATGGGTCTACAAAAGAGATTCAAACCTTAGCTAAGGAAATGGTTCTGAAATCAGTGGACTTTGGAATACCACAGAATAGACAGCGCATATATATAGTTTTATGGCGTGATGGCGAAGTTGATAAGTTTGAATATCCAAAACCACTAGATGTTGAAGTTAAAGTTGGTGACAAATTAGAGAAAACCCCAGACCCTAAATTAACAATTTCGGATAGATTATGGGCGGGGCATCAACGAAGAAAAATTGAAAACAAAAAGAATGGTAAAGGTTTTGGTTTTGGTTTAGTTACAGAAGATTCGCCTTATACAAACACCATCTCAGCAAGATATTACAAAGATGGTAGTGAAGTTTTGATCGATCAGGTTGGAAAGAACCCTCGGAAAATTAGTCCAAGAGAGGCTGCTCGCTTGCAAGGTTTTCCAGATCAATTTGAACCAAGCGCTTCAAAAGTGCAGGCTTATAAACAATTTGGTAATAGCGTTACTGTTAATGTAATTAACGCAATTTCAAATCAGATTTCAAAGTACTTTTAAGGATTAATAATGCTAGTAGATTTAAGGAAATACGGTGCGAAAAATTCCGATGCTGTAGTTAATACTAACACACTAAAAGAAATTAAGTTGCCACTTAGTCTTAGGGAAAAAATTGAAGGGAATGTTTTAACAGGTAAGCTTTCTGTTAACCCTTATACAGCATTTTCTAATACTAGCGCGACAAACTACGCTGTCATGCCCAATCAGATTTTTAGATTTGCATGTGAAATTTATGATGCTGCATTCGAAGTATTTGCATACTTTGAAGCTTTAGATAATCTAAAAAAAGAAATAAATATAATAGAGTTATTTTCTGAAAATGTAGAAGAAATAGAGGCCCAAATACTAGAGGTAGGCATACTGGAAAAAGTGGATGCTGAATTGCTCGCTCAGTTTATATCTTTTCCAAAGAAAAAAGGTGAGAAAAATGAATTTAGACTTGGTGCTAAATCAATTTTCAACAAAAGTGACACTGGCAAGATAACTGTTCGTTCGAATGAGGATTGTTTTGGGTCAATCGTATTAACAATGGTTAATCTACCAAATTCATCATCTAGTATTTTTGGTGACTTGGTTTATTCATTAGTCCAGAACAAAGATTTGTTCGATGAAATACGCATTTACTTTGACAAAATGACTAGTACCACTCCCCCTGCAATCGTTACAGGCTCTTGCATCGAATTACCCAAACCCTTCCTCCTTCTCGCGGGTATCTCAGGCACAGGTAAAACCCGTTTTGTGCGTGAGCAAGCAAAAACATCAAAGCAGTTTACTGAAACTTATTGTTTAACCTCAGTAAGACCCGACTGGCATGAGCCGAGTGATTTGCTTGGTTATATCTCCCGTTTAAACGGCGCAGCTGAATACATCACCACGGATGTATTGCAGTTTATCGCTAAAGCTTGGCGTGCTATTGCTGATAGCGGCTTAACCGTTGAAGTTGAAGATAATGACGACCAAGGTGAGCGATTAGTTGTAACAGGTGAACGTGATGCGCTAGATCAGGTATTGCCTTATTGGTTGTGTTTGGATGAAATGAACCTTGCACCCGTTGAGCAGTATTTTGCCGATTATTTGTCAGTGCTCGAAACCCGTGAATGGGATTGGAAAGAAGACAGTAGTTTTACCTATAGCTGTGATGCTTTATTGAAATCTGCCACCATTAAAGCCGTGGCTGATAAAGCAACACTACGCGAGGCGTTAGGTTTTGGTAGCGCTGACGATGGTAAGTATAACGAACTTTGGGATCTGATTTGCCAATATGGTTTAGGTATTCCGTTTAACCTGCTGGTCGCGGGTACGGTAAATATGGATGAAACCACCCACGGCTTTTCTCGCAAGGTAATTGACCGTGCGCTGAGCTTTGATTTTGGTGAATTTTTCCCTAATCACTTTGATGAGTTTTCCGATTTTGGAACCCAAAAAAGTTGTAACAAACGCCTCAGTTACCCAGTTAGGTCGCACGCCAGCAAAGCGGAGTTAGCTAATACCATGGATCCCGATGGTAAAGAAACCGTTAAGTTTTTAACGGCGGTAAACGCAGTGCTAAAAAACACACCATTTGAATTGGCGTTCCGCGCCCTCAATGAATTACTACTTGCCGTTGCTAGCACCCAACCACAAGATGACCTTACCCTAAAAGCTGTTTGGGATGACTTTATGATGTGTAAAGTGCTGCCGCGTATTGAAGGTGATGAAGATAAATTAGTTGGGCATAGCGATAAGAATATTTTAGAAGCGTTGCTAAACGTTTTAGAAGAGCAGTTGGCAGGGGCTTGGGAAAACGGGCGACCGGATTTGTACCGTGAAAAAGTAGAATCAGAAGGTGAAACCATTACAGTCGAGTGTCGTTCTAAGAAAAAATTAAGTTGGATGAATGACCAACTTGTTTGTGGTTTTACATCTTTTTGGCCTTAAATCAACGGATTTTTATACTTTGGCGGTAATGGAACATGGCTAAAAATACTGAATTGTTGAGCTATGAACATGATGACTTTGATATTCATGTATCTACAGATAGCTTAGATTCCCCTCGTAACAAACTAAAAAGGACTTATTTGTCACGGCCTGTTGAGCTACCAAAATATAAAGAAATGCTTGTGTTGGTTGGTTCTCAGCCAATGCTACCTAGCCTTAATATTGTGGGGCCACCACATATTCAACCGTTCTTTTTCGAAAACCGCCAGTATTGGTTTGAAATTGAGTTTAATGACCATGTTGATAAAGACTCTTTTTCCGTCAATCATAAGTATGCTTTGCTTGATCAAAGCTTTTCTGCTCACCCAAAACGTAAGTCATTAAATGCAGCGATTAATTTTGGTAACGATGTTGGGTTATGTCGTTTTGAAATCCAATACAGTATTGATGGGATTCAGCAATCTGTACCTGTAGCTTTTACCGTTTTTGCAACGAAAATGATACAAGCTCAAGATCTGAGCATTATGAACCAAGAAATAGATCGTGTTTATCCGCTGTGGCGATATGCCATTAGCGGTAAAACAACGCATACTCAAGGCAGATCAACTAAACAACCCGAGAAATTTGAACTCTTTTGGTTAGCGCAATTTGAGCGTTTAGTTGCCGAGTTTAATCAAGGTGTTAAAAGAGTATTAAATGCTCCTCATAATCGCTTACAGTCTTATAGTTTTCAGCAAAAACTAGAGAGAGTAAACAAAAGACTAGGAGCGAAACTGGAGCAGAAAGCAAAAGAGTTGATAGCGTCAAAACGCTCATCTCGGCTTGTTATCAAAAAACAGCGCTTGAACCTAGATACCCCAGAAAATCGCTTTATTAAAATGGTTCTTGTGAAAACCAAAATGAACTTATCTCAAATACTTTTGGCTATTCGTACAGAGAAAGATTCAAAAGTATCCAGTTCCTTTCTTGCTTCTTTAGAAGCATGGCGTGATCAAGTTGGGCGGTATGCAAAGCACCCGTTATGGCAAGAGGTTGGTGATTTTAAAGGCCAATATACCGAATCTAAAGTGCTACAAGAAGCTGCTGGTTATTCAAAGGTTTATAAAGTTTGGCAACAATTGAAATACTACTTAAATGAGAGTCTTGGAGAAAGCCGTTTATCCATGAAGTCTGTTGCGGATATTTATGAGATTTGGTGTTTCTTAGAAGTAAAGTCAATTATTGAGTCTTTGGGCTTTAAAGAACAAACTAAAACCCTTAGCAATCTTAAACAAGTGCAGTTTGAGAAACAATTTTCAAAAGACGAAATGGCTGCTGCTTTTATATATCACCATGAAAGTGATCAAATGCTGATAGAGCTTGCTCATGAACCTTCATTTACGCCTAAGGGCACTGCCAATCGAACTTGGCTTGCAAACCATCGACCTGATATTGTGCTTCGTGTCACACTGAAAAATGGCGAAGCATTCTTTATTTTGTTTGATGCAAAATATCGTATAGACACTACGCAGTTGGGTGATAAAGATGCCGTGCCTGAAGATGCGATTAACCAGATGCATAGATACCGCGATGCGATTATTCACCAACGACTTTTTGAGTACGAGTCACCAATGAAAAGTCGACCTGTTCTTGGCGCGTTTGCTTTATATCCAGGCTTTTTTCCAATTCAAAAATCTGAACCAAACCCTTACGCTGAAGCTATCAAGGAGATTGGTATTGGTGCATTTCCACTATTGCCAAGTGAGTGTAATCAAGAGTCTAATAATTATTGGATAAAAGAATATTTAGCTCAGAAGCTTGGTAAAACTCGAGAGGCTTTGGGATACAACAAATCTTCGTCATATGATTATCATTTTGTTGAAGATTCTGCCCGGATTGCTCCTTATGGCGTCAATGTGTCTAGGCACTACGGTTTAACATTCGTGGCGCCAGTGAATGAACTTGATCGTGACCAAGAGTATTTGGAAAAAGCTAAAAGAGGTAGTTTAAAGGGGTACCATACAAGACTTATCGCGACTAATCGTCAAAATGTACACAGAAACATTGTACGTGAAATACGTTATCTTGTACTCACAGTCCGTGACAGTGATCAAGATAGGGAACAATTAGGAAAATACTTGTATTCAGTCGCTAGTGTGAAGCTTTTACCGAGGCGCGATATTGATAAAGAAATAACAGGAAAAGAGAGCGACGCGACTGAAAAATACTGGGTGTTTGAGTTTTCCGGAGCGCCTGTTCTTTTAAGTAATGTAATTAAAAAGCCCTATGAAGAACATTTCAACTTCAAACTAATAAAGGCTGAACGTTTACCAGAGATTTCCCATTGGGGTGAGATTCAAGGTAACTTAGAACTGTACGAAGATTTGAGCCCTACATGGTAAAAATATCACCCTGCAAGAAATGCCATTTGAACGCTGTTAAGTAAAAACTGATACCATTTAAAATGATTTCATTTAGATGATGCGAAGCCTTTGTAAATTCGAATAAAAGAAGACATAGCCAATTTAGTTGCCATAAAAATTCATATCCATCGAACGTAAACTGTTGTTTTTAGTATTTTTATTGAACTACCGAGACTACTATTTTTACCTGTTAAAGCAAAGTAAATATTTTTAGCCCTCAAACTATCTTAGTGAGCGCAGCTCATGCCTTGGCGGCAAAGCGGTCGCCGCGCGGCCGCTGCTTTTGACTTACCCTCGACTCAAAGCTCGCCATTTTTCTACTCTTTTTTGTAGGGCAATCGCCATGGATAGGCGATTGAGTAATAGCTCGTCTGGAACGAATTATTACGACCTGCAAAAATGAGTAGAAAAGTGGATGAAGAGTTTTGCCCTCGAGCGGCTTCTTTTTGGTTACTTTATTCTTAGCTGCAGAAGAAAAAGTGACTGGCTTGAAGGGATTCAAGTCAAAAACGCAATGGATTGCGGTAAGCGCAGCGCATGCTTTGGCGGCAAAGCCGTTACTCTCAAGTCAAAAACCATCAGCGGGCGCCGCGCGGGACGATGGCGCCAAGCGTGCTTTGTAGTTACCAAAAACAAAACAACACTACCAAAACTTCAGCCACAAGGCACTTAACGACAGTAAAAAAAGCCACTCAATTGAATTACTAGGACACACATCGTAGGACAATAAACAAAACAACCATCAAACATTAAATTAGATATGTCTGGTGAAATCCATTTCAGTACGAAGCACGCGGCCTATAACAATGTCGGATGTTTCGATTCGATAATAAATGGAATGAGCGCCAGAAATCACACGGCGGCAATTGGGGTAAATGCCATCAATGGCGGCATACTGAAAAGGATTTTCAGCCGCCTTTTGGCACTTTTCAATGATAGATTCATAATAAATTATGGCCGCGTTAAGGCCATATTCTTCAATTCCAGAGTAGGGCCTGTTGAGCTTTCATATATCACCGAGATTTTCCTCAAAATGTTCTTAATCAAGGCGAAGCATGTGAAGTTTGGCCATCCAAATAAACAGGCTTCAACGCCGAGTAAGTGCGTTTTGAGGAAAACCCTAAAGGGCTGGGCCATTTATCCGGCTACCTTCGTTGTTCATCTATCGTTTAGAGTGACTAAACTTCAAGACGAACGCCTCGTTATCCAAATAAATGACCTCAGTCTCGATTGACATATGAAAGCTCAACAGGCCCTGATATTGCGCTAAGATCTTCATCTGCTTTTTCTGTAAAAACGTACATTACTGTATGTTTTTCTTGCTCAAAACGTCTTGCATAATATCCTCAGCACTTCGGGGGCTTATACCGCTGTTAAACCCCTCATCTAACAACCCACGTAAAACCGCTAGGCTAGATTGTGCTTTCTGCTCTTGAAGCAAGCGCAAAGCTTCACGCACAACTTCACTTTGGTTGTTATATTCACCCGCCGCAACCAAGTCCTCGATAAAAGTGCCAAGCTCACTGCTGGGCTGAAATGTAATAGTACGAGCCATAAAAACCTCATGTAAGTTTTGTACTTACATTGAAATTACACGTGGAATTCCATTGACGCAAGAATATTCATATCCATCGAACGTAAACTGTTGTTTTTATTATTTATTTCATGCAACCGAGAAGACTGTTTTTACCTGCTAAAGTAAAGTAAATATTTTTTGCCCTCAAACTATCTTAGTGAGCACAGCTCATGCTTTGGCGGCAAAGCCGCTGTTTGTTACTAACGTACTTCTAGATCCCCATCAACAACGCGTCATAAGCATTGACAATAGCATCTCGTGAATCCATAACGTTACCAACAAGATCACTTAGTCTATTACTTTCAATGGTCGCCATAACATTCATGCAAAGGTGAAACTCAGTGTCATTTATGGATATAGGCACACTGACTTTATCAAAAGCAACAGTTGCATCGTCAGTAACAAAGCACACAACACGAGTAAATAACCCATCCAACAATTCACTTTGTAGACAGCATACATAAGGATATAGCGCTCGCCCTTTGACAATTGGGTTGAGATAAACATCGAACTGTTTCATAACAGATTAAATTGCCATATCTTCATCATCAAAAGGTAAGCCGTTATCGGCAATATGCTGGTTATAACGCTCTATTTTACTTTTGTTGACCTCTTGCCACTTTTTAGCAATATCGGCGCGCAACGTCCGTTCAAGGGTCTGACTCATATTAATACCGAGCTTTTTAGCATCATCAGACAATGATTTGGAAATGTACAAATTCACTCTGGATTTATCTTGGGTAGCTTGCATTAGACACTTCTCATACTTACGTTATATACACACTAAACTATACACACAAACTTTAACAATAAAAAACTTCGACGCCGAGTTTTATCAGGACACCTTGAAAGTGGCTCTTAGAATTAAAGAAGTAGCACAACAAACTTCCTTTGGCGGCAAAGCCATGGATTGTTCACGCAGCGAATACTTTAGCGTCCGCAGCACTTGCCCTAAGTGCAAAGCACAACTAACACCTCGCATTTGAGCCGAATAATAAATGGTATTCGGCTCATTCTTTGAAAAATCAAAAAGCGGACACATAAAGGTTGATGTATGTATATCTGGCAATATCCAAATTGGACAGAATTTACTTATAACCCGTTACGCGATCAAGAGTTGTTGATCTTTGGTGAGCTTTTAACAGGACAGTCAGGCCATTGATAGTGATTGTGGTAGTTTGATGGTGAACTCGTCACCGCGCTGGGATAATTTCAATTATCCACCATAGTTGCGGATAAAGCAGTCGACTCACTTTGAATGAGCCAACCGCATCAAAATTGACTTTGGTGTTATTTGAATTTAGTTGAATCTAGTAAAATTTCAGTTTCGCTCTACGTAAAAATGCAATGAATAACAATGGCATTAACAAAAAGGTAAACGCGCCGCCCCCTGATTCATTGCTTTGAACTGCAGGTGTGGGTGCAGTAGACGTTGGTGTTTCAGGCTGATTGGGTTCGGCCTCTTTTGCCTTCACCAATTTTGTATCCAGGATATTGTTAAAGCCGTTTCTGTCTACGTCAAAGCCCGTTGAGTAAATTTCACCATCTATTACATACTGCTCGGCCGGCGTGACAATCAACCTAAGATCGATTTGGGCCAAAGGTAACAATTGGCCTTTACATTGATAGCCTTCTGACACTGCCACACAAAGGCTATCGGGATCCTCTAGAGATAACACTTGGATAGCTGCATCGGGGCGTATATTAAGTACAAATTCATCAACCCCAATGTTGAGGTTTTCTTGCACCACTATGTCGATGACGGTTTCGGTATCACTACTGGCGTTTTCATTTAAGCTCGCGACAACCGACTGTTCGATGACCTTGCCCTGATTGCGACACCAGCCCACATCACATAACAAATACGCTGCCATACTGATGTCTTCGGTTCTGGCGTTAGTAGAATACATTAATTGTGCAGGCTGCACGTCGAAAGAAAAATGACTGCCCGCTTGTCCGTCCACACTACCAGTGTCTGGATTAGGCGTGGCGTACATATAAACGTAACCATCTTGATGGCCAGAAGTCAGTTCAGCTCTGGCTGCATCACGTGAAGCTGGCGAACCACCAAACCAAAAATTGTCTGTAGAAAGGTAAGCATCGGTCTTTTTTTCCATGCTTAAAGACTCAAACTCTTTGATGATCCCATCATCGTTATAGAATAAATAGGGTGACAAATGACCATCGCGGCTAACAGGCTCGGGAAGACAATTGCCCAAACAATCTGTTCTGCCAAATCCTAATACATGCATCATTTCATGGTATGCGGCGTAAACAAAACTAGGATGTTTGTCATCACCCGATGCCGTGAATGTTGCAATGTTTGGCATAAAGGATACTAAGGCGTCTTCATCTGACTGGTAGTCTTGTGAAAGTAACGCACTGACTAAGGTACCTGGGTAAGAACTACCTATTTGCATTACACCAAATTCATCAGTCATAGTACCTTCCATGACTTCCGAGTATGCGGGCCCTAAAGTAGTCGCTGCATACCCTTCCCACACATCAAATTCCACATGTAATTTATGTGCAATAGGGCCGTGGTTAAATTGTAGCGAAACAGCCCGAGTAACATGCGCAAGTAGCGCTTGGCGATGCTCGCCTAAGGTGGTTTCTGTGCCATCACTAGTAGTAAAAGGCTCTGTGCTAAATGCCCCTTTGCCTGGTTCATCTATGTAGGTTATCTCGAACTTGCTTAAATTCTCTGCTACCGCAGCGGTACTTAATAATGTGCTAAATAAAACGCCTGTGTACTTCAATATCCTGTGCCCCTTGCTTTTATCAAGCAGCACCTTATAACTGACTTGCAGGGTATAAAAGTATCAGTACACATACCTAGGTATAAACCCCGTCCTGTCCTCATTAAATTTCTCATATAATTATCAAGCATCACCCAAGAGACTGATAATTATAAATAAATTGTTCAAAAATCACTCTCTCACTATTTAATCAGTGATGAGTTGAACTCATCATAAGAAAATTTATGGACGAACCAATGAAGAAAAGTCTTACAACCAGTTTATTAGTATCCTGGGGATTAAGATGCTTATCGAGTCACCCACTACAATTGCAATAAAAACTATTGCGAGTAAAAGTGGGATAAAAAGGGTTGTAATCAATTTAGTTGAATACAACGGCTCTGACACTTAGACGATTCCCTTACCCGATTGAACGCAAAATTAATATTGTTTGCCTGTTCATTATTTTAGTGAGCGCGGCACAATGTTGCTCAGAAAGCCCTTAATTTTACGTTCAAAAAGTAGCTAACCCACCTCTTTCAGTTGCTGCTCTTCTAAACGTTCAAGCAAATTAACATTGTTAGGCAACAACGACTTGCGTTTCTCGTTTTCTACTGTGCGCCTTTGGGCCTCTTCAAATATGACTTCTTTTTGCTGTTGTAATGCCTTAATCAGTTGCTTTTTTTGTTTGCCACTAAGGTCTGGGTTATTTTCAATGTTTTGGATTTTCTCTTCGATTTCCTGGAGCTTTTCTCGATCAATGCCCATACGGGCGTCGAGTAAAAGTTGCATCATATTGGAATAGTTTGAATCGGTTTCATCTACGGTAGGCTGTTTTTCTTCAGTGATGTTATTTGCGGTGTTAGCCACGGTTTGAGCGTTAGGCATAACAAAGGCTGACGTTTCATTCAGAGCAGATTCAAAATCTTCATAAAATCCTTTCAACATTAGATTGTGGTCGGTCCATCCTTCTAGGTTAACTCTAAATTCAAGGTTACTTCTGAGATCTGTAAATAATGCATCTATACCTTGTTGGCTCCACTGCTGCTCTGGGTTGAGGGCTTGTTTAGGTTGCACACCTTCGATCTTGACCCCAAACACCGCAATATGCATTCTTAACTCAAGCATCATTTTATCTGATTCACTCATGTCAGCGGTGGCACTTTCCCAAGCGGTTTTAACAAAGGCAGGGGCATTAACAGGAGGGAAAATAAGATTGTTTGCCGCGCCAACTTCAACAATACCATCATTATTTAAATCAACTTTGTCTGAGTGGTCGGGTTGACTTAATAAGTTTATGGCACCTTCTTCAGACAAACTCGAGACATTGATAGGCGCGGCTAATGAATTCGCTTTTTGTACTAGTGCGAGTTCACTTGCAGACATAGCAAGTAACCTGTCTTTTGCTGAGCCTTGAGAATCTTTAGCTTGGTTTAGGATGTTAGAGAACTGTTGGATCTCATCGTTATTAAGTTGCCTAAGGCTGAGTAAATTAAGTGACTTTTCGCTAAATTGAATGCTGTTGATCATCATTGGTCCTCGAATAAATGGTGGCACTTTGTTGCCGCTTTACCCTACTCCACGGAAAGACACAGCCCTAAGTTCTAAAAAGCAGACAAAAGTCTTGGCCACTATCACTCGTTTCAAAGGGCAGCCTTGCTGTTAAGTCCATTAATAAACAAAGACCAATAGACATGTATTTATTCAGAGCAGAGACATTAAGGTCGACCCCTTAGGGCAATTTTTAAGCCATAATTGATGAAGTGCCCAGGAACAAAATGCTTGAATTGAATTTAATTTGAATGCAAGTGCTGGATATGACACTAGGATCTTTGCGAGGTATCAAAAGAGTGTCTGATGACGATTAAG
>TARA_R110000751_G_scaffold301415_9_pt1 | contig 33815 bp, 27 predicted proteins | sample TARA_R110000751 | Tara Oceans TARA_R110000751 (sample SAMEA4398001) | marine metagenome | biome: Polar Biome; feature: [MES] marine water layer (ENVO:01000295) within the mesopelagic zone...; material: water (ENVO:00002006), including particulate matter (ENVO:01000060) such... | reverse complement strand
CGTATAAAGGACAAATCCTAAATCAGATTGCCACGCAAATGATGGCAGATACCCAAGATCTCGTCCCTAATTGGTTGATTGCTACTCCAGATCCTAATGTTGCAATAGGTCACCTTTGTGAGCCATTTAAAGTGGAAATGGTCATTCGTGGATACATGGCTGGTCACGCTGCAAGGGAATACAAAGCTGGTAAAAGAATGCTTTGTGGTGTTGCTATGCCAGAAGGAATGAAGGAAAATGATGCATTTCCGAATCCCATCATTACCCCAGCTACCAAAGCCGAAATGGGTGACCATGATGAAGACATTTCCAGAGAAGATATTCTTGCAAAAGGCATTGTTTCCTCTGCAGATTATGAAGTTTTAGAAAAATATACTAAAGCCTTGTTTCAAAGAGGTACTGAACTAGCTGCAAAACGCGGATTGATTCTCGTGGATACCAAGTATGAATTTGGTAAAACAAAAGAAGGAGAAATAGTCCTTATAGATGAAATTCACACACCAGATTCTTCTAGGTATTTCTACGCAGAGGCTTATCAGGAGCGTCAAGATAAAGGAGAATCTCAAAAACAATTGAGTAAAGAATTTGTGCGTCAGTGGTTGATTGCTAATGATTTTCAAGGTCTTGAAGGGCAAAAAGTACCTGAAATGACTGATGAATACATAGCATCAGTGAGCGATCGCTACATTGAACTTTACGAGAATATTACAGGAAAAACTTTTGAAAAAGCAAACACTTTAGATATCCTGTCGCGTATAGAGACCAATGTGTTGGCTTGGATGGAAAAAAGATCCTAGTTATCAAATGTGTTGTTAAATAATGATGAAGCAACTTTTTTAAAGCATGCCTAATGAATACGTCTTTACATAGGATCACATCATTGTAGCTTTTTTTGCTAATATTCTGAAAGAACTCCAATTTAATAAGCTTAGCAGGTATCCGTGTAGAACTCCAGGACTTTAAACTGGCTGGTAAAAATGCTGCGGTTGTTATTGATAAGGTAATTTTATTTGAAAACCTTTAAGCTTTCCTACTGCTTCTCTCTTTCAAAACTATAAAGGTTAGACTGTTTCCAGTTGAAGTACTGAATTAAATTTAGCACAGGATTTGTCGAAAACCTAAAAAAAAGAAAGACTCTGTAAGAATTACAAATCAAATAACAGTAACCGTTAAAGCCTTCTAAAGTTTTCTTTATCATGGGAATTATCATTGTATTTTTAAAATAAAAAGATGATCACGACCATAAATCCATACAACGGTAAAGAGTTGCATCAATACCAAGAACTGACCAAAAAGGATATAAAAGCCAAATTAGAAACGGCTCAAAAAACTTTTGAAGATTGGAGAACCACTAGTTTTGAACATCGTGCAAACCACCTGCGCAAAGTAGGGGCATTGCTGAGGAAAAATAAGGAATCTTACGCAAAATTAATGACCGCTGAGATGGGCAAGCCAGTTTCACAATCTAAAGGCGAACTAGAAAAATGCGCTTGGTTGTGTGATCATTATGCTGCAAATGCTTCAGGTTATCTCGCAAAAGAACATATAGAAACAGAGCATTTTAAATCTTATGTAAGTTATGAGCCTATAGGTGTTGTGCTTGCTGTCATGCCTTGGAATTATCCGTTTTGGCAAGTTTTTCGTTTTATAGCACCAGCCCTTATGGCAGGTAATGTGGGCGTTTTGAAACATGCGAGCAGTGTCATGGGATGTGCCGAATTAATCCAAGATATCTTCTTAGAGGCTGGTTTTCCACAAGGTTGTTTTCAGAATTTTGTAATCGGAAGCGATGCTGTGGAAGCTATTATTGAAAATGATATCATTAAAGCGGTCACCTTAACTGGTTCTAAATCGGCTGGTGCAGCGGTTGCTTCTACCGCTGGAAAACAAATCAAGAAAACGGTATTAGAGTTAGGTGGGAATAACGCCTTAGTGGTGTTTAAGGACGCAAACATTGATGCGACCGTAGAAGAATGTGTGGCTGCTAGGTTTCATAATACAGGACAAAGTTGCATTGCAGGAAAGCGATTACTGCTGCAAGAAGAAATTGCAGAGGAGTTTCTAGATAAATTCACTCAAAAGGTAAAAGCGCTTGTTTCTGGAGATCCGCTAGAAGAAGATACCTACATAGGAGTTATGGCAAGAGAGGATCTGGCTGAAGAGCTAGAAGACCTTATGAATGCCTCTATAGAAAAAGGAGCAGAGCTGCATTGCGGTGGATCCAGGGATAAAACTTATTTTGCTCCGACCATTTTAACTAGTGTCACCTCTGATATGCCTGTTTTTAAAAAGGAAACTTTTGGCCCTTTGATTGCGGTCACTACGTTCAAAACAGAAGAAGAAGCCATTAATTTAGTCAATAATTCCAAATTTGGCCTTGGAGCAAGTCTTTTTTCAAACGATCTAAAAAGAATGGAAGAATTGGCTGCTCAAATAAAAGATGGAGCGGTTTTTATCAATCACAAAGTAGCGAGTCATCCTGCATTGCCTTTTGGCGGTACTGGAATTTCTGGTTATGGTAGGGAATTGTCTTATTACGGGATTAGAGAATTTGTAAATATTAAGACGGTTGTGATCGCATAATGTTTTATGTGTTTCGCTTTCGCGAAAGCGGAACAATCCCATATTTTCTACGTTAAAAAAGAACATAAAAAAAGCCTGTCCATTCTGTATGGACAGGCTTTCTAATTAAAGAATTTTAAGAATTACTTCTTGATAAACTTCTTAGTTACTGTTTGCTCACCATCGTTGATTTGAATGAGATAAACATTTGCCTTAAGTGCCGCAACGTCAATTGCATTTCCATTTAGGGTTCCCGTCGCAACACGTTGTCCACTGATGTTGTAGATCGTGTAAGTTACCTTTTCACCAGTTGCCGTTGTAAATAAATCGGCACCGCTTACTGGGTTAGGATAGATGGAAATACTTGTAGGGATGTTCACGAGGCTTGCCGTAGCTTCTCGCGCAGTTCCACAAGTTCCTAAATTAGCCCAACTCGCAGCCAATCTTTCAAAAAGAGTGTTTTGATATACCACACGATCACCTACAGAATAGGCGAGGGCACTATTGTATGCAGGAACGCCAGCACACTTATCAGTTGAGACGGCACCACTTGTAATTTTTAAATCATCTACAGCGATGTCACCTTGCCATGAAGTAGTAGTATTTACGGTCAATCTTAATTGAAGATCAGTACCCGCATATGCCGCAAGATTCACATTAGCGGTTAACCATGCTGCCCCTTGATCACCAGACTTCGTAAATATAGTAGTATAAGCACCACCAGTACTCGCTTCAACGTTAAGAGTCCCTACTGCGTTACCTGTCATCTGGTATTGGAAGGATAAGTTAGCATTATTCTGACTGCTTAAGTCAATACACGGAGAATCTAGAGAAGCCGTTTTACTAAAGTTAGGGTCAGAAGCTTCTACATAAACATAGAAAGAACCTTGAGCAGCCGCAGTTGGACCTGTACTACCTGATGGAGTTCCGCCTGATCTTAAAGTCCAGTCCAGTGTATCGCTGTTGTTTTGTGACCACTGTCCTAAAGTGTTTTCAAATCCTTCAGCATAAGGGAAAGAAGAAACACCATTTAAACAACTAGAACCAGTAGTAGCTGCTGTAATTCCAAATCCATCTACAGCGATGTCACCTTGCCAAGAGCCTGTAGTGTCTACTACGAGTCTTACTTGTGCTGTATTAGCACTTAATGAAGCCGTTCCAGTTAACCATGCTGCCCCTTGATCACCTGTTTTGGTAAATACGGTTGACCATGCAGTGGATCCGTCAGCTCTTGCTTGTAATCTTAATGTTCCAACAGAAGGACCTGTCATTTGATAGCTAAAAGAAGCAGTAGGAGTCGCCCCACTTGCAAAGTTTAAACATGGAGAGTTCAAAACAGCTGTCTTATTAAAGTTAGGATCAGATGCTTCTACAAATACGTAGAAAGAACCTTGGTCTGCTCCAGTTGGGCCCGTACCGCTTGATGGAGTTCCACCTGATTGTATGGTCCAGTCTAAAGTGTCGCCAGAATCCTGTGTCCAGCCACCTAATGTGTTTTCGAAGCCATTAGAATAAGGGAAACTGTTTATAGTACTGCTACATCCAGTAGCACCACCGCCACCAGAAGGAGGAGTACATTTAGTTGATTGTGCTAAAGCAGCGTGAAAACCACCGCTTAATAAGTTAGCTCTCATACGCGCTTTTTGACCTAGAGTAAATAGGTTCATACAAGAGTCATTAGAATAGTCCATATAATTTTGAACCATATCGGTAGTACCACAAGAAACAGTTCCTATAGCACATCCACCATTTGAGGCGTCAGATTCTGGAGTATCTGTCACAAAATCATCAACACCACAAGGTCCATCACCCCAAATATGGCGAAGGCCAAAAAGGTGACCTACTTCGTGAGTCGTAGTTCTACCACCATCAAAAGGAGCAGATACCGAACCGGTACGACCAAAGTAGTTATACCCCATTACCACACCGTCTGTAGCTCGACTTCCACCTGGGAATTGTGCATAACCTAAAATACCAGCTTGTCCGTTACTATTTAAAGCAGAAACGGTCCACATATTAAGGTATTGGGTAGTATCCCAAGGGGTTGTTCCTCCTGTTGCAGCACTTTTCATTCTGTTTTGAGTAGTATTCCAAGAAGTTATAGACGATGCCTTTCTGGTAATACCGTTGGTAGCATTTCCATTGGGATCTACTTGAGCAAGACAGAATTCAATTTGCATGTCTGCTGCTTGAGACCAAACATTATCAGCATCGCTGTTGGTTCTTCTGAAGTCTTCGTTAAGCACATCTATTTGAGATTGAATTTGTGCAATGCTTATATTTTGAGTCGAGTTACTGTACAATACATGTACTACTACAGGAATAGTAATAATGCTGCCATTAACTGCTTTTTGAATAAGTAATTCATTTGCTTTTTGCTGTGTGTATCGCTCCACATTTTCTACACTTCTTGCTAATGCTGGATTTTGAGACATCGCCAGCTGTAAGTCTTCATGGGTAGAACACTGTCTTTGTTGTGCAAATGTAAAGGAGGAAAAAAGTACTGCAATAACCAGTACTAATTGTGTAAAGTTTTTTTTCATGATTTGTATTTATATGAACAATTATGAAGCCTAAAATAGGCGCTTTTATCAATTATGCAATAAATCATTTCTTTAGACATCGCAGTATTCAAGGTATTCTGGGAGTTGTTGACAATTTGATAGGTCTAAGTCTTAAATCATAACCATACTATTCTTATAGGCTAATCGATTTGTTGTCAATTTGTTAATTTTTTCATAACTGATATTTCACTAAGATTTTTGTAGCTGATTATATTCCGATTTTTAAGATATCAACATTTATCTCTTTAACGAAATTATAATGCATTTCATCGGTTTTTATTATATTTATGGTATAAATCAAGTCGGTAATTAGGAAAGGAGTATTTTAATTAAGCCAATTTAAAAGGAGGTTTTTTATTCCAAAACCAATAGAATAATGAACTAAAACAAAGGGGGGGGTAAGAACTTAATGAGATCAATGAATATCTAATACTTCTTTGCAAAATTCCTTCAGGTTTAAAAGATTATAAAATTGAGAAAGGGATGATTTTGATCCATAGGGAAGTGGAAGAGCGCTATTATCTTTTACGATTTAGAATGTGATCAACCCCATAATGAGCAGCCATATGTATTTATTCACATCTTATGCTTGAAATATGTTAATTAAATTAGTTTTTGTAGCTAGACAGTAGCGGCTACAATCCTTATATTTCCACTTATACAGATTTTATTTTAATGGACGGAACTACGCAATATACCGAGGATAATATACGCTCTCTCGACTGGAAGGAACACATAAGAATGCGTCCTGGAATGTATATAGGTAAGTTAGGAGATGGCTCAAGTCCTGATGACGGGATTTATATCCTTCTTAAGGAAGTTATAGACAACTCCATAGATGAGTATGTCATGGGAGCCGGAAAAACTATCGAGGTTTCTATTCAGGGAGAACGTGTTATTGTACGCGATTACGGTCGTGGGATTCCATTAGGTAAAGTAGTAGACGTAGTTTCAAAGATGAATACTGGAGGGAAGTACGACTCTAAAGCTTTTAAGAAGTCTGTAGGTTTAAATGGTGTAGGGACCAAAGCTGTAAATGCACTTTCTTCATTTTTTAGAGTAGAATCAACAAGAGATAATAAAAGTGCTAGTGCTGAATTTGAAAGAGGAGAGCTTACTGGAAAGGATTTTCTAGAAGAAACAACTCGACGCAAGGGAACAAAAATGACTTTTATTCCAGATGCTGAGATCTTTAAAAACTTTAAGTACCGACCTGAATATGTAGCGCGTATGTTGAAATACTACGTATACCTTAACCCAGGTCTGACAATAATCTTTAATGGCGAGAAATTTTATTCAGAGCACGGATTAAAAGACTTGTTAAGTGAAACAATCATAGAAAGCGACCGACTGTATCCCATCATTCATTTGAGGTCTGAGGATATTGAGATTGCCATGACGCATAGTAGAACGCAGTACAGTGAGGAGTACCACTCTTTTGCAAATGGTCAAAACACTACTCAGGGTGGAACACACCAAGCCGCTTTTAGAGAAAGTGTAGTAAAAACTATTCGTGAATATTATAATAAAAATTACGATGCCAGCGATATACGTAAATCCATAGTTAGTGCTGTTGCTATTAAAGTAATGGAACCTGTCTTTGAATCACAGACTAAAACAAAACTGGGTTCTACAGAAATGGGAGGAGGCTTACCTACGGTAAGAACTTTTATAAACGATTTCATTAAAAATCAGCTGGACAATTACCTTCACAAGAACCCTTCGACGGCAGATGCGCTTCAAAAGAAAATTGTGCAGGCAGAACGGGAGCGTAAAGAGCTTTCTGGAATTAGAAAATTAGCACGTGATCGTGCTAAAAAATCCAATTTACACAATAAAAAATTGCGTGATTGCCGAGTGCACTTAGGAGATACTAAAAAGGATAATAACTTAGAAAGCACCTTATTTATTACGGAGGGAGATAGTGCCAGTGGGTCCATTACTAAATCTCGTAATGTAAATACACAAGCGGTATTTTCTTTGCGTGGTAAGCCTTTAAACTCTTACAACATGAGCAAAAAAATTGTTTATGAAAATGAGGAGTTTAATTTACTTCAAGCAGCCTTGAACATTGAGGACAGTATGGAGGACTTGCGTTATAATAAAATTGTGATCGCAACAGATGCCGATGTAGATGGAATGCACATCAGATTACTGCTCATTACTTTTTTCCTTCAGTTCTTTCCAGAATTGATCAAGAAAGGACATTTGTATATTTTACAAACGCCATTGTTCAGAGTAAGAAACAAGAAAGAAACCAAATACTGTTATACACCAGCAGAACGTACTGAGGCGATGGCTACATTAGGGAAAAACCCAGAAATCACCCGATTCAAAGGACTTGGAGAGATCAGTCCAGATGAGTTTGTTCATTTTATAGGAGAAGATATACGTCTGGATCCTATTATGTTGGATGATGGAATGAGTATTGAAGATTTGTTGAGGTTCTATATGGGTAAAAACACACCCGATAGACAAGAATTCATTATTGATAATTTGAAAGTGGAATTGGATGTGATTGAAGATCAATAGTAGGTTAAGAATAGGATCTTATTCTGCTTTCGCGAAAGCGAAGCCAATACAAAAGAAACAGTTATCTAATAACTGATAATAATTAACTGATAACGGACTACTGTCCCATGAGTGAAGAAAACGAAGAATTAGAGCATTTAGCAGATGGCTTGGAAGAGCAATCAACAGAAACCATTACACGTGTTACCGGCATGTACAAGGAATGGTTTTTGGATTATGCGAGTTACGTTATTTTGGAACGTGCTGTACCAGCTATTGAAGATGGTTTTAAACCAGTGCAGCGACGCATCATGCAATCCATGAAGGATCTGGATGATGGTCGTTATAATAAGGTAGCAAACATAGTAGGTCATACCATGCAGTACCACCCGCACGGTGATGCGAGTATAGGCGATGCTATGGTGCAAATAGGTCAGAAGGAATTATTGATAGACATGCAAGGAAACTGGGGAAACATACTCACCGGTGATCCTGCGGCTGCTTCTCGTTATATTGAGGCGCGTATTTCTAAGTTTGGATTAGAAGTTCTTTTTAATCCTAAAATTACAGAATGGCAGTCCAGTTATGATGGACGTCGCAAGGAACCTATAAATCTACCAGTAAAATTCCCTTTGTTACTAGCTCAAGGAGCTGAAGGTATTGCTGTAGGATTATCAACAAAAGTATTGCCGCACAATTTCAATGAACTGATCGATGCTTCCATCAAGCATTTACAAGGCAAGCGTTTTAAGATATTCCCTGATTTCCCTACAGGTGGAGCAGCAGATATGTCAAATTACAACGATGGTCTGCGAGGCGGAAAAGTTAGGGTACGCGCAAAGATGCATTCACCAGACAAGAGTTCGATTGTTATTACAGAAATTCCGTTTTCGACAACGACCAGTACACTGATTGATTCGGTCCTTAAAGCAAATGAAAAAGGAAAGATTAAGATCAAGAAAATTGAAGATAATACAGCTGCAAATGTGGAAATTTTGATCCACTTACCATCAGGGTTATCTCCAGATAAAACTATGGATGCGCTTTATGCGTTTACCAATTGTGAGGTGAGTATTTCACCATTGAGTTGTGTAATTGAAGATAATAAACCGCTTTTTGTAGGAGTGACAGAAATGTTGCGCCGCAGTGCAGATCATACGGTAGAGTTACTAAAAGCAGAGTTAGAGATACTGCTTTATGAAGTAGAAGAGCAGTGGCATTTTGCATCCCTAGAGCGTATTTTTATTGAGAATCGCATCTATAGGGAAATAGAAGAAGAAGAGACCTGGGAAGGTGTGATAAGCGCCATAGATAAAGGGTTAAAACCACATATAGGTCATTTAAAAAGAACAATTACAGAAGAAGATATCGTAAGATTGACGGATATACGTATCAAGCGTATTTCAAAATTTGATATTGATAAAGCCCAACAAAAAATTGATGCGCTAGAAGACCGCATCGCAGAATTAATACACCATCTGAAAAATCTCATTCAGTTTGCCATCGATTATTTTACAAAACTGCAAACTGATTATGGAAAAGGTAGGGAACGCAAAACGGAGTTGAAAAACTTTGAAGATATCATTGCTTCTAAGGTGATCATCCGTAATACAAAACTATATGTAAATAGGGAAGAAGGTTTTGTAGGAACTGCCTTGAAGAGAGATGAATATGTTTGCGACTGTTCAGACATTGACGACATTATTTGCTTTACCAAGGAGGGAACTATGATGGTAACTAAAGTTGATGCAAAGACCTTTATCGGTAAAAACATTGTCTACGTGGCTGTTTTTAAGAAAAAAGATAAGCGTACCATATATAATGTCATTTATCGCGACGGTAAAAATGGGCCAAGTTATGTCAAAAGATTTGCTGTGACGAGTATGACTAGAGATAGAGAATACCCTATGGGTAAGGAAGATAAAGGTTCCTACATGCATTATTTTAGTGCAAATCCTAATGGAGAGGCTGAAGTAGTAAGTATTAACCTTCGCCAACAAGGAAGTATTAAAAAGCTCAAATGGGATTTAGATTTTTCAGAAACCTTAATCAAAGGACGTACTTCAAAAGGAAACCAAGTCACTAAATACAACATCAAAAAAGTAGAGCTTAAAGAAGAAGGGGTTTCTACCTTAAAACCACGTAAAATCTGGTTTGATGATACCGTACAACGACTTAATGTAGATGAAAGAGGAGAGTTATTAGGTGAATTTAGAGGTGAAGATCGCTTGTTAGTCATCACCCAAAAGGGTATTGTAAAGACTATTATTCCAGAGGTTACTGCGAGATTTGACGATGATATGGTGGTCTTAGAAAAATGGATACCTAAAAAACCTATTACTGTTATTTATTTTAACGGTGAACGCGAGCTTTTTTATATCAAGAGGTTTTTAATAGAAAATGAAGAGCGCGAAGACTCTATTATTTCAGACCATGAAGGTTCTTATCTAGAAGTGGTCTCTACAGATTATAAACCTATGGCAGAGTTGGTTCATGTAAAACCTAGAGGTAAGGATCAACCAGATAATGAGGAAGTCAACTTAGAAGAGTTTATTTCTATCAAGGGAATCGCTGCACAAGGCAATATGCTGACCAGAAGTAAGATCAAACAAATTAATTTGTTAGCTTCTTTGCCTTATGAGCCAGAAGAAACTATTCCAGCTCAGGAAGTAGAGGTGAATCAAGAGGAAGTCATTAGTCCTAAGAGTTTAGGCGATGATGAAGCTATTACTATGTCTAAAATTGATCCTGATGCACCAGACCCAGACCCAGGTATAGATGATACAGGACAGTCTAGTCTATTTTAAAGTATTTATAAAAGCAATAAAAGCGGTTGAATTTTAAATTTAGCCGCTTTTTTTATTTTAGTTTTACTCTTAGATGCCATCTAGTTTACTGCCATTTTCTATTCTTTATTAGAAACAGACAGAGGGAGTATTTTTAATCAAAAATTCAAAGTTCATAGTATGAAATTATTAAAAGAGTTCAAGGAATTTGCAGTAAAAGGGAATATGATAGATATGGCGGTGGGTATCATTATAGGTACAGCCTTTAATAATGTGGTACAAATACTCGTTAAGAAAGTGATTTTACCCCCGCTTTCTTACCTGACTGATGGTGTAAACTATGAGGATAAAAAATATGTTTTAAGAGAAGCTTTAGAAGGAGGGACTGGCGATCGCGCAAAAGAGATCGCGATAAGTTATGGGGAGCTTATAAATGTGATTATAGATTTTATGGTCATAGGCTTTACGATATTTATAGTCATAAAGCTGATGAATAAACTACGTAACAATGCTCAAGATCCTAGCAATAATAAGATGGTAACGCCTAAGGATATAGAATTGCTCAACGATTTAAAAGAGTTGATGCAAGAACAAAATGCGATCTTAAAGCAGAAGTAATTTTTATAAACGAATCAGAGCATGTCCTTTTAGAAAAATAAATGGTCGTATTTGAATTAGATCTATTCTTTCATAAGGTCTGTAGTTTTTTTGTGCACTTGCTTATTACCACGCAACTTAAAATTGAGAAACTCAATAAACATAGAGAAGAAAATAGCAAAGTATAAATATCCTTTAGGGATGACGCCTGTTTCGCTGCCAAAGAAGCTTAGATGAGCCATATGAGCGCCTTCTGCAATAAGCATAAAACCTATCAAAAGTAAAAAGGCAAGACCTAATACCTGTACCGATGGATGCTTGTTGACAAACTTTCCTACTGGATGTGCAAATAGCAACATTATACCTACTGAAATGACTACAGCTATGATCATCAAGACCAATGCATCATTTGGATCATCACTTAACCCGTTGGTCATTCCTACAGCGGTTAGAATACTATCAAAAGAGAAGACAATGTTGATCATGGTAATTTCTATAATCACTTTAGAAAGAGCTGACGACTGCTTGCGTTTTACTTCATTATGATCGTGTCCTATATCTTCTACCTTTTCATAAATTTCTTGAGTTGCTTTATAGAGTAAGAATAAACCACCAGCAAGCAGTATTAGCGACTGTCCCGAAACTCCACCACTTAACCAACCATAGTCAAAATCAAACCAACTGCTTTGAAGAGAGATCAGCATGCTGATACCAAAGAGTAAAACTATACGTAAAATCATGGCTAACACAAGTCCTAGGTTAGTAGCGCGCTTGCGTTGTGTATCGGGTAATTTATCTGCAGCAAGAGAGATAAAAATAATATTATCTATACCTAAAACTATTTCTAAGAAGGTAAGGGTCAGAAGTGCTATCCAGGCATCTGCGTTTGCAAAGATTTCAAACATGGTAGGGTTGTTTTATTTTTTAACGGCCGTTCCTTTATAAATCTGGTCACGACCGGACTGTTTAAATTCAAAGGTATAGGAATCTTTATTAGTACTCAAGATTTTAAATAGGTAAGCGCGGCTTTCTGCATTTGTTTTAGGATCAATTGGAATCACCCTCCATTCACAATCATTAATCCATTCAATTCTTGAAGTATCTACTTTAGTTTCAAAACGCTCAATTTGGAAATCTTTGGTACGAGTAAATTCAGTCTTTAATAATTTACCGCCACTTTCTTGTTCCCATATAAAGGTACCTTCTTGAAAGTCTTTACAGTCTCTGGTGTTTTCATAGCAACCCGTTGTAAAAAATAAAATTAAGATCAATAGAGGTGAATACTTCATGTAGAATTTTTTTACAAAGTTAATTCTTGATCCTGTAGTTAAGGTATAAAATATTCAAAACTTCCGTCGTCATATAACAAAATTACTTTTTGTATATTTTTCCCTTTACCTATTTTAGGTGTATGAGTGGCTTCTTTGTTATCAGGTGTTGAAAAAAGATCTTGAGACGCTGCTTGCATAGGATCAGGGTGGCTGGATTCCATTGCTTTATTTTCAATAATAGCGGTAGGAGTTGAGCTTTCAGTAGGAGGTGTTGATGGCGCTTCTGATTTGGGGTAAGTTCCTTTACCATTTAGCAGCCAGTCGAAATCTACTTCTGGAAATTCCTTCACGGTATTAATAACAAAATCCAGGCTGGGTTTGTTGCGTCCGGAAAGAATATGTGATATAGAACTACGTCCTACATTAATACGTTCTGCAAAGGAAGAAGCGTTTAAATCGTTCCTGTCCATAATTTTTTGCATTCTTTTTGAAAAATCTGCTGAATTCACCATAGGTTACAAAAGTAAACAAAATATGGTTTACAATTGTGTTTATTAATGTAAACACTTGACTCATGTTAGACATAAACAGTTCATAAAGACTAGATATATAGTAAATCTTTTGTTTATATAAAAGCATTTTAATTACTGAAATACAAATACATAGATTATTAATAATCTTTCCTTAATACTATTGGGTTATTTCAACAAGAAACAGGAGCAACAACACCAGGATAGTTGATTACAATTGTAAACTAAAGTACAGATTGAATTGTTTACATTTGTAACAGGCTAACTGTTTACTTTTGTGAACCTTAAAGAGTTTACATTTGTACTGTTAATAATACTATTCTAATGCATCCTTTTGATACTAGCTTAAAACACCATTCTTAAATGCTTCCTAGATATTACTCCTATATACAATTTGAAGATTACTTCCAGAAGATCTTAAACACTTTAGATGGTTCTGTTTTAAAAGATCTTGTAATAGGTGAATCAGTGCTTAAAAGATCTATTTATGGATTAAAGATAGGATCTGGTAAGGTTAAAGTTTTAGCATGGTCTCAAATGCACGGTAATGAATCTTCTACCACAAGAGCTATTTGTGAGCTTTTAAGAAGGAGTGATTTAGAACATATGTTAGAAAATATTGAATTGTATATTATTCCTATTTTAAATCCAGACGGTGCTGATAATTGGACTAGAGTAAATGCAAATAATGTAGATTTAAATCGCGATGCGGTTTTATTATCACAGCCAGAAAGTATTGTTTTAAGAAAGGTTTTTGATGATTTCCAACCCCATTATTGTTTCAACTTGCATGGACAACGTAGTATTTACGGATCTAAAAATGGTTCAATTCCTGCTCAATTATCTTTTCTTGCTCCTGCAGGAGATAAAAATAAAAACCTTAGCGCTGCCCGTATTAAGGCTATGCATGTTATTAATTCTATAAATACCGACTTAAATCATCACGTAAATGGAATCATAGGTAGGTATAATGATGATTTTAATATCAATTGTGTAGGAGATTTTATGATGAGTAACCTTGTGCCTACTGTCTTATTTGAGGCAGGTCATTCGGGAGATGATTACTCTAGGGATGAAGTGAGCATATTGGTATATAAAGCGCTTCAAATAGCCTTAAAATCTGTTTTTACAAGTCATTTACTTAAGGTTGCTGTTGTGAATGCATATGAATCTATTCCAGAAATGAGCAAAGCTTATGTAGATATCTGGATAAAAAATTATAAATCCCCAGCAGGTCTAAAACATCTCTGTATTCAGTTTCATGAGCAGGTTCAGGATGGTAAGCTCTATTTTATTCCTATACTAATAGGTGTGAATAGAGAAGATGTCTTAAATGGACACCGTGTTATAGACTTGTCAGACGATGACAGTTTTAAAAATGATTTGATTGTAGAAGATAATTTTGAAATTTATTCAGAGTCGTTGAATATTACAATATTTGCTAATTAATTGCAAAAGTGTTGAATTTGTTAGTTTATTATCATCTATTGTCTTTATTTTACGGAAAATTGTTAGAAAAATACATTATTATGGCAAAGATTGACGATATTGATAAGAAAATTCTTGATGTTCTTATTGAGAACACTAGAACACCTTTTACAGATATTGCAAAAAGACTTAATATAAGTGCTGGAACAGTTCATGTTAGGGTGAAGAAAATGGAAGAATCAGGAATTATTCATGGATCTTCATTAACGGTAGATTACCACCAGCTCGGTTATACATTTATAGCTTATATAGGTGTGTTCCTAGAAAAAACAAGTACGACTCAATTTGTATTGAGCAGAATTCAAGAAATTCCTTTTGTCACTGTAGCTCATATTACCACTGGTAAATTCAATATATTTTGTAAAATTCGTGCCAAGGATACAACCCACGCAAAGAAAATTATATTTATGCTGGACGATATTGATGGTGTAAGTCGTACAGAAACGATGATCAGCCTTGAGGAAAGTATCAATGATAAGAAAAGATTGTTGCACAAAGTATTTCAAGACCTGTAATGATCCTTTTAAAAGATCTCGATAAGGAAGAATATTCAGAATATTACACTCCTTATCTCTCTATGCTTGATGGAGAGTCAAGCATAGAATCAGTTTTAGTAGATGCCATCGAGCAGACAGTTCGACTAGTAAACTCTATTGATAAGCCGTTTTCTTATAAATACGCAGAGGGTAAATGGTCTATAGGCCAAGTATTAGAGCACAATTTGGACACGGAGCGTATTTTTGCTTACCGCGCACTTAGGTTTCTGCGCAAAGACGCGACTCCATTACCCGGATTTGATCAAGATCTTTTTGTTGAAAGCTTAGGGGATTCCGCTTTCGCGAAAGCAGAATTGCTATCTTCTATCCAATCAACTAGACAGGCAACCATCGATTTGTTTAAGAACGCTACAGAAGATTCTTTACAGTTTAGAGGAGTTGCAAGTGGTCAGATCATGACTGCAAGGGTGATCCCTTTTTTAATAGCTGGTCATAGTTTGCATCATGAGAACATCATTAAAGAACGCTATCTAGATAAGTAGGTATTCTAATACCTGTTGTAGGAAATTTAATATCATAAAAAGGCTCGCATTTGCGAGCCTTTTTATGATAAGTAAGTTTTAAGGTTTATTGATTAAGCATTACCGGCATTACTAGCATAGTAACATTCTCACCTTCATCAAGCCCGTCCACAGGTGTTAAAATACCTGCGCGATTAGGTAGAGACATTTCTAAAGAAACATCATCACAAGTCAAGTTATTGAGCATTTCAATAAGGAACCTACTATTAAAACCTATTTGCATATCGTCCCCTTGATAATCACAAGTCAGTCGCTCATCAGCTTTATTGCTGTAATCTAGGTCTTCGGCACTTATGTTGAGCTCAGCACCTGCCATCTTAAGTCTGATTTGGTGGGTTGTTTTATTGGAAAAAATACTCACACGTCTTACAGAGTTTAAAAACTGTGTTCTAGAGATGGTCAATTTGTTAGGGTTTTCCTTCGGGATTACCGCTTCATAATTAGGGTATTTCCCATCGATTAAACGGCAAATGATGTTGGTAGAGTCAAAGCTGAATTGCGCGTTGCTATCATTATACTCTATCAGTACTTCAGACTCGCTGCCTTGCAACATTGCTTTAAGAAGGTTTAAAGGTTTCTTAGGCATGATGAATTCTGCTGTTTGACTGGCAGAAAGATCTTCTCTTTTGTAACGCACTAATTTATGAGCGTCTGTAGCCACAAAAGTGAGTGAATCACTTGCAAATTGAAAAAACACACCGCTCATTACAGGCCTTAAATCGTCATTACCAGCAGCAAATATAGTTTTGTTAATTGCTGTAGCAAGGGTGTCTCCCATTATAGTAGTGCTGCTAGGTTCTGAAATAGAAACCGCTTTCGGAAACTCTTCAGCAGCTGCACAAGCTATTTCAGATTTACCTTTATCGTGACTTACGGTCATCATGGTGTCCACAGAATGAAAAGTGAGAGGCTGTTCTGGAAATGTTTTAAGTGTGTCAAGTAGTAATTTTGCGGGTAAAGCAATGCTTCCATCATCTTGACTTTCTACCTCAAGTTTACTGACAATGGTAGTTTCCATGTCGCTAGCAGAGACCTTAAGCTCATTACCAGTTAATTCTAGAAGGAAATTATCTAAAATGGGTAGGGTGTTGTTGTTATTGATGACTCCACCTAATAGTTGGAGGTGTTTTTGCAGATAAGAACTAGATACTATAAATTTCATCTTAATGTTATTATTTGGTGATCTTAACTTCTTTTCTTTAAAGAATTATAAGAAATTAGTTCAAATAGGAAGGGCTTATAAAATAAACTGCAAACCCATTTTTAACGTCTTACAAAGATATTTTATATATAACTAGTAGCATAACATACTTATTAACAATTAAACCCTTTTTATAAATAAAACGAGCATCTTTATCTTATATATCTTGCTTCTTACTTGTGTTTTTTTTGCAGAAATGTTGTTGACTACAGCAAAGATCAAATATGTAATGATCTGGAATTTAATAGCTAAAATAGAAATCAACCAAACTTTAGATGGTTTTTTAAATCTGTCTAACAAAAAGTAATGCCTTCCTATCAACAATATTGTTAGTCTGGCTTGTAGAAAAGAATACAAGGCTCTTATTTATTATAAATATAATAATATGATAGGCTCTGCTTAAATAAATTTATAACTTGCTTTTGAGAATTCGAAGGTATTTTTTATGATAGATCCAGCGTTAATTACATTTTTAAAAGAACTCGCTCAAAACAATAATAAAGCTTGGTTTGAGGAACGCAAACCCTATTTTAAAACTCTAGACACGAATTTTAAAAGCTATGCAAATGACATTATGCTTGATTTAAATCAGCATGATGTGATAGAAAGAGCTAAAACCTTTAGAATTTATAGGGATATACGATTTTCAAAAGATAAAACGCCTTTTAAAGCTCATCGCAGTGCTAACTGGATAAGAGCTGGAGCAGATAAAAGAGGTGGTTATTACATGCGTATCAAGCCAAATGAACATGTTATAGGTGTAGGATTTTTTTCTCCAGAGAAGGAAGATCTTCTGCGCATACGAAAAGAGCTCGAATTAGACGCTCAGCAATTAAGGTCTATTATTTCTGATGCGCAGTTTATAAAATGTTGGGGCGATTTGACGGGAGAACAATTAAAAACGGCTCCTAGAAATTTTGATAAAGCACACCCAGATATGGATCTTATAAAATTTAAATCTTTCTATTTTATGAAATCATTTACAGATCAAGAAGTCTTGAGTAAAGATTTCTCCTCTACAGTAAATGCCTCTTTTAAAACCGCGAGGCCTTTTCTGGATTTTATGTCAGAAGTGCTGACCACAGACCTTAATGGAGAGTCTTTATTATAGGTCTACAACAGGCTTTTCAAACAACTGTATGTTGCTAATGAGTCGTTCTCTTACAAGATTCATCATGCGTTTATTGAGTGCGCTAGAGTTGGTAATGTAATGCTGGTACTCTGCTATAGTGAACTGTCCCATTAACATTCCCTTTAAAGAATTTCTGAATTTCTGATCCCTATTGACAGCATTTTCAATGTAATCGATACGTTTATGAGCAGTAAGACCGCAAAAAACATTTTTATGTTTTTTAATGTAGTTTTTAAAAACCGCTATAATCAGGTCATTTTGCAATTTTGCGATAGGGCGTAAGCTGGTATTTTGAAAGCGTTCTTCATCACTCATGTTTTCATCTACTCGTGCACCCATAATTTCAGGTCTTAAAGCTACTAGATATTCGTCTCTATCATTCATAACAAATCGTTTCTATAAAGATAGGATCGCTTGATGAGTTATCTAAAAGATAGTACTCCGGTTTCTCAACAATTTTGTTAACATGTAAATATGAGTCGAAGTAGTAAATGGGTTTGGTCAAGTGTCGTGATTAATTGCCGACGAGCAATCGAAACAGGTTCTTTTTAAGTGGTTTACAATTTTAAATACCCCAAACAGGGTACTTAAAATTGTAATTTTTCACTTATTTTTAACTTTTAAAACTTATAGACATGAAATATTTATTCGCGGCTTTCATTTGCCTTATGCAAGTAGCTCAGGCTCAAACAGAAATTACAGACATTGATGCAGAATCAAAACTATTGGTTAATAATGATAAATTAATAGTCGTAGACTTTTATGCGACTTGGTGTGGTCCTTGTAAAATCATGGATCCTATATTAAAGGAACTTTCTAAGGAGTATGCAGGAAAAGTAGATTTTTATAAAATTGATGTAGATGAAAATGCCGTGGACGATGCCTTAGGTGTTACCGCCATGCCTACGTATTTTTTCATTAAAAACTCAACAAATTTAGATGTGGTAAAAGGAGCTATGTCTAAAGGGGATATGACATCCTTAATAGAGAAGTATGTGGATTACAATACTGAGGATGATGTTGTAGTAGAAGAAGTCGTAGAAAGTACAGAAACAAGTTATACCGATGCTTCCAGATACGATGCTGCAGCATATCACAACACCAAAGATGAACTGGATAGGTCCTATAAAATATGGAATAATTCATCGCAACTCAATACACTAGCTTGGCATATCTATGAGAAGCACTATCAACGTACTGATTTCTATAAAGGTATAGATATGGTTAAAAGGTCTATCGAACTGGAACAAAACTACTACAATCTAGATACACTCGCTGCCTTATTATTTAAAGTGGAAAGGTTTTCAGAAGCATTGAAGAAAGCTAAAGAAGCTATCGAGCAAGCAAAAAGGGATGGAGTCGCTTATGATTCTACCACAGAATTAATTAATAAAATAATAGATAAGATGTAATCTTAATTATCTAAACCAGTATCAAGCGCAAGTTCTTATTTAGAATTCGCGCTTTTTTATTTGGTATCAGAACTAAAAACCAAAAGAGCTTCTTATTTTTACATCTTATGCAGCACTTCATTGATGTTATTCTACCACTTCCTCTTGAGCGTTATTTTACTTATACGGTCAATACTGTCGAAGCTGATTTTTTAAAGCCCGGTATGAGGGTGGCTGTGCCTTTTGGTAAATCAAAGATCTATACAGGCATCGTTCATCGAGTACATCAGGAAAATACAGCTACTTACGAGGTTAAGGATATCGAGTTCATTATTGATGAGCAACCAGTAGTTACAGAAAGCCAGCTACAGTTTTGGGAATGGATAAGTTCCTATTACCTATGCGCAGTAGGTCAGGTAATGCGAGCATCCTTGCCTAAATCATTTCTTTTAGAGAGTGAAACTATTGTTTTGAAAAATGAAGCCACTTTTATAGATGATGCACTTCTAGACGACCGAGAATTTCTAGTTATGGAAGCCTTGGAATCTCGCAATGCTTTAAAAGTGCAAGAAGTAATGGATATTTTAGACCGCAAGAGTGTGCTGCCTATTCTGCAAAAAATGCTGGAAAAGGATTTTATTATCCTGCAAGAAGAACTCTATCATACATACAAGCCTAAAACAGAAAAATTTATCCTCTTACATGAGGAATTAAAAGAAGATGAAAAACTTCAATCGGTGCTTGAAGAACTCCAGCGTGCTCCTAAACAAAGAGAAGCCGTTTTGACATTATTCATGATGCAGGCAGGAAACCCTAAAGAGGTGACTAAAAAACAGCTTATAGAAAGAGCAAATGTTACTGCTGCGGTTATTAAAACTCTGGTGTCTAAAGGTATTCTTGTAGAAATTGAAAAAGAAATAGATAGAGTACTGGATAAGGAAGAAGAGGGTAGTGAATTGTATCGTTTAAATGAAGATCAAACGGAGGCCTTACAGCAAATTAAAAGTAGCTTTAAGTCCAACAAGACAGTGTTACTTCACGGGGTTACCTCAAGCGGGAAGACGCAACTGTATGTAGAACTTATTAGAGAACAACTGGAGAAGGGGAGTCAAGCCTTGTATTTGTTGCCAGAAATTGCACTCACCACTCAATTGATCTCTAGATTAAAAAACTTTTTTAAACATCAAGTGCTGGTGTATCATTCTAAATACAACCTCAATGAGCGTTTAGAAGTTTGGAATCATGTGATCAACGCAAAAGAGCCTTATGTGATCATAGGTGCTCGCAGTGCGATGTTATTACCCTTCCAAAACTTGGGTTTAATCATTGTGGACGAAGAGCATGAAACCAGTTTTAAACAATACGACCCTGCACCTCGCTATCATGCTAGAGATACGGCGATTGTATTGGGCCACATGAAAAAAGCATTCGTACTTCTAGGGAGTGCGACACCAGCATTAGAAAGTTATTACAATGCTAGTTCTGGAAAATACCACCTGGTAGAATTGAAAAAGCGTTTTGGAAATGTCCAGATGCCAGAAATCAATATGGTGGATATTAAAGAAAAGCACAAGCGTAAAAAGATGACTGGTCATTTTTCTGACACACTCATTGAGCATATGCAGCAAGCTTTTAGGAACAAGAAGCAAGTGATCCTTTTTCAAAATAGGAGGGGTTATGCCCCTATTATGGAATGTGGCACTTGTGGAAATGCGCCGCAATGTCCTAATTGTGATGTCAGTCTTACGTACCATCAATACAAAGGACAGCTAAGATGTCATTACTGCGGTTACCACACTTTTGTACCTAAGGAGTGCCCATCTTGCTCTAGTAGCGCAATGGATACTAAAGGTTTTGGTACAGAACAAATAGAGCAAGAGTTTAGGATGTTATTTCCTGATCATAAGGTCGCTCGCATGGATCTGGATACTACCAGAGGTAAAAACTCTTATGAAAAACTTATTCATCAAATGGATACCGGAGAAATAGACTGCCTGGTCGGTACACAAATGCTTACAAAAGGTCTTGACTTTAGAAATGTAAGTCTGGTAGGGGTTATGAATGCAGACTCTATGCTTAACTTTCCAGATTTCAGAGCTCATGAAAGATGTTTTCAATTGCTGACACAAGTTGCAGGAAGAGCAGGACGTACTAAAGAAGTAGGTAAGGTGTTGATACAAAGTTACCATCCAGATCATATGATCTTACAGCAGGTAAGTTCTTACGATTACCCTACGATGTATAAAGAGCAGATTGAGGAGCGCTATCAGTTTAAATACCCGCCTTTTCAGAGATTGATAAGGATTACTTTTAAGCATCGCGACTACCAGACGACCTTAGATTCAAGCACTTGGTTTGTAAATGCTTTGAATCAAATTCCCCATGGCGTGGTGGTTCTAGGGCCAGAATTTCCGCCAGTGTCACGTATACGTAATCTCTATAATATTCATGTGATCATAAAGTTGACAAAGCAACAGGCTCCAGATCAGGTAAAAGGCTATATCATGAAAGTAAAGAAAAGCTTTGAATCTATTAAGCAGTACCGTTCTGTAAGATGTAATATAGATGTAGATGCTTATTAGATGAAATTTTTTGTGGTTCTCGCTTTCGCGAAAGCGATATTAAAGCCAGCTATTCATTCTCAATAAATAGGGGTTCAAGCAAAATAGCACAAAAAAAAGCCGCTCTTAAGAAGCGGCTTGTATGATGTAAATGAATGAAGAGTTAAAATTGGGACAGGGCTTCAATAAGTTCTGATTTTCTATTGCGACTTAAAGGCAATACTTCATCACCTAGCTCTACTGCCTTAGAATTGAACTTTTCTACTTTTCTCAAATTTACTATGTAAGATTTATGAATGCGCAAAAAGTCTTCTTCAGGAAGAGTACTTTCAAAGGACTTCATAGTAGAAAGAACGATTAAGTTATCCTCTTCAGTAATCAGTTTTACATAATCACCCAGTGCTTGAATGTATCTCAGCTCTTTAAGGTATACTTTACGTTTTTTAAGATTACTTTTTACAAAGATAAACTCGCCGCGATCTTCGATCATTTCAGTTTTCATCTTATGCGCTAGCAGTGCTCTCTCGACTGCATAAAGAAAACGGTCTTTTTTAATAGGCTTTTGTAAATAGTCTATGGCTGCATAATCAAATGCTTTAAAAGCATACTTGGTTTGTCCTGTAACAAAAATGACACTTGGTTTTTCTGTAATGTCGTCTAATAAATCAAAACCAGTAAGAATGGGCATCTCTATATCTAGAAAGATAAGATCTACTACTTGTTCTTTTAATGCTGTTTTGGTCTCTACAGCGTTGCTAAACTCGCCTATTAGCTTTAAATTTGGATGACCTTCTATCATCTTTACGATCGCGAGTCGTTGTATACTAGAATCATCTACTACAAAACAGTTCAGAATAGTGTTGCTCATCGTCTTTATTAATGGTTTCTAGACAATAGTACTTACTTTTCTGATGAAATACAAATAAAAACACGTTTAATCGGATATATTAACAAGTTAGCGAATTTAGCATTATTCTAACATACTGTAAATAATTAGTTTTTAGATAGATAATCGTGTATTTCATCGATGTTTTAGTTTGATGAAAGATACATACCAAATAATACACTTTACAATTTTACTAAAAAACAGGAGGTTGAGTATTTTATGGTTTAACTTTAGTTACAGTCATACTGCTTGCAGTTTGCTCATTTAAATAGGGAGGATGTTTAGAAGAGTCATCAGATAAGTGTTCAACCGTTGGATAAATGATGTCTGTAGTATAAGGATATATAAAATATAAAAGATTCTTATTGTTTAAATAAGAGAAAAAGATTATTTTTGCAGCCGTTAAAAAACAATATTAATTATGAATCAATACGAAACTGTTTTCATTTTGAATCCCGTTTTATCTGATGACCAGGTAAAGGAGACAGTAAAGAAGTTTGAGAATTTCCTTACTGATCGCGGTGCAAAAATGGTAGCCAAAGAAGATTGGGGCCTAAAAAAACTGGCTTATGCAATCGAAAACAAGAAAAGTGGTTTTTACCACCTTTTTCAATTTGAAGTACCTGGTGAGGTAATCAACGACTATGAAGTAGAATTCCGTCGTGACGAGCGTATCATGAGATACCTTACTGTAAAACTTGATAAATATGCTATCGAGTGGGCAGAGAAGAGAAGAAGTAGAATGTCTAAAAAATCTAAAGCTTAAATTATGGCAACATTACAACAACAAGCTAAAGGTAAAAAAGATGGTGACATCCGTTACCTATCTCCTTTAAAGATCGAGACTCAACAGAGAAAAAAATACTGTCGTTTTCAACGTAGCGGTATTAGATATATAGATTATAAAGATCCTAATTTCCTTTTCGGATTTGTAAATGAACAAGGGAAGTTACTTCCACGTCGTCTTACTGGAACTTCACTAAAATACCAACGTAAAGTTGCTATAGCTGTAAAACGTGCTCGTCACATTGCTATCATGCCTTACGTAGGAGATTTACTTAAATAACAAAATCAGATTAACATTATGGAACTTATATTAAAGAAAGACGTAGAACATTTAGGTTTTACTGACGATTTAGTGAGTGTTAAGCCTGGTTATGGTCGTAACTTTTTAATACCTAATGGACTGGCTGTAATGGCTACCACTAGTGCTAAAAAAGTACTGGCTGAAACGCTTAAGCAAAGAGCTCATAAAGAAGCTAAAAACATCAAAGCTGCTCAAGATCAAGCTGATCAACTTACAGCTCTTGATTTGAAAATAACTGCAAAAACTGGAGATGGAGACAAATTGTTTGGTTCTATCACCACTGCAGATGTTTCTAACATCTTAGCAAAGAACGGTATTGAGATAGAGAAGAAGTTTATCTCTGTTGCTGGAGGTGCTATTAAGAGACTTGGTCTTTACGAGGCTGATGTACGTTTTCACAGAGAAGTAACTGTAAAGCTTGCTTTTAACGTAGTAGCAGACAAGTAAGACTCGATCTTATCACATATAAAGCCGTTTCATTAAATTGAAACGGCTTTTTTAATACAAATTTTTAAATAAGCTTTTTATGAAATATAGAAGACTTACCAAGGAGCAACTGGATGAAATGCACCAAGAGTTCATCAATTTCCTTGCAACCCAATCTATTACAGCAAAAGAATGGGACGATCTTAAAACAAATCAGCCAGAAGTGGCAGAAGAAGAAATAGATGTGTTCTCTGATTTGGTATGGGAAGGCGTGCTTCAAAAGGCCGAGTATCTAGAGCATATTTCGCCTAGAACCATGAATTTATTTTCCTTGGGAGAAAAGGAAATGGAACTGATATCTGTTATGGTAGGAGATGAATTGATTGATATTACTACTAAAGACGGATATCAATGGCTTCAAAAAAACTTAATGGACGATGAGGTAAAGATTTTCACTGCCAAAAAAGCCTACAGCGAGAATCCTAACAAAGATAAATTCAAGCTTATTGAAACAGGTGCTGTTATTACTAAAGGACAACTGTTTGATTACTTTGATGATCTGATGGAGTTAGGTAAAGAAACAAATGGGTTCTAAAATCATTCTGTGACTATAATTATAAAAGCCAATTCATAAGAATTGGTTTTTTTTTGATCCTGTAGATTTAACTATGGAGTCATTATTTACCTATGATTTTAAAGATACTTTATTCAGTAAATACCATTGTAAACTAATAATACTGACGGAGTTATTAAAAAATCCTGCTTGAAGTTTTTGCCTGATCTCCCGTCTTGAGATTTTAACCAATTCTATATCTTCCTTTTCTGAAACAGAACCACCACCTTTTGCTATTTTTTGATTAGAAGTTACTTCGCCATAAAAAATACTGATCTGTTCTGAAAGCATTCCAGGAGAAGGAAAGTATTCTACTATAAATTCTAATCTATCGATTTGATAGCCGATCTCTTCTTTTACTTCTCTAATAGCTGCCTCTTTTGTTGATTCGTTAGGGTCTATTGCTCCAGCTGGAATCTCAACTATCCAAGGCTGACCATGTCGTGCACTAGGGTAGCGGTATTGGCGAATAAACAAAAAGCTATCGGTATCTATTTCATACAACAATACCGCAATCGCATTACCTCGGTCTAAGGCGAGGCGGGTAGCCGTGATTTCTTTATCAGTATTAAAAGTATCGTGTGTAACCTCTGCTTTATAGATTTTCAGAAAATCATCAAAGACTTTTTCTTCTTTTTGGATCTTGTGTTTCATAAGGATTTACATTAATGAAAAAAAATCGCCTATTCTAACAGTGAATAGGCGATTCTAGTTGATGATCAACTTCAGAGGTGCTAAAGCCTTTTGTAATAGATGTTTTAACCCTTTGTACTCAACTTGTAGTAAGTGGTTTTACTCTTTGATCACCTTTTTATTTCCGCTCCAAACTTATTCATATAACGCTCATACAATTCGGTTTGATGAGAATTAAGGGAAATGTCTCTACCGTCTATAAAAGCTCTTGTCAGTTGATTTCCTCTCATATCTAGAGCATTTCCTTTAGATATAAATAAAGTAGCGCTCTTTCCTTGTTCTAGTGAACCATAATTCTTATCGATTCCTAAAATTTTTGCTGGTGTTAGCGTGATCATCATCAAGGCTTGCTCCATATCCATTCCGTACCCTGCAACAGTTCCTGCATAGAAAGGAAAATTACGAGCTTGATGTCTTTCCATACTTCCAGAGTTTTCTAGGGCTACCATCACCCCTTTATCTGCAAGGAGTTTAGGGAATTTGTAAGGCATATCAAAGTCTTCATCTTCTCGAGCTGGAAGATCATGAACACGTCCAGCAACTACAGGAATATTCATTGCAACCAACTCAGTGGCTACTTTATCACCTTCACGACCTCCTATGATCACTGGCTTTTTAATATCGTTTGCCTTGATAAATTTCAATACATCTCTTATGGCTTTTTCTCCATCCACATGTATATAGAAATTTTCATCTCCATTCAATGCTGGTTGAAGGGCAGCATATTTCAAGTTCAGTCCTACGGGCTTTACCGTTGAATTATAAGCTTTTGCACTGTTTAAAAAGTCGGTAAGTTCTGTTACTTGCTCATCATAATTTTTACTTGGTTCAATAGGTCCTGGCTCATACCAAGTACCACTTCTTCTAAAACTAGAAGGCCAGTTGATGTGTACACCATCATCCGTTCGTACTGAGGCATCTTCCCAGTTCCAAGCATCCAGTTGTACTACGCTAGATTTCCCAGAAATACGACCACCTCTAGGCACTATTTGCGCTATAAGTACTCCGTTAGGGCGCATGGATTCCACGACGCGACTCTCGGCATTGTAAGCAATCAAGGAGCGTATATGCGGATTAAAAGTCCCTATCTCGCGCTCGTCATCACTAGCGTTTACGGCATCAACCTCTACTAATCCTAAAGTAGAATTCATCGCAATAATCCCAGGATATACGTGCATTCCGTACCCATCGATCTTTTCTCCTTTGATATCCATTCTTACTACTGTAGCATCTGCAATAGCAGTGATGATTCCGTTTTCAATAACGATCACAGAATTCTCGATCACTTTTCCATTACCTATATGCGCCGTAGCGTTCATAATCGTGTATACTCCCTTTTGTTCTGAAGCAGGTGTCTGTTGTGCTGTTGCAGTTATGGCAAATAAGGCACAAATAATATATAATATGTTTTTCATTGTCTTCATGTTACCAGTGAATAGTTTCGCATTCATATAAAGTCTTGTCTTTCTTTTTCGGTGTCTGAGTTTTCATCCCTTTATTTTTGGCCATGATCATCTCATTTACGAGTTGTTGTCTTTCTACTTTTATGCTTTCGCGCAAGCTTAAGTCATGTTCCAAGTCAAAAAACACAATTCCATCAATCATCGTGATTTCAGGTCTTGCAGTCACACTTAATGGGTTGGCATTCCAAAGTACTAGATCGGCATCTTTTCCTTTCTTGATACTACCTGTACGGTCATCAATATGCAATAGTTTTGCAGGGTTCAACGTCACAAATTTCCAAGCTTCTTCTTCACTAACTCCACCGTATTTAACTGCTTTAGCAGCTTCTTGATTCAAACGACGAGACATTTCAGCATCATCAGAATTAAAGGCAGTAAGAACTCCCTGAGAATGCATGATCGCACCGTTGTATGGAATAGCGTCGTTTACTTCGTACTTATAAGCCCACCAGTCACTGAAGGTAGACCCACCAGCGCCGTGTTCAGCCATTTTATCAGCTACTTTGTAACCTTCTAAGATATGCGTGAACGTGTTGATACGGAAACCGTGCTTTTCAGCAACTTCCATCAACATATTGATTTCACTTTGTACATAAGAGTGACAGGAAACAAAGCGCTCACTTTCTAAGACCTCTAATAACACTTCCATTTCTTCATCATAACGGAAGTCCTTAGCTTCTTTTGAGTTGGCATACGCTCGGGCTCTAGAAAAATAGTCTTCAAATACTTGTTCTACGCCCATACGTGTCTGTGGAAAACGCACTCCATTTTGACTACGAGATTGTTTTACATTTTCTCCTAAAGCAAATTTGATAAATTTAGGAGAGTCCTTGTAAATCATCTCATCTGCCTTGTAGCCCCATTTCAGCTTAATAATTGCGCTACGTCCACCAATTGGGTTAGCACTACCGTGAAGTAATTGTGAAGAAGTTACTCCACCAGCAAGATCTCTATAGATGTTAATGTCTTCGTGATCTACTACGTCTTCAATAGTTACCTCTGCAGTGGAATTATGACCAGCTTCGTTAACTCCACTGTCAATAGCAATATGACTGTGTTCATCAACGATTCCACTGGTTAAGTGTTTACCCGTAGCATCTACGATTCTAGCATTTCCAGCACTTAGGTTTTTACCTATCTTAGCTATTTGACCGTCTTTAACAAGCACATCGGTGTTTTCTAGAATCCCTTCTTTTTCATTGGTCCATACGGTCGCGTTGCGGTATAAGATGGTCTCTTCTGTAGGTTTTGAGGCACTACCATAACCTATGTTAGGATAGGTCATCGTTCCCATTTGCTTGATAGTCTTGTCATCGTCTTCCTTTTCTTCCTCTTCTTCCTTATCCTCTTTAGAAGCATCTTTGTTTTTCATTGCGGTAAAAGCGATTTCTTGACCGTTAGGTAAATAGGCGGTTCCGCTTAAGTTGTTCAATTGAGATGTTGCTAAAAAGCGAGTATAAGATTTATTGTCAGATTCCTTTTGAGTGGTTACAATGTTGATCCAGTCGCCGTCATAAGTGATTTTAGAACCCAGAGTGATGCTGTCTATTTTTACCGTTGACTTTTTACCTTTTCCTTTGATGCTAATATCATAGGTAGTTCCATTAATAGTCGTTGCATAAGAACCGTCAATGTCTTTTGTACTTCTGTCTTTTATAACATGCTTAGAGCCTTTGACCCAGTTTTCATAAATCTCTGTATCGTCTTCAAATAGCTTTCCAGAGGTCATGATAAAGTTAGCCAGCTTTCCTTTCTCTAGCGTTCCTACCATATCAGTTATTTGAAGTATTCCAGCTGGAGTGGTGGTAAGAGCAGCTAATGCTTGATCTTCAGTAAGACCATATGCTATTGCTTGCTTTAATTTACTCATTAAATCTGCAGGAGATTTTAAATCTTTAGTAGTAATGGCATAAGTAATACCTGCTTTAGATAAGGTCATTAAATTACCAGGGGCCTGTTTCCATTCTCTCATATCGCCTAGATTTACAAACCATTCTAAGTTGGGATTAGAAACATCATAAGCATCTGGAAAATTAACAGGAACAATAAGAGCAGCGTTAGTAGCTTTCACATCGGCAATCATCTCATAAGCGTCTTCTCCACCTACAATTACAAATTGCTTTCCTACTCGATCTCCAAGTTTATCAACTCTAAGAACGTTTTTCTTATTCCCAGCCTCAATGATTTGAACTAGGTTTTTCTTGGCGTTTAACGCCTCTAGAGATAAATCTTTTGATTTAGAGTGTCCTTTTGCATACCAGTCTGCGTCAAAATGAGTCTGGCGTAACAATGCCAGACCTCCCATCATGGAAGTAGGATAAGATTGATTGGACTGACGGCTTTTACTTAAGGAGAAGAAATTCCCGCTTTCTTGTTTTAAAATACGGTCGGCATCAGTTCCATTATTATCTAGAGCTATCAACATACCATTACCACGGGCAATACCGTCGTGAAGGTGCGTTTGTATTGTTCCAAAACCAGCATCAACATATTTTTTTGCTTCTTTGGTGTCGTATATAAAATAATCCATCGCGCTTTGCTCTGCTCTGATGTGATCATTCCAGTAATATCCTTTACGGCCTTCGTCGTATTGTGCGGTTCCATTACTGCTCGCTCGTTGCGGAGTTTTCATAGATAGATCTCCATAAGACTCTATAAAAGAAGGGTAGATGTAATTGCCGCCAGCGTCTTCTACAACAGCATTTTTAGGTATAGAAATGCCGTTTCCTATAGCTTCTATTTTACCGTTTTTAATAATAATGGTTCCGTTGGAAATCATTTTTCCAGGACTCGTAACTATAGTCGCGTTAGTAATCACCCTAGTGATATTGCTTACCGCACTGATATCGTCGTTGTTTGGGAAATACTCTTGTGCTTGCACGGAGATGCAAACCAGTAGCAAGAGAGAAAATATTCTTTTCATGAAATAAAGTTTAGATTATAAATATAGCCAAAACTCCTGCAAACGGACCTCTTAAAGAATTCATAAAAAGCGTAAAGTTATTTGTAGTAGTTAACAATAAGGGCAACTACATAGCTGTAGGTCTCCATTCCGTCAGGCTGATTATTGGCTTTTAGATAGGTGTCGTAGGTCACCTTAAACACCTCTTCTACAACACCTTTGTACTGATTCCAGAAGTCTCGCAGCTCTTTATAATTTTTAAAAATACCATCACGTATCAAGGGTCTTATTTCCTCATAAGCCTTAGGGTCTTTGAGGTATAAATCATTGATGCAATAGCGCAAGGCAAAAATACTAGCACTGTATTGAAAGTACAGATCGTCGTGATTCATCCCGGCAATGATCGCTATAAAATTAGCTTCATTTTCTTTTGCAAATCCTAACTGATGCGACATTTCATGTAAGGTGAGTACTGGAGTTTTGTAATTATTGATCCATGCATTTGTTTGTGCCTCACCCGTCAGCGGATTCAAATAGCCGCTGTAACCCATATAAGATAACGGCATCGTGAGAAGTGATTCTTTGATGCTGGAATTCCCATAATCCAGTGCGGGATAAATATGGTCTATTTTTTTAAAAGCAATAGGAGCTAGGTCAAAAATTTCTGACTGCGATCTCGTAAAGCTCACAGGAAGGGAGTCTATCTTTTGTAATTGCTCGTGTAATTGATTAGAGGTGAAAACAAGTTGGTAGACGACTGTTTTTAGTTCTTCTGTACTGTAATTCTTATCAAGGTCTAAAACCTTGTGCAAAGGTTCTCTGTAATAATTAAACCCCCACATGCAGTGAAAAAGAGCCAGGATAATATTTAAGGAAAGGAATAATTGTGTGTAACGCTTTCGCGAAAGCGAGATCAAATCCATTTTACTCAACCACAACCATCTTATGATCATAAGAATAGCAACCGAGTATACAACATCTCCAAACGAGAAAGGAATCCAGCCCAATCCTAGCCTCATGGCTTTTGCGATATAGGGATAAATACCCGTGCTGTAAAGCGACTCCACGGTAGAAGGGAAAAAACGCAAACTGTAATAAAAGCTGACCTGAAGAATTAATATTGCTATGGCAATAAAGAGCGAACGGTTTTTTTGCATGCAGCTAAGTTAGGAATTAATGTAGGACAATGGAACAAAGAACGCTGAGTTATAAGAATATGGAATCAAGATGAAAAGGACTAAAAACTGTTTCGTTATCGTTGCTCCCCAACTTTGCTGTTGACCAGCTTTTTTAGCTTACTTAAAAATGGGCGGGACAACCATTTTAATATCCGAAACTCTTTGAAGTTGAGGTTTTCAGCATCCTTGATAATTATTTTAAAGTAAAATGATAAATGAAAATAGTTTTACGACCTTTGATCTTAGAAAACAATCCATACCGATGAACTTTATCCTAGCCGACTTTAATAAGCACAAAGCATTATTACCGTTTACATATACACGACCTACTTGTGAGATACGCTGTGGGATTCTGACCTTACGCGAGAAGTGGGAAAAGCAACTAGAAGAAACAGTTAGTTTCCAGACAGAGGATTATTTACAATCCAAATACCCACTTGTAGAAACAACCGATAATATAGTAATTGCAGGAAATGTGTTTGCTACCGCAGCCCTATGTAAAGCGATAAAAAACTTAAAGCCACAGCAAAAATTGTTGGCAGGTAACGATATAATTGCCTATAGGGTAAAAGAATTACACACACCTACCATAGAGTTGGAACAAGTGCTTTTCTTAGAAGAAGAAGTAGACGGTATTGATTTTACCTGGGATATTTTTTCTAAAAACGGAAAAGCAATAGAAGCAGATTTTGACCTGATTACCAAAGGAAGAAAAAGCCAGCCCATTCCTGATAGTGTGAATTGTATCAATGAAGATCGCATCTTTATAGAAGAAGGTGCCACACTTCAATTTGCCACTTTAAATGCCTCAACAGGGTCTATTTATATAGGTAAAGATGCTGAAGTTATGGAAGGCTCTATCATACGTGGTGCTTTTGCCTTGTGTGATCACAGCGCTACTAAATTAGGAACAAAGGTTTACGGTCCTACAACTGTAGGTCCACATTCTAAAATAGGAGGAGAGGTAAATAATTCCGTGATTTTTGGTTATTCTAATAAAGGACACGAAGGTTTCTTAGGGAATTCTGTCATAGGAGAATGGTGTAATCTTGGAGCAGACACCAATACCAGTAATCTAAAAAACAACTATACAGAAGTAAAACTCTGGAATTATGAAACAGGTCGTTTTGCAAAAACTGGTCTTCAGTTTTGTGGATTGATGATGGGAGATCATTCTAAATGTGGGATCAATACCATGTTCAATACAGGTACCGTAATAGGAGTGAGTGCCAATATTTACGGAGCTGGCTACCCACGTAATTTTATTCCATCTTTCAATTGGGGTGGGCCTCAAGGCAACATGACCTACAAACCTGCCAAAGCTTATGAAGTAGCAGAGGTTGTTATGAAGCGCCGTGGATTATCACTGGAACAAGTAGATATTGATATTCTAGATCATGTATTTGAGCAAACCGCTCAGTACCGCAAGGATTGATTTAGCGCTAGTTGACTCTTACATAACGTTCTCCACAAGGCTCTATACAAAAGTGTGACACTTCAAGAAAAGGCCCATTAAAGGAATAGGTTCCTGTACAATTATCTACCTCAATGCTCATGGTAGAGGTATCATAAGTACCTGTTGTCGTCGCTTGTGTTAACTGTCCGAAGCAAAAACTAATATTGCAATTCACCACAGCTTGATCGGTAAACTGAAGTGTCTTACCAGTCGCTGATTGGTAAGTGCCACTGCCGTCTCCTGGGTCTGCAAGAATGGCCACCAGTTCCCAGTTGCCTACTATTTCTGATTCAGTTACAACAGTATCATCATCGCAATCTGTACAAGCTGATAGACTGATGAAAAAGCTAAAAAGTATAAGTATTTTTTTCATGATATGTATGAGTTGATATAAAGATGCAGCAGGTCTTTAAAGGTTGCGTGCAACTACTTTTCTTTTATAAGAATCGTTTATCTTTATTTTTTTTTAAATTGAATTATGAAAAGTACTCGGTGCATCGTTTCCTTATTATTTTTAGTTTCCGCTTTCGCGAAAGCGCAGTCAACATTACCTTCCCAGCAATTTAAAGGCTATTACGACTTCTCTTATCAGGAAGATAAAGGTAGTATAATGCTAGAAGTTAAAGATCTAGATAAAGAATTTCTTTATGTACATTCTCTGACCAGTGGTTTAGGATCTAATGATATAGGACTGGATCGTGGACAATTAGGCGATGGAGTTGTGGTAAAATGGATCAAAAGTGGTAACAAATTATTGCTCCTACAGCCTAATTTAAACTATCGTGCAAGTTCTACAAATGAAGATGAAAAAGCCTCTATAGAACAAGCCTTTGCAAAGTCAGTATTATTTGGTTTTGATATTAAGGAACATAAAAACGGCACTTATGTGATTGATTTGACTCCGTTTCTAATGGAAGATGCGCATGGAGTGGCAACACGTTTAAAAGATCGCAAACAAGGAACTTATAAGCTTGATAAATCACGCAGCGTTTTGTGGATGGAAAACACCAAGAGTTTTCCTAAGAATACAGAGTTTGAAGCCATGCTTACTTTTACAGGAACACCTACGGGAAGAGATGTAAAAAGTGTTGCACCAGACGCCAGTAGTATTTCTGTGATCCAGCATCACAGTTTTGTAGAATTACCAGATGCAGGTTACCAACCTCGTGTATTCCATCCGCGTAGTGGTTCTTTTTACACGAGTTATATGGATTACAGCACACCAGTTTTTGAACCCATCCAAAAGCGATTGATCACTAGACATCGATTAGAAAAGAAAAACCCAGAATCAGCTTTTAGTGAGCCAGTAGAACCTATCATTTATTATTTAGATCGTGGAACACCAGAACCAGTGCGCAGTGCTTTATTAGAAGGTGCCGGCTGGTGGAATGAAGCTTTTGAGAGTGCTGGTTATAAGAATGCTTTTCAAGTGAAGATGC
>TARA_R110000751_G_scaffold73408_1_pt1 | contig 33867 bp, 52 predicted proteins | sample TARA_R110000751 | Tara Oceans TARA_R110000751 (sample SAMEA4398001) | marine metagenome | biome: Polar Biome; feature: [MES] marine water layer (ENVO:01000295) within the mesopelagic zone...; material: water (ENVO:00002006), including particulate matter (ENVO:01000060) such as...... | reverse complement strand
CTACTTCTACTTCTACTTCTACTTCTACTTCTACTTCTACTTCTAGGGGGACTTTATCCGACAAACTCGGACTTACTCCGACCGATTGATTTGTAAGGACTTTTATACCTTTACTGCGAACAACCTTAGAAGTGAAGTCATCACACCTCGAAGCTAGTTTTAAACAAAAAACATGGCCATTGTCAGCATTTAACAAACCAAGCTTAATAAATGACTTCATCATCTGTTCAACTTTTGGCGCTGTTGAACCCGTATTTCTGGCTATGATTCTGCAATCATGCTCTAACTCAAAAGTAAGGTTATCCTTATTAACGCCTTGAGCTATCAACTCAATACAGTACCAATATAAGCCATAACCTTCTAAACCATAATCTAGCATTACCTCTTGAAGTTTTGCGTCCATATTTGCGTCTGTGTCATGCTTAAACCATTTCATAAGTAATCCTTATAACTTAGATTTTGCATCGTTGATTAATACAAGCTCTTTCGCCTTATCAACATCTCTAGCGGCTAAAGCAAGTATTTGCTGAACACCTAAACGCATGGCAGCTCTTGCTACCTTGCTATTGCTTATATCTAACGTATCAGCTGCATCTTTCATCTTTAACATTTGCACATCACTGAACTGAACACCTAGCATTTTCATAAACTTCACTCTTTCGTTATTTAAGTTGCAGCAAGTATTACAGTTAACGATATACCTGTCAATATAAAAACTTATATAAATTATATGTAGAAACTTATATAAAAGTTATTGACCTATCAAAACACATGCGCTAATATTCAATCCATCAACAGCAACTAACGAGAATATTTATGAAAACCGATTCAATAAAAGCTAGCGCTTATGACCTAGAGCGCTTATCAATAGTCATAAAAGAAAAAGCTAATGGTATGTTTGATGAGTGCGCGCCATTTAATGACTCACCTGTGGATAATCCTGACTACCTTTTTTTGATGGCCATATCTGCCGCTGTCGCTTACCAGTCTGAAGTCATACTTAGTAATTTGGAATTTTTAAACAACACTACTAACAACTAAAAAATCAACAGCAACAGGGGGCGTTAATGAAAACACCAAGCAAATTTACAAAAGGCAAGTGGCAGTATGATGTGCATGGATTGAATGAGCATAAAAAGGTATGCGTTTACATTCCTAATGGTGGCTTTGAGATAACCAATACACCTAATGCAGAGGCTAACGCTTGTTTGATAGCTAGCGCACCCAGTCTTTACAAGTCGCTCGAGCGTCAAAGGGTTGGTTTAATTAACCTTATCGAGCTAGATATTATCGTAAATAGTCATCATGAATCCGTGAGGCATGAAATATCATTGATTGATAATGAGCTAGCTAAAGCACGCGGTGAATAACCAACACTACTAACAGCTAAAGTGAGAATGAATATGGCAGTAAGTGACTGTTACGCTATAACCGACAGCGAAGAGGTTGTTCAGTGTAGTTATGTTGACGGTGTAGCCACCAAGGAAAGCCTGCAAAGCATTAGCTTTCGCATAGTTCAATTTAAAAAGCATGATCATGAATGGTCAATCAGTTAACAGGGGTAGAAGATTATGTATAAAGATTTTTATTGTTTACGATGCGACCGTCACTTATCGGGTGACGTACAGAGTGCTAAACACAAATGTTGTAATGCTTGTGCTTTGGCATTAGAGAAGCGCATGTCCTCACCTGAGCGCATTAAAGAAGACAAACCAGCCAGTAGAAAGGTTAATCAGTACAGCAAGGCGGTGCGTGATAGAAAGGCTCAGTCAGACTTTGAGCATGAATTACTGGTTGCTAATGATTTTAACAGTTGGATGTCATGAGTAAGCGCAACAAGAAGCATAATCCACTTAGAATGCTGACTCTTGAGAATGAAAAGAGGCTTAAAAATGTTGCGGTATCGTACTTCGTTAATGATAACGATATTAAGCAACAACCAGAGCCGATTAATCTACAGGGTGAATTGTTAGAGGTAACCAAGAAACTAGCTGATTCGATACAGCTTTACCCGTATAAATGGTCAGTGATGTTATGCGTGTTTTGTGTGGAAAAAGGATTATCGACCATCAAAATGGAAATAGCTGAACTAGAACACAAAAAGAGGCGTGAATATCAGCGAAATATTGTCGCTGATTTGAATGTTAAGCATCAAGCGTTTGTAGCTAAGTTAAAGTCGCTTAATGTGAATGTTAGCGGCGTGGGTTGGATAGCTTCACCGGTTGGTCGTGACTTTGAAGAAGAAGAAGTTGGGCGTATTTTTGAGAAATTATCGGCGTTTTAAATTAATAATAAGGTAATAGTATGAATGTTTTAAGTTTATTTAATGGAATGTCAGGCGGCATGATGGCATTGGAAAAATTAGGTGTGACGGTTACTAAGTATTATTCAAGTGAAATTTACAAATACGCCAACCAGGCGGCGCAGGCAATGTTTCCCGATACGATTCAACTAGGTGACGTTACCCAGTGGCGAGAATGGGATATTGACTGGGCTAGTATTGATTTAGTTACCGGGGGTTTTCCTTGCCAGGCATGGTCGATGGCTGGCAAACAATTAGGCGATAAAGACGAGCGCGGCATGTTGTTCTGGGTAATGCTCGATATTATGAAACACGTTAAGCACTACAATCCGAACGCTGATTTTTTAATTGAAAACGTGAAGATGAAAAAGGAGTTTGAAGAGTATATAACTACGCATACAGAAAACGCTTTAGGTCATGTACATAAAACATTAATCAATAGCGCACTGGTGTCGGCTCAAAATCGAAATAGATATTACTGGACGAGTTTTAAGGTTGAGCAACCAAAGGATAAAGGCACTTTACTCAAGGATATTATTGAAAGCGAATGCGAAGATATAAACACTGAAGGCTGGCACAAGTGGTGGCTTAAAAACGCAGAGTTTCAAATCAACAAGTCATATAGTCATATTTGTAATTTCAATGAAAAAGCCATAACCATGACAGCAAGACAATACGCCTCATGGAACGGTAATTTCTTGATAGTTAAACAGCAAGGAGTTAAGGATATTCAAATAGATTTAGCTAAAGAGCCGCCTTACGCTTTTTATGAAACCAGGACAGAGTTAGGAAAAAAACTAAGAAAAGAGCTATCAAAGGCAAAAGGAAAAGACACAAGCGCAAGGTGTTTAAAGTCTAAGCTTTATAAAAACCACAAACACAATAAAGCCAACTGTCTTACGGCTGCAAGGTCGTTTTTCGAGACCATACTCGATAGCGATTACAGGATAAGAAAACTAACACCGCGTGAATGTATGCGACTTCAAACAGTGCCAGAGAATCATATTGATACGCTATTAAGCGCAGGCATTAGTAACACTCAGCTTTATAAGATGACGGGTAACGGATGGACGATAGACGTTATAAGTCATATCCTTAAAGGCGTAGTATAATGGAGTTATTAGCAGTTTTAGCGGGTATGTCAGGGGTAGTTGTCATATATCTTTTATACCTAAAATATTCGTATTTGCCGAATAATACCTATTCGCATAAATACCGTAGATGGATTAAAAAATAATGAGCGTAACAGTAGCACTTTTATCAATTTTATTGATGATATTTAGCCTGGCTTTGATTGTGGTTAACCGATACATATACCTGAAGGAGTTGGTATTGCTGGCGGCTTGGACGTTGTTTGTGAGTGGTGCGGCTATTGCTTGCACTGCTATTTTATTTAGCAATTTAGGGTAGTTAACAAATGAAAAACTTCAGCTTGTCATTAACGACTAAACAAGATTTTGACTCACAAGTCAGTAAATTATTATCTGATAATCCGTCGCAGTCGCTCTATGTGAACATAACAGATAAACCAAAGAAGCGTGGGCTTCCTGCTAATGCACAACAACACGTTTTTTATGACCAGATAGCCAAATATTACGATGATAGGACCCCACTACAGGTTAAGGATGAATGTAAGTTTTTATTTGGTTTACAGGTGGCTTTATCTAGTGAAAAGCTTGAGCCTATCGTTTCATTTTTGATTGATAAGCTCAACTATCATAGCTACTCGTATGAAAATCAGCTTAAATTAATGAAGGTTATTGTTCGCACATCTGACTTTAGCACCAAAGAAAGTAAGGCGTATATGGACGCTATTATTGATTATTATAATGGTGAAGGTTTAAATATTAGATATAAGGATTAGTATGAATTATTTACTACAAGGTATGGAATCACCAGATAAAATAAGGTGCTTACTGGCGCTTACTAAAATTAATAGCGAAAACAAGATCGACGGCCTTATGCTTCACTTCGTCCACGGTAATGGCGCTAGTTCTGCCGCTGCACTTTCTGGCGTTCCACAACAGAAATTAGCTGAATCTATTAAAGCGTTAAATATAGTAGCAGGGAATTGCGAAAGCTTTTATGAAATTAAGCAGCGCGAACTTAACACCAGTAAAGTGGTGTAAATGCTTGTTACTATCATCACAGACTTGGAGGCTATACGAATGCCAGTAGCTAAACTCAAATGTAAACATTGCGGTGAATATCAATTGCGAGCGAAAGTAATTAAAACTCCATTCGGTAACTTCTGCAACAAACAGCACGCTGAAGATTGCGCTATGGATAAATATAAACGTGATAACGCAAAGAAACTAGCAAAAGCCAAGCAAGTAGTAGTTAAAAAGGAAAAGGCATTTAATAGCGAGACTAAGCGCCTGAAGGAGTCAATTAAAAAGCGTACTGGCAAAGGCGGCCATTATGATAATTTAAAGATTGTTTTGCATAAATACATTAAGCACGTACTAAGAAAAGGTGAGCCATGTTATACGTGTGACCTGTCGCAAAAGTTTGGCGATTCACCACAAGCTTTTCATGTTGGTCACTTTATACCTCAAAAGCATGTTGATCCACGTAGATTCATGCTAATTAATTTAAGGATTCAATGCTATAAATGTAACACTCAAAACTCAGGTATGAGGGCTGAATATAGGCTGCGATTAATTGAAGAGGTGGGTATTGATAAAGTTGAATGGCTTGAATGTGACGTTAATCACAAGTCATTAAATGAACAATACCCCGAAGTTTCAGATATAAAAGCTGAAGCATCAAGGTACAGGGCATTAGCTAAATAACAGTATAAAAAAGCCGTTTGTTAGGCGGCTTTTTATTTGGTTGCTAGGCATAGCCGATTGTAGGTATAAAAAACGAGCTAAGTTTGCCCATGCTAGGGCACTGAAACTAATCCATTTACAGGGCTACTTTCAACATAAAAATTAAGCGGATTACTTGTAGCTGCTACTGTGAATTTAACTCCTGCATAAGAGCCTGATGTCCTTAGCTCTTGGTCTACGGCAAGATAACTGCCAGCATAGATAAATCTTCCCCCAGCAGGTGGCTTCAATATCCAGTTATTTGTAGTTGCGTAGAATTCCGTTGGCTTGTTATCCTCCCCTAGCGCACCAATTGTAACCGTTTTATCTGAGGCACTGACTAACCTAAACTTCCCAACTCGACCGAATGTACTACTTGTGAGACCGACAGTTGTAGACTGAGTTAAAGTCACTTCTGGGAAGTTTATATCGTAAGCCCCTTGCAGATAAGAGCTTCCGAATGAATTTCTTATGCCTGCTGATGTCGCATTTCCTGTAATTGAGAACCCCTTAACTTTCACGTTGGGTACTGCTGGGTGCTTATAGTCAGATTGAATACAGTAAGAGAACAAGTTGTAATTTGCATCTGTAGACATAATACTTGGGGACTCCACATTAAAGCCGGATAGCGTATCATCATTCCCTAAGTCGCCTGATAATCTATACGATACGAAAGCTGCCGAGTTCAAAGTCGACGTATTTGCCACTTCGTTACAGTCTATTAACTTAGGTCTAACTAGGTTTACGTCTATAGGGTGTGCGGCTGTCCAGTCTCTCATTACATACGGCCCGACCTTAGAGCGAATAGCTACGGGATCTATAAGTGTTATGTGGCCAGATATAAGCTCACCCCCTACTTGGGTAAATAATTTAGTAGCTGTAAATGCTATTTGGTCGTCAGTTGATATGTGATTTTTAATGGTCACACCTAATACTTTTCTGTTAGGTATTGAACCAGTCCAACCGCCCATGTAAGCCGTGATACCGCCAGACGCACTTCTGTTAGTTCTAATTCCGTCGATAATAATATCTTCTAGCTCATCTGTTGAAGTGTTGGGTTCTATATCTAATCCGACTTGTGGGCTTGTCCCTGCTGTGTCATTAATTTCAATATTAGTAGCCCTCAATCCTTTAGCTGTTATTAGCGACCACCCATTTCTTCGGCAGTTATTAATAGTAATATTTTCAGCTCTAGTATCTTTAGTAAAATAGTTAGGTGCAATGCCTGCTTCGTACCAACCATCTCCCCAACAATTTTCTATAACCAAATCGTGCATGTACGCCTTTATTGAGCCTCTGTTAGCTACTCCCATACCGAACTCTCCGGTGACTCCTGTGTGCGTATCTTTATCGCCACGAATAATAACCCCCCCCACTTCGCATTCAATACCAGTGTTGGATACAATATTATAACCTGTCAAGTCATTAGTCTCTAACTGCAATATCGAACCATCACCAATCAATGACTGATATACACCCGATAGACTGATCGGTGTCTTAAAACCACCGACATTAGGCCAATTGATAGATACAGGGTACTCGACCCCAGCCTCAAGCTTAATCTTTTTGAAGTACACTGACTTCAGTCCTGTACGGATAGCTTGAACAGGGTCTTCCCCTTCGTAGATGCCTGCTTGTTCTATTCGTGCATGGGTTCCAGTCATTTGGAAAAGTGCAACTTTACCGTCAGTAAGAGCATGATCCCATTGCTCATCAACAACAGTCACACCTCTCTGTGCGTCGTGGTCTGCTTTTGTCACCACTAGGTAAGTTGCACCCCCTTTATTTGAGCCTTTATTCGTTGTTGTTGTTAGCGTTTTTCCTTGTGGAAACACAGCAATAGTAGCCTTCATTTCCGCAACAGTGGCAAACTCTGAAGCTGAATCGCCTTCATTTCCTGCGTAGTAAACCTGATCGCCTTTACTGTTAAGCACCTTAATCGAGTAGTTACCATCGGTAGACAATATAACAGGTGAGCCGTTGAATTCAGGCACGCCGCCAGCACTTGTACGTATAGGTTGCGATATTTCCGTTCCTTCATCTGGACATGCGCAGCTACCAGTCATATTAACCACTTTACGGTTAATCAATACTTCAGGGTCAGTATTAGGCTCTCCAATGTAGATATAACCTAAATAAACAGGCTTACCTTTCGTTGGGTCGGGATAGTATTTGTACGGTAACTCTACGATATTTGAACTCATTTTAATTCACCTTTTTAGTTTGGTTTGGTGGCTTGGTTTTCTTTGTCGTTTTTTGCTAAACTGTATTCATTATTACTTAACTAGGGTTTATATGTTTGGAGTTATAGCGATAGTTGTCGCAATGATAATCGGTGATAGTCAAAAATCATTACGAGACTTGTTATGGGGCGCTGGTATCGTCCTCTTGTTCGTCTGACCTTCCAAGCCATGAAGTTAGTCCTAATACGCCTATGGTCTTAGCTTCTTTTGGTGATAGAGTGGTAACAAAGTCCTTAAATGTTTTTTTCTTCATTAACTTAGCTTCCAGCATTGCGGCCTTTTTATTCTGGCCTTTAGCTAATGCGCTAATGTTTGCTACAAAATCAGTATCACCTAGAACAGCAATGGCAGCATCAATATTTTTACTCTTTCCCTTTTCCAGCCCTACATTGGCTAAGTCACCAATAACACCTGGCAGCTTTGTTAAGAATCTGCTTGTAACTCCGTTAATAACTTTATCAAGCACTTTTGAGCTAGCCATTACTTGACCGCCTACGGGCGCGGCTGCTTGTGCGCTTCTTATCCCGTTAGTTACCTTACCCATAGCGTCGAGCTTTTTACCTAGTCCTTTTGGTAGTTGTTTGTATAGTTCGCCTTTTAGCTTTTGGTTTTTATTTAGGCCATTAAACCAGTCAGCATAACCAGCAATGTTAAGCTCTTTCTCTTTTCTGCTGCCCATAGTAAAAGCGTCGTTAAGCGCCGAAACAATAACCTCCTGCTTTCTGCTTTCTGGTACTGAATCCATAAGTTCATTAAATTTCTTATAATCACCAGTGGTTAGCTTTTTCATAGCCAAGCCCATTTTAGGCATAAAGGCATCTGATAGGTTTTCGCCAAACATTTGAATAGACTTATCCTCTAAATCCTTTCTTGATGTAACTAAATCTTTAGCTGCTGACCATGCCTCACCCATGCCGAATTCAATGGCTACAACCTCTTGGTCGTCAGTTAGCTTGGCATAAATCTGCTTTAGCGCCCCTGTATCTTCATCAGCGTACTTTTTGCTTTTTCTCCCTATGGTGTTTCCTACTTCTTTCCGTATCTTATCAACAGCATGATAAGTACCTCCGTTTTCAGACATGGCAAGTAATCGCTTTTCTAGTGTGCTAAGTTGTGATTTGTCGCCCCCTAAATCATCTAGCTCACCTCTAACATAATCGCCTATTTTTTCCATGTTAGATTTTGTTTGTTTTGGTATGTTGTCCCTAATATTATTATAAGCCGCTTCTGTTGTTAGATTTAGGTCATCAATGGTCTTGCTTGAGTCATTAAGTAAATCCATTGATAGCGCGGACTTATCAGTAGTTCCGCCGAATTCAGTAATTAATTCATCTGATATTTTTTGGATTTCAGCTATTTGATCAAACTCTTTTTTGGATAAATCTGAACCGGGTATTTTTTTAAGCGCCTGCTCTGTTTCTTGGAACTGCCTATTTCTGCTTGATGCGGATGGCAATCCTTTTTCTTTAACGCCTAACTCTTTTAATGACGCAAAATATTCAGGGTCAGCATCTATCATCGCCGCCAAGCCTTCTTTGTTTCCACTAGCTAAAGCCTTGTCAAGCTCAGTTTTCTTTTGTGCGTCACTAAATGATTTATTCCACTTGAATTCTTTAGGGTCGAAACCTTGTGAAACGAATGATTTTAATTCAGCGGCTTGCGGCGCTTTGCTTTCAGGTGTTATTCGGTTTATTCCTTTTAATCCTGTCGCTGCTGGTGTACCAAGCACAGGAGGCAAAACACCAAGAACATCACCAATAGCTTTAACGTAATCTTTCCCTACCTCGCTCTCAGGCATATTAGTCATACCGCCTGAGCGCTCTTGAATAAGCTTAATAGCCTCTTGCTCAGTTAGTCCACCCATCAACTTACCAACGGCAGCTTCGATTGATCCACCTAGATAACCTAGCGCCCCAGTAGTCGCGCCTGTGCCAATAGTTAAAGCTGCTTCCGCTAATCCTTCGCCCATATCACCAAAGGATCTTTCAGGCTTAGCTGGCTGCTGTACTGCTAAATTATCATCAGTTGGCATCCAGTCATCTTGCCCTATTTCCGATATTTGAGGTCTAGGTTGTTGCGGTGTTCCTGCGCCTTCTTGCCCTATTGCTATTGGATCGGATTGCTGAGAGTCGGGCATTGTAATCAATCCTCGCCTAACTGCCTCATCAAACTTTACTCTAGTTTCAGGGTCGAATTTATCTTGAAGTCCTCGGTCAGCTATTGCTTGCCATTTCTCTTGTTTAGTAGCCATTATTGAAATAAATCCTCATCAGATAGATCGCTAATATTACCGCCGAATGTTGCGTTTCCTTCTAAGTATTCAGCAATAGTTGTTTTGCCCTTACCTAGCTGTATAGACATTTTAGTCAACTCTCTAGCTAGTTTTGTTTTCGCTGCCTTTCTATCAGTTAACCATTTCTTTAATTCTTTAGGCTGAAAGTTTCTAGGCATGGCAGTGTCCATAGCAAGCCTTAATTCTCCTTCAGATAATGCGCCAAATGTTGTCGCGGATATAACATCAAGCCCCATTCGTTGCGCTGCATTCTCTAGGGAAAGAGTAGCCTCTTTAAATGAAGGTAGCCATTTATCCACATAACCAGTTTCAGCCCCTTTATCCAATGCAGCTATTGCTTCGTCTATCGTGCCGATTGATGATCTAATATTCTTTAGTTCACCAAATGACTCTTTAGATATAACTCTAGCATCATCTAATGATTTCCCTCTAAACTCCCTGTCTTGCTCTTGCATAAGGGTTTCACCTATAGCATCCTTTACGTCTACCTTTTTTACTGCTCCTGTATTCCTATCCGTTATTGCAACGTATTTTTGACCAGTTTCGGGATCAGTCTGTAAGCCACTAACTTGTGGAGCAAAGTTTGAATCTGAAGTGCCGCCACCAAAGAAGTTAGCCGCATAATCTTCACCTTTAACCTGTGAGATAATCGCCTTACGCGCGTTAGTGTCCATAAATGAAGCTCGATCTTCTTCATCAATATCATAGCGTGGGTCATCAATGGCGGCGTTAAACATTCCCTCTTGTTGTTCGGTGGGAGCAAGGTGCATCTGCTCAATAAAGCCAGCTGTATCTTGTGCCATCTGCGAGGTAAATCTATCGTCCTCACCCTGTGATTGTTGCTGTTGTGATTGTATCTTTTGTGCAACCACTTGCGCTTGGTCTGGGTATTTAGCCATTAACTCTTGAAAGCTCTCAGGCCGACCATTCATAGCGCCCTCAATGAGCAATGCCACTTCCTCTTGCTGGTTATTGCGTTGTACTGCTTGCCCTATTTGACCAATAGCACCACCTAGCGACTGTCCGATACTCTGTGAAGCTCTCGCCTGTGTCATTGAGCTATTTACTAGCGGTGACATATCAACTTGAAAATCTGCCATTTTAAAAACCTCCGTAATTGATTGCTAAATAATCGCCGCGCTCGACAACAAGCTCAGGCCTAACCTTTTGAACCTCTTGCGCGATATGACCTTCATCACTACCGGTTAAACCAAGCTCTTGAGCTTTATCATTCCAGTCCCACGAATACCAAGGCAAATCATTCTTCTCACCTATTTTAACGATATTCTTTTTGAGCCTTTTATCTGACATAGCCGCACCGCCAGCACCAATAAGTGAGCCTGCAATCTGCCCATACATAGCCTGCGTTCCTGCTGCCATATTTTGCTTTCCTGCTGCATTAGCAATGTCAACATTCGCAATCTGACCGCGAGTAGCGCCCTGCCCTGCAATGATATTCTGTGCTGCCGTACTGTATGCGTCAGTTGCGCCAAAACCTGTGTTAGCGATTCCTTGCTTACCTTGTAAAGTCTGTTGCACTAGGCTCATCAATACGTTTTGGCTGTTTTGTGCTAGATTTTCCTGAGTAGTACCAGACCTAAAGCCGCCTGTCATTTGTGCATTTCTAGCAATAGCATTTTCGCCTTGACTAACGAGTGATGACATAAATGGCGATTGCATTGCTTGGTCAATAATAGGCTGTTGATCGCCTTGATAGTAACCAGCCAAATCACCAAACGCCTGATTACCTGCCGCCATAGTCGGGTTATAAATCCCACCTATTTCAGATTGTAGTTGCTGTTGCTGTGCTAGTGTTTGCTGACCCAAATCAGTAGCCTGTTGCGCTGCCGCATCTGCCGCTTTTCCTGCCGCAGTCTTTCCTGTGCGAAACTTCTTAGTTACGCCGCCGAGGGCGAACATTTTGCTAAATAAACCCATTTATCACCTCTTAATATTTATATGTTAATTATAACAGTTATGAACAACTAATATTCGCCGGGTTCAATAAAGTTTATGTATGTTAAAAGCTCTGCTGAATTACCGTTAGCACCTGAAGACTCAATTTCGATAAGCATCTCTGAGTTAGCAGGAATAACCAGCTTTCGACCTTCTTTAAAAAACGTACTACCTACGCCCGACACTGAATCCCTGTTGCCGCTTGAGTCTCTGAAGTATTGATTGTAAAGAAGAACAAAATCAGCGTCACCAGTTGGTCCTGTGACTACCGGGCTTGTTATCCATTCGCTTTGTGCTGTCTGGTTTATTAATTCAACATTAAGTGGTTTACCTACCGATACAGCGGTGCCGCCAGTATATGACCATGTATTAGCGTTCGATGTATCAACGTAAACCCTTACAGCTAATGTAAACTCGCCAGAAGATATGCCTGAATAATCAATATCTACCGTCACGGACTCAATGAATAAAGGGGCGTTGCCTGTTTTTACTACCCTATAAACTGTTTCGGGCACTGTAGATTGCCTCTGAATAAAACCTGAATAATAATCACCATTCAATATTTTTTGGTCTACATAATTCGTCCCTTGATTTTCAACTGTTGTAAGTAATGGGTTAGGGCTTGTTATATTTACGTTTAGCGGATCGGGTAAAACTGGGTTACTCATTTATATTACACTCCATTCTATGCCGTCAAATATGTATAATTCACTCCAATACTTGACGTTGATCAATCTATCGTTAAGGCCGTTTATCAAGCCAACCGTTGTTACTTCTTCATTTCTCCGCATAACGTGAATCATGTCATCCTTAACCGCGTTAGTATCTAGCGTAACGATTATGGCGGCGGCATTATCACAGAGAATTACCTCGAATGCTTTAGCCTCTACACTTGCCACAACCTTTTTAGTTGTGAATATCCTAGCTTTTAAGCCTGTAATATCATCAGAGTTAATATCGATATCGGCTCTGTTAGCGTCAATATCGAACCTGTTAAGGTCAATATCAACCCTGTTATCTAAAACCAGAATCTCTAGCGCGTCTATTTCATCAGCTATAAATTTAGAATCCTGCCCTATCCCTTGATAATCCTTTATAAGTAAAGCAGGCCACTTATCAACCATAGACTTTAGCTGGCTATAACTTAGTACGGCCCTTTGTGTTGTTGTAGCTCTAGGTTCGGCCATTATGTAGCTTCCATATTAAATCTACAGAATGACATTCTTGAACGTGAAGCCGTCCTTATTTTGAATGATACGCTAGTACGAATATACCCAAGGTTTCTAACCTCTAAATTTTTCCCGTACTCAAGGTTTAGCCCATATTCGTCCATCCATTCTTTACCAAATGTGCGTAAGTTTTCAGAGCGTGAAATAAATATTGTTGCGTCATTGTCTGGTGATATACCTGGTATTGTTTCTATCGTTAACGTGTTTATTGATAGCGTTGCTGCATCACCAATAACAGGGGTATACAACAACCCACTCACTAACTCGCCGTAATGCGTGCAAGCTGCATCATCTAAAAAACCAATGCGACCGTCTAATTTGTCACCTATACACCATTTACTAAAACGTGGATCGTACGTCATATCTTTGCCGCGATAGTTTCCGCATTCTAAACCTGTACTGATAACCGACCAAGCTACATCGATACCGAATTTTCTGGCCACAGTATCATTGTAAGCCAATGTTTCATTAGGTAGGTGGGCAATCATCCAAGTAACACCGTCCTTTGTGAAGACCTCTATAACAGTTGTAGATAGCTCGTCACTGTTATATTTAGTAAGTACCTTTTCAATTTCTCTAGTTGTTATTGACTCGGCAGAGCCTAATTGAATTATGGCAAATTGGTATTGAGTATTTATTCTTCGAGTTAGCGCGAACCATTGATCTTTGTATTCGGCTTTTGCGTGAGTCCCTGCAATACCAGACTTAACCGCCTTACCTGTTATACGCTGATATGTAAAATTTTCCGCTCCGACATTTACCAGCGTGTCTACAGTGTTTTCGTTAAAGGCGATCAGCTCGTTATCATCATTAAGGCCAACGCCTAGTATTTTATCTGGCTGGAAATCTGAACCTTGATAAGCCAACAGGCTGTAGAATGTCTCGTCTAACTCACTAGACTGGTACAAATACTCGCCATCAGTAAGGATGAACCTAAAATCAGCCCACACAATATCTATAGGATTACCGACAGCATCACCGGTTATCTCCCTGAATCCATCATCAGGATTGTAATAAAAAAGCCTGCCACTTGAAACGACGACAAGATTCAGTAGTGAGTAAGCAAATGATACTTGGCCAGTACCACCCACATCACCAATGATAATCACGCTGCCATCATCCCTGATACGCAATAATGAAGTACCTGATACTCGATATTGCCCCTCGAAGCTAGTTGATGTACTAACCACTTCACCAGTTAAAGGGTCTCTGACTGAAACGACACCATCAATACCTTCTCGCGCTACCCATACAGAGCCACGACTAACGCCCTCGCCTTGAGCAAAGTCTGATAGGCCGTAATAGTTAAGCATATAGCCCTGTTCACCGTAAATGTTACGCAACACAGCATAATAGTTAACCGGTAAAGAATCTCGGTAATCAGTATTGTTATCGGCTCTATCGCCTTTTATAAATGGAATGCTTGGCACAATAAATACCTGCTATGTAATTGTTACATTAAAGTTAATTGTCTCAGGGTTAACCCTTTCATACGTAGTGGTTACGGTTATTTTTATAGCTGCAAATCCTTTTGTTAGGCCTTCTGCTTTTATAATTATAATTCCGTCAGCCTCTTCACTACTAATAATTGAAACGCCCTCACTATCATCTATAACATAAGAATGAATGCTATCATCATCAGTTAGGTAGTGATTAAAATCTATGGGGAAGTATGCTATTTCTCCAACCTTTATATCTAGCGTTTCACAGTTATCAGGCGCGTTTTTATCATCCAACTGAAATTTGTACCGTTGCGTGAATCCATTGCCAAATGAACGACCAGAACCTCTAGGTAGGTAAGGATTGCTTTCTCTTGTAGGTATCACGGCAGAGAATAAATTATCATATCCTTCTTTAGCATCTGCTAATGTTTGCGGGTGACATACCTTACCGAATGATGCACATAGGTTTTTAGCCAAGTTAGCTGCGACCGCAAAAAAGTCTGTATCTTTTAAGCCGCTATCTTGCGTGGTATCAACTTCAGGGAATGAAAGGGATTTTTTATATCCTACACATAGGTTTTTGTTATTCCATCCCATCATCATCGAGTCAAGGCGACGGGCCGCAGAAGTTACTTCTTCCGCATTAGGTTTAGAGGTTAAGCCGCTTATCCTTAACTCTTCATAGGCGGCTAAGATAATATCTATTTTTGCTATCATGCTAACTTACCTTATGATGTTGCCGCTTTAGTCTTTCTGGTTTTTGGCTTTACAGCTTCTTCAATTACTTCTTCAAATTCAGCTTCTTCAATTACTTCCACCATATCTAACTTAGCAACCCATCCATCAATAAAAAACTTCGATTTGTCGCGCTCGTTAATTGTTTTAATTGAGTATTCAGTGCCATCTAATTTTTTACGGTTTCCGCCTGCTTTGTATATATTTATCATAATAATCCCCAATAAAAAAGGCGACCTAAGCCGCCTTTACATTAACTTAGTTAATTGATTATACCTGACCAGACAAGATCATGCCCAACTGATTAGGATAGACAACCTGAACATCGAAGAAAATCATCGCTTTCATTTCATAACGCTCTTTGTGGAAGTCATAACGGTAAGTCATACGCATTGGTAAGCCTTGCTCTGTAGTAGCTTCGATTGATGTTACATTTGCAGCATCAGCCGGCACAGGAAGTTGACCAGGAATTAAAACCGTAGACTCCGGCGTATAGAACAGAGAAGGGTTTGAACTCGCTACGTTTAACACTGTAACCGCAGCTAAATCAACCGCCGCAGCTGAGGCATTGCGGTATGGGCCAGTAGAAACAATCGCAGGTTGAACCTTAACAGAGCCAGTACCGCTAGCGATAACTGTAAGCGTTAATAATTCGCCTGTATCTTCTCGCGTTTCAGGGTGTAAGAAGTTAATACCATCAATAGTGAATTTAGTACCTACAGGCATGGTCGACGTAGTTGATAAGTTAACTAGTAAATCCATAGAACGGTTATCTAAGTAAAAATCATTAGAATCGTAAGTAGATACAGTATGCTCTTGTGCTCCGTTAATTGTTAATGCCGCCGGTGTTGGTGCTGGTAAATTAACAAGGTAATCAGAACGCATTGTATCGAACGTGGCAAGCATAGGTAGTTGTGCTTTAGTTAACGCATCGTTAGGAACGCCATCTTTACCGTAATACTGATTTTGACCTAAGTCTTTAGCTACCTTGGCGTAATCTTTATTCGATAAAAATAACTTCTTATCAAATCCGCCTAAGCCATAGTTAAGCATCAACACTTCTGCATCAATTGGTGCTTGATAATCAAAAGCATCTGAGCTTACAACTGCCATAGTTGATTGGTTAATCATTGCCTGGTAACAGGTTAAATCAACAGTATTAGCAATATCACGGGCAAAACCCTGCATTACTTTTTTACGGCGTTGTGGGTCACGCAAACCTTTAGCATCAATAAACGCTAGTACACGTTTAGACTTGCGACGGTTTACAGGAATCATGCGATCGACAATATCTTGGAAATCTGAATCACTTGATACAATACCGTCTTGAGTTTCAAAGCGATACTCTTGTGGAATGTATTCACGGTCGCCGCCTGAATCGTTAGAGTTATCAGTTGCACTTGCTGCGCGATCGTCGTTAGAGTCACCGCCCATGTTGTACACTTCTAGGTCTTTAGATAAAGACATCTTCATACTTGTTGTCTCTGCTACTTCATCCCACAGAGTACACATCAAGTCGTGCGCTAAATCATTCATTATTTGTTCACCTTATTTTTTTTGGCTCGTTGATAAGCGTTGTAATTTGACGAACTGGGACTGGCTACCCATTGTTGTCTAAGCTTGTTCACTGCTTCATTACCGCCATCAATTGCGCCTGTTGAGTTAATTTCTGGTTCTGGTTGCGTATTAATAGGCTTTTTGGTGCGAGTCTTAACTTTGTTCGCCGCCTTTTCAAGTATATCCCCTATCATTATGTGGTTGTTACCTGCCTGTTTAATATGCTCTAAAATAGAAGGGATTCTTTCGATAGTCATTGCAGCTTTCGCAATATCAACACCCTTTTGTTTAGCAATATTAGATAGGAAGATCATAGCAGCTTTAGGGTCAACTATAATATCATCATCAGCAAAAATCTGCATTAATGAGTCTTTCGACTTCTGATAACCTGGCAACGCTTTTGTTAAAGCTTGCTCGCTTTGATAAAGATAAAACTCAGCCTCATCTTCGACGCTTGTTTGTTGCGCCTCTTGATTAACTGGTGCTTGTGCTGTTTGTGGTGCTGTGCCTTCCCATTCCTTTAACGCCTTGTAGTGATCTTCCTTGGTGTCAAAATCATAAGGGTCTGGCATCTCACCGCGAGTAATGTTACCTACTTGAGCTTTCAATTCAGCTAGCTCTTTTCGTAGACTTTCCTTCTCGATAGCATCTTTATCAATTTGTTCCTGCTTATCTTTACGCTTACGTTTTTCTTTTTGGAATGCTGCATAAGATTGCTCTTGTGTCATTCCTGTAGTCGGCTTTTGTTGGTCGCCTTCATCTTCGTCTACATAAAGTTCTGTTTGTTCGGTGTCCTCGACTTGTGGATTAGTCTCGGCTGCCTCTGTTTCAGTTTCCACAACTTCCGCAGGTTGAACAATTTCTTCTTTAATTGACGCATCTGTACCAGAATCCATATATAAATTTCCTCGTTATATGGTGAACGAAAATAGCAAGCTATAACCCCTCGCTAGTAGGTAGTTACATTATAACTAAATAATAAGGATAAATCGAATATAATTAGGAAGGTGCGTTTTTTGTAGGAGTTAATTCGTTTATATAGGTGATTACCGTATATTATTCGGTGGTGAATTTTAGGCAATAAAAAGGCCGCTGATTAGGTGGCCTGTAAGTCGCTACTTCATCTCTTTTTCTAACATGCTATATTGAGCTAAGTTTATCTTTGCATGGGTTAGGTTCGATATAGATTGAGTAATTTTCATTATATCGTCTTGATTGTAATCTTTAACAGCTCTTTCATTTAAGTAGTCTATAGCTTTATCTATTGCATCTTGCATATGGTTTTACCTCATATAGTTAATTGAACCCTAACTATACACGCTACAATAAAAAACGCCAGTTAAGGCGTTAATAGTATTTTCTGTATATACCCATCAATAGGCTTATAAATAACAGGGTCACGGCAAAATCTAAATAAGCATAAATCAGGTTGCTCTAACTGGTGCATATAGCAATTGAATTCATCCAAATCACCGCATGAATCTACATCGCCTGAATACTTACTAGTATATTTACCGTTACAGTCGAAAATTAATCTAGGTTTCATATTATTACCCCCCCTTGATTAATAATATAAACAGTAAGCCGATAGCAATCATAAAGCATAAAAATAGAGCGCAATCGATAACCATACCAGCGACAGACCTACCATTACCTACTACCCATTCATAGTGTTTCGCACTACCGCCCCTTATTCTTTCTTTTATATTATTCACCATGTGTTACCTCTCTGCCTTATTAGCGTGAAAAGGAATGTGTTTTTTACTCTGCTCATCCACCAGCAAACCTAACTCATCATTAATGCTAGTGATAAATCTACCCTCTGCCAACCTATTCAACTGCATAACATAAGTAAGCAAGCTATAAGGCGCTATGCTGTTACCTGTATTTGCCAGACTACCGTCACAATAAAATTGCATACGTGGTTTCATATTAATCACTCCCCTTAATTTGTTTTTCTAGTAACTCAGGATTCTGGTAAATATTGCCGATTACCTCGCACCCTTTGTAATCAACCAAGTCTAAAAGTGATGAACCATTACTAGTTACCCACCCAATAGTCTCGCCGCAAATCCATCCGTCGGAATCGCTTGTTTTGCCCCACTCAACAGCGCCACATACACAGTAATCAACATCAAGATTGTCGTACTTACCTGTAACAATATCCCCCTCATAAATATCTACGCCATGCTTATCTTGTAAGCCTGTGAATTGCATTACCGTCAAGTCTTCGTTAAATCCTTTAAGACTAATCTTACTATTATCAGAAGTCATCAACTCTTCAATAGACACAAAGTCAAAGCTTCCAGTCACTGTGCTATAAACTCGAAACTTAATTACTCTCATTTATCTTCTACCTTAATTTTCTTTGATACTTCACAATAATTTATTGATCTCTTTGTCAAGCCACATAATCCGATCGTGACCTGCATCCATATCCTCCCTACTTTCACTAAGGTAAAACGCATTCGCTAACTCGTCATCAGTCATCGAACCGTTTAGCATGGTTGCACGTACAATGTTATATGGCTCGTGCTCTGTAGCTAGTCTATACAGTCTACGAGATAACCAACGTAGGCGCTCCTTGCCCATTGTTAGCCACATTATTGATGAAATGCCTAGCCCTGTATGCACTAAGCTCATAGCGATAACTGCATGAGGATACTGTGGTGCAGGGGCTTCATTTTCATAGTCGCCACCGTAAGGTTGCTCTTCACCATTTTCTAACCATACTGCAAATGGTGTGCCTGTTGTTTTACTCATCATTCAACCCCCTCTTAGCTAACTGGCGAACTGCCAAACCAAAATTACCTTCACAGAATAAATCTGCATATTCCTGTATTGCCTTTTCCATACCTTTAAAATCAATTAGCTTTTTCATGCCTTTCCTTATATTTAAAACATACACGTAGTATATACAGATAATATACGATAGCAAGTATATATTGATAAGTATTTGCCATTATCAGTTATATTGATTATAATTACCTTGTTGTTTGGCGTCGAATCCGAATGATAGATAGGGTTTAGTAGGTATTATCTGGGGTTATTATTTAGCCCATTCGACCAGATGTACCCACTAAGCCTTTTTTATTGCCTCGCGTTTACCTCCTAACAAGTGGTTTAGTCTGTATATATGAGTGAGTTAGCCCATATGTGGTTTCTGTAGCCGTGATAACGTAAAGGCATGTTGTGCCCTTATGCACGGAGCTTAGTAAACTAGCTCATTCTTATATACAGATTAACACTGCCAAGTTCATTGGTATCTTGTAAAAACCTTAAGTGTGATTAGCTCATCAATCAAATTAGTCGCGGCAATGTGTCCCTTTCACAACCACGCACCTTGATAGCCTTCGGGTGATCTAACTCTTTACGGAGTTGCTGAGTAATCGGTAGGGAGACTATTTAGTATCCTGCATTCGTGCATTTAATTTAGATATACGTTTTGACCAAATTGGTTAAAATCCTCTAAGTTAACTTGATTAAAGCCTGTGTAACTCAGTGCCTATCAAGGGAGAAAAAAGGGTAGCTGACTCTTAAATTCAAGATAGGTGCATAACACACATAAAAAAAGAGCGGTTAAGCTCTTAGTTATTAATCTGATTTAGGCGCGGTAGTTATAATAAACTCTTCAACAACATTACCCCGCCTATCCTTATGTTGAATTAATGCGCCTTCAGTTCGTGCAGCCTCAAATACTTCTGTCGGCTTCTTTGATAAATCGCCTGCGTTAAACTTCTTCATTGTACAATCCATCCCACAAAACAAACTGATAATATAAGCAATACCGTTTGGTACAACCCTGCAATTAAAAAAACCAAATCTTCTTGGCCTTCAAAATCAACACTACTGTTAAATATACTTACCCACCCATAAAAGGGAATGAACAGGCTATTTAATTTATTATTTAATCTCTTCATCGTATAACCCTACCATTTTAAGTATTAATTCAACCTCTACAGGTGTGACATTCTTAATCATTAAAACTGACTCTATAGCCTTTGGTAGCAACCTAAATAAATCATCTAGATTACGCTTGGTTAGCTTGTAACTAATCACCTCCTTATTGTAGACCTCACGCCCACTATAAACCCCCTTAAATACATCGCTATCAACAGATTCCACATCAAAACCTAACGCATCAATAAGCGCGTCTAACTTCTTTTCTGTGTTATTCATTAATATGTATTCCCTAAAAAACCAAATTGACCTAACTGCGACTGCTGCCTTGCACGATCATCTTGCTGGCCACCAATTAAAAAACCTACCCCTGGATGCCCTTGCATATATTGCGCCGCTGCCATTGCGTTATAGCCAAATGAACTACGTTGCATACCATTATCCATTTGCTGTTTATACAAGTCGCTAATGGTCGCGCGCTCACTATCAACGGACGTTACCTCAACTTTATTCTTGATACAAATACGAGGCTTTTTAGCGTACTCACTAATAAAGTTAACCTTCTTGCACCCAAAGAATTCTAGCTGCTTAACGAGTAATTCTCGCTTCTTCCATCTGAAGTCATTCATAAATCATCGCCTCTAGGTTATTTATCAACATCAGTACATCATCGTTATTGTGACCGTTACTGGCAACTGTATGATCACCAAGCACGCTAATAATATTATCCATCTGCTCCTTTGTTAACGTGAACGTAATAGGGGGGTAAATTACCTCCGCATCTTCCCTAGTAACCCTTACTATAGGCGCGGCAAACTCTACCGGCTCAAAATCCTCCTCGCTAAACATACTGGCCGATGCAACGGAGTTATAAAGCGACTCATTAAATCTCTTCATTGCCGCTTTTTCTTCTTTAGGGGTAAGGGGTACACCTCCAACTTGTTTATCGCTCTCGCCACTCAACATCGTTAGTGTATCGATATCTTTATCATTCATATTATTAACTCCTTAACTGATTAGTCAGACAAGCATAATAAAATAAAAGGCATGTGTCAAATGCCTTTGTAATTAGTTTACAGTTATTGCTCTGTCATGTTGCTCATTAACTGCTTGTTAAGGTCTTTTTGCTCCTGCAATTCGACCTTTAGTAATTCTAAGGCGTTATTAAAGTCATTGTTTTCCTTGTCGTTGTCAATCTTCTGCTGTGCCTGCTCAATACTGCGAGCTTTTGCTAGCACTTCGACTTGTAGCTTCTCCCTCTTGCCTTCGCTTTCTTCTTGCATTTTAGCTATCTGAATCTGATTGCTAACCGCATCATTTTCTCTGGCAAGCTTGATATTTTCTTCTTTCATACGCTCAAGCATGATAAGCGGATCTTCCTGCTGTTGTTGTGCTGCTTGCTCCATTTGCTGTATTTTCTGTTGAACATACGCCTTTTCATCGTCATCTTTAGGCTTAGGATCTATACCTAGCGCAAGCATGTTATCAATAATCTGGTACTGAGCTATTTTACGGCTACGTGCACCACCTTCTCCCGTAGTTGATAGGATAGCCTGGTTTAATAATATCTGTCCCTGTGGACTGCTTGAATCTGCAAACTGTAGCATCTTGAGCGTGGTATCTAGCTCGGCCTCCTTCTTGGACTTGAAAGACTCGCCCATCTTAACCTGAACAGTATATCGACCACGGGCAGAGTTTTTATATGGCCCATAGTTTCCATCACCATCAACATCATATTGCAGCGTTTCTAGTTGCGAATGGCTACCATCCAAACCCTGAACACGTAACTTTCTAGGGTTGCTAAAATAAAGAATCTGAGCCGCATCAATCCAAGCTTCACACGCCGACTTGATAGCCGACATTGAGTTTTGTATCAACGGTTGGAATGTATCATCTTGACGTTCATTAACCTGTCTAACTGCATCAGCCGCGGCATTACTTGGTAGTGTACTTTGCCCTGTGCCACTCATTTCTAACAGGTTAGCTTCAAGTGCCTGTCCCGCCATCGCTAAACCTGAGCCAATTTGAGGGGGTGTTTGTCTACCTATTGGCCCTAAGTGAGCAATCGAGCCATCAGGGTTTTTAATCGGGTCTGACATAACAAACGGCATGTTATCAATGTCAGCTCTTGCTCTTTGCCCTGCATGTTCGGCTATTTGTTCTGGTGTATATTCAGGCTTTTCAACTTGAGGTGCTGCCATTATCTCCATCAATGAAGAGTGATAGGTATTAAGGAACATTTGAGGGTCTTTACGCTTGCGAACCTCGCCACAAAAGTATTCTATACCGTTAATTACATTGTAATAGCCGTATTGAGGGAAGATAGGTATACGCTTGAACGGGGTTAACTGTTTTTTAATTAGGAATTGATCGCCACTGATCAAGGCGTACTCAACACGCTTAACCTTTTTCTTAATTACAGTGTGTTCACGCAAGTCTTTAAGCTCGGTTAATTCTTCGCGTGTTACCTTGTTTCCTTCGCCATCTTTAATGCCGTCACCCGAAGCAATCACATAGCCGCCACCAAAATCATAAGTAGTAATGTTTTTAGTTACCACCTCGTAATAGTGCGCTAAGTAAATATCTTTATCGGTATCTGTTGACCAATCAAACCAGTCAATTTGAGCATTAATAGAAGATACACTTACACCGTACTCTTCCTCGATAGTTTTCCTATTTGTTCTGATTATGTGCCAGCATTGTTTAGAGTCAGATTTATCTTTTCTTAGTGACGGACTAAAAATAACAGACGAAGCTGCTGAATAGATAGGCTCTAAACATAGGTATTGCTTATCAGGGTCGGGGTTTTCTTCGTCTTCATACTTAGCGACCTCTTTAAACGCGCCAAACCCTGAGAAGTAAGCCTCTTGGTCTGCATTATTTAATGCCTCGTTACCGTTACCAGATTGAAAGTCATTCCTCCAACGAGACTGTAAAGCCTCTGCATCTTCGTCGGTCGCTTCATCAGAATTAGATATAATAGTGGCGTTCATTTCAAGCCGCTGCTTCTGCCCTAGTAGCCTATTGATAGCGCCGTATATTTTGTTTATTTCAGGCTTTGGTTTATTCTTAAATTGCTCGGCATATGAACCCTTCCACATTGCACCGGTAACAACTGCGAATTCGTAATCATCCAAGCACAATCTGTTTCTGTCATAGTAAGCAGAAAAGCTTTCATTCAAATCTAATTTAATATCTTGTAATTCTTTCATTGTTTCACCATGCGTTAACAGTAGGAATATAAATTTTTGTTAGGTCTATGTCTTCAATAATACCATGTATACGCTCTGACATCATCACCCCGTCAGCACAGTTAGGTGAGCGCACTTTAAACTTCTCGCGCATTTCCTTTTTCGTATACAACTCGAATAATCCATCTGACCTTGGCTTGATTGGCATTCTACATAATTCCGCTCTAAGTGTAGTTAAACTTTCACACGTTGAGGCGAATGATATTAGCTCATCAGGGTTAGTCATAACGCCATCATTAACAGCTTTGTATGTGCGGTAAACCCTATCACGTAACTTTAAATAACATTGTGCGCGTAGGTTTTTACAAACTTGTTTCCATGATTTTTGCTGTATAACATTTGAAGCACCCGAAGACTCATAAATACCGTCTGGATGGTCTACTTTTGCCGCACCGTTAAACTGGTGTACGGTTATCCTTTTATTATCTAATGCATTGTTAACATCACGCTTTAAGGTTAAGCCTAAGCCACCAACGTCCCATTCGTATTGATCTGCATTCTCATTTATAGCAACGCCCAGCGCCCAGTCACTACCTTCATTAACATCAAGGTCAGTGCGCTGCATAACATTAGTGATTATATTTCCCTTCCTAACTACTGTAGCTTTCGGGTCATTTCCTAAGTCCGACGGGTCATGTGTAACCTTTGCTATTCCGAATTCTTTCATACCTAATTTAACGTGAGCATCAATGCAAGCGTCAAACCATTCAGGTTTAATTAATCCGTTCTCGATTTCATCATTAAAACCGCCTTCCCACACCCAATCATAAGTTGAACGAGGTAAGTTTTTAAGGTCGAATAATCTCTCAGCATCTAAACCCGACTCACTAAACCAAGGATTATCTGACCAATTCATTTTAATAATTAAATGTAAGTCATCCTCATACACACCTGTAGCATCTAATTCTGATTTAAACGGGACTATAAACCTTTTACTAAACGGGTCTTCACTGGATGCAGGGTTAGCACAAAACACCATGCGAACATCATTCATGTCAACTTCGTTCACTTCGATTTCTTTCTGCTTACCTGGCAACCCCTTTTTAGGTTTTTTACGTGCTGTCGGCGTTAATACTCTTAATGATTTTTCACTAAGAAACTGTGCTTCTTCCACCCACCAGTCTAAAAAACCAAACGCAGACTTGACCGACTCAGGGTTTCGACTCAACCCCATAAACCTAGCCATAGCATTATTATGTGTGAATTTAATTGTACGCTCTGTTACATCAGCGTTATCAAGCTCCAACCGGCTTATCTCTGAGCTAAGTACAGCGTGAACACTATCCGATACTGAAGACTGGAATTCACGTATACACATCATGTTACGCCCAAGGTCGTGCATGTTAACTAAACCATGATCCCCTTCCACCAAAGTTTTACCGCTACCGCGACCACCGATTAACGCCATGAATCTTTTGGGCGCAAGAAACATCGGCTTAACTATTTCAGGGAAAAACACAGTAGGCTCTTTTATTGTGGCCTCCCACTTACCCCCGACTAAATGAAAAGTAGACGTTAATAGTTTTGATAATGGATTTACAAACCCTATAATGCTCGATGAGTAATTACCGCTACCAAATGAAACACTATCTTCGGCGGCTTTCAATCTGTTAATCCTGCTTGCTAGCATCTTCGATCGCCTTCAGTCGTTCTTCAAAATCAGTCTTCTCTTGTATGTTAAGCATAGATGAGATTGTATTTATAATACTATGCCCAATGTCGGAAGGTATTTTACCGTTAGCAATCGCATTAACTATCTGCATAGATTGCTTGTGGTGACTCCCTTTTTCATCAAACGGAAATTCATACAGAGGGTTAACCGCTTTAGGTACTGGCGACATTCTTATAAGCAATTCTTTAAACGTAAAAGTATCATCTTTATCATGCCCCTTAGTTATCAGCAAGTCATAAAAACCGTCTTCAGTCTTTCCGCATCGTTTCATAGCATCAAGTATTTTGTTCCTTTCATTCTTTCCCCTGCCAGGCATACGCTTACGAGTTGCCGCAGTCATTGTTGTCTTAGTTGCTTTAGCGTTAGCCATAAAATGCCTTATTAATGCCTTATTTCGTTATATTGTAGCACAAAAAAACACCCGTTAAGGTGCTTTGTATTTGTTGCTGCTTACTACATGCTAGCTACATTAATATCTATAGTGGCATCACCTGTTAATACCGCTTTTAATCGACAATCACAAAGGGTTTTGATTTCATCCGCATCAGCCGCATAAGTCGAGTCGGGCAAATCAGCGTAAGCAATGTCATTCTCTACAGTGTATTGAATTTTTGCAGTACCACCATTTAACCGAACAGTTACAAGGTGGTCGCCTTTACTGCCTAACAATAATCCCTCGCCATTTATTAATCGCATCTTTATATTCCTTCGTTAGATTGTGTCCAGTTATTATTTATATGAGCAATAGCCCCTCTTTTAGAGTGAGTGCCATCACCACTTAAACATGATATCACTACTTCGGTCTTCTCTTCATTACTTCGTGCGTTCGGGTACCCTGATTTAAAATCGTTTTCCCACTCTTCATACGTTATAAACTTATAATCCATAATAATCCTTATGTATTTTTTAACTCACCAGATAATACCATAACCTCAGCATCAGTAGCCGCTGACCAATCAACTACCCACTGAGCATCTGAAGTAGAGCCTAGAGAATCATTAGTAGCTGTTTGTAATGTGCCGTTATAAATATCATCAGTTGTATCTGTTGTCGAATATGTACCAGACAACCCATTGTATTCAGCACTTGCCGCTTGACTAACCAACGTATTTAAACCGCCAGCAAAACAAATATTTAAACCAATGTTACCCGGTGTAACTGCCCAAGCTGCATTACCTAACGTAAGTTGTGATGGCTGCAATCCCGTTGCTTTATCCTTACTAAATACACCCGTTAGCTCTGTATAATCCTTGTAGTAAACTGCAATTATTGTAGCGCCCTCGAATCCATCTAAGTTGCTCACTTGAATAGAATGCGAACCAGGAGTAAACGATTTAACTTCAAATACACTCATTTGATTCTCACGACCCGATGGATTACTGTTAACTGAATCCATAGCGCCAATGATTGACCCACCATCTACAGTAATTGTTGAAGGGCTAAACCCGCTACTCTTCTTCTGCACTAGCGATACGATTATAACACCATCAGTTTCAGCCGGTGCTGTAATGCCAAATGAGGTTGACGGTGCGCCAAACAATCTAGGGCTTGATATTTTTTGAGTTGATATGTAAACAGGTTTAACACTAGGCGGTACCACCTCGCTCCAGCCTGACTCCTGAAAATTCACAGCTGTAGCATCTGCGCCACTACCTGCATTAGATATTGTAGGATTAGCCGCCCAACCATCGTTGATAGGGTAGTTGTACACTAAACCATCATTTACTTTTACATCGTAAACACTACCGGTACAGAAGAATCCAAACGCCCCTACACCATTACCTCTAGCCCCTATTAGAAAGGTGGCAGCTGGCTCTGACGCAGCACCTTTTGTGAATGTCGCTGTATCTACTACAGTGCCATTTCTGGTTATAGTGTATATTGAACTCGTCACAGATAGTATGTAAGCCCCGTCTTCAGGGTCTACTGTTGTTGTTGTCATTGCGCCGCCAACTATAAGTACCATAGATGAGCTTGCGTTAAACACATAAACTTGCAACCCTCTATTAGTGTTAGTTCCGCTAACGCTTTGTGAGAATATAGTACCACTAACAAAACCAGACAATGAAAAGCTTATACTAAAATCATCGGTCGTCGGGTCGGCTATGGCACGCTGCCCTGATTGGATGTAATCGTCTATACCGTCAAGGGTATATCGATTATCAATCACTGGTCCTGTCCCGCTACCGGTTATCGCCCTAGTTATAGCCCTTGTTACAGCCCTTGTTATTGGTCTTGTTATCAAAATAAACCTCTTAATTAATTATATTGCCTGGTAGTGTTATTTTAGCTTTACCACTCGAGCAATGTATTTTTAACCCGTTACAATCGGCGCATTCAATATCGCAATCGATATGCCTCTCGCGCGTAGCTGAACAGCCAGACAGTAACATTATAATTATAAGTCCGGCTGCCTTAATCATTTACTTACTTCTCCATGCAGACACAACTTGAGGTATGGCTTTCTTTAATTCAACTATACCCCAGATGCCGCCTATCATCGATATAAACACAGTTACGAACCACTCAGGTACAAGGGTTAAATTCTTCCATATAACAGCCCCATACTCAGGACTAATAACCGTAATTAATATAGGTAAAGCAAACAACCAAAATGAACACCACCGAAGTGATGTATCTTGGTTTTCTAGGCTTGCCATTTCCCACTCATGGTTGTTACTCTCCTTGTCACTAGCGAGCCTAGCTTGATTGGTTATCACAGCTAATGTTCTTTTGTGCTTGGCTGTAATAACATCACCGCGATTTTTAAACCATTGTGTTACTGGTGCTGATATAAATGAAAGTATCTCACCTATAATCATAACCACGCCTCAATCATACCTATAAAATAATCAACTCCCTTAATACTAACAGCAAGGGCTAGCAGAGAAATAGTAACAGTGACCCTGCCTAGCCTTTCACTTTTTCTTCGGAATATTATATCTCCCTCTTTCTGTTCTTTCTTGTACTTAACGATGTCATCATTAGAGTCAGCAATAGCACCTAATAGACTGACAACTCCGTCCAGTTTAAGTCCATTTCGGTAAGTTAATTGCGCCAAGTCTGAAAACTTAGGCGCGGTATCTTCTTCTTTATTCATACGACACCCCTATGTAATCAAAAGTTAAAATTGCGCTCTATATCATGCTGTATCAGCGTTATATCTAGCTCCATAGGATTTAGCCCCCCGTTCATAATCCTTTCAGATTCTTCGTGGGCAAGGTTAACACTATGTAGCATTCTATCTGCAATAGGCAGATTTGAACTGAATGACAGTAATGGCCTTGACCTTTTACCTGCTAGTTGAGCATCTACCGACTGATAATAACTAGCTGTATACTCAAGCATTCCGATGGACGGCTTTGAATGAGTGTAATCCTCAACGCCATCTACTGAACCCCACCCCGTACTAGCTGTCTTTTCTGCTTTTATTATAGCGACTACAGCGTTTGGATAAACACCATATTCATCTTCTATCTTTGTGTTAAACGTATGAACTTTTGACATTATTTAATTCCCTTTGTTAGACGGCTAAAGCATAACCTTGATCGTCTGTTAGTTTCTCTAATGAAATATGAGGGATTTCTTTATCACCATCAACGATATTACCATCAGTATTAGACTCTTCACGCATTAAATGATTTCGCGCTTCTTCTGCTCGCACGTCCTCATCTTCAAGCTGCTTCATCTCTTCGCTTTCTTTCATGTCAGCGATATACTCACCCATTCCGCTAATCTCACACACCCTAATCCCAACTTGGTGTTTAAGGCTAGGGTTACAATCAATTGAAGCCCTTTTTTCATTCCATGAAGCGTTTAGGTATTCAAACAATTCTGCATCATCACAGAATCGTTCACGACCATAAGACACACCATAATCAGCCGCAGCTAAAATAGTATCTTCATAGCTAGCCATTAACTTAACTTCTTGCTTTAGCGCATCAGTTAAGCAGATTAAATCAAGCGTAACCCCCTCAACTAGAACCGTTTTAGGTTCAAATATCTTTTGATGAGCTACCCACTCGCTTAAATTAAAACTCATATTCATTATTCCTTCAGTAATTATTAATTTAGCCCTGACTCACGTCGTTACTGAGGTTTATTATATCTTGTTTTTCTTGCTTTTTCTGAACTCACTTTGAATCTTTACGCACTCATTACAAACAGGAATCTTTCCCTGATCGATTGTAAACCCGTCGTCACTCAATTCATAAGGTAAACTTCTACCATAAATTGTGTAATGTGCAGGCCTTATTATGTCGTTATCGTTACAAAGCAAGCAATAGATAGGCTCTTTGTATATCTTCATAGTAGTAATACTTCTATTAAGTGCCTATCTATTATACACAAGCATGGGAAAAACCTCCACAAATCCCCACTTCACTATATTTTAGGCGTAAAAAAAGCGCCTTCGAGGGGCGCTTAATCTATTCATTCATCAACATCGGACTACTAAACCCAATAAGTTAACTATACAGCTTACCATCGAGCCTTACCAGCCCTAACATCAATATGAGTAAACGTTCGGTATTTACCTATGCCGTATTTCTTGGGGTATTTACTATCCAGATAACTATAAACATTCTCTGCGGTAAACCCTTTAACAAAAATGTCCGCCGCAATACCTAACTTGTGCTTGCTTCCATCAGCACCGCCTACCGCCTTATTGTGCGCCTCGCATCTTGCCGACGAGTTAATTATAACTGCATTTCCAAAATGCTCCCTAACACTTGTTAGTACCTCTAATAACTCATAATCAACTACAGCGAACCCACAACCACATTTACAAGCGAATTCTTCACGTTTAAAATACCTATTCATCATTACCCCTCTAATACCAAGTTGAAATACTAATTAAAAATGCTATGCCTACCATCGACAGCGCCACCAATACTACCAGGCAGTGTTGCCATGTGTGATGAATCCATCTTTCACCCATAATAATCCTGCTAATTACTTTAAACTCGATTAAACCATACATCTAACTTTCTAATTGTGCCGCCTTTCCCCGGTGAAACATGGAGAAAAGAACGTATACACAGTGTTAGTTTGCTTTAGCTCGTAATTCTGTGTTCTTTTCTATTTCCGCAAACGCTACATTCTAACTCTCTAATTATTTCGTTTGGTATACCGCTTTCAACATTGTTATTGACAGAGTTAACACAAACCCACTTGTGCATGTGTGCATCACCAAAAAACAACCATCTAAATAATCTAACCATATTAATCACTCGCTTATATGTTGTCGTTGCCAGCAAAACTAACAACTAATTCAACGTGACCGCGAAAAGCTGCGGCTCGTTAATAATAAAGGTTAGTGTGCTTTCTTACCCACAAGTTTCAACACTTCCATCGCGTTTAAATTTGACAGTCATAAATCCGAACCCTTGATTACCTGAAAGCTCTTTAAACGCAATGTATTTAACGCCATCAATGCATCGTGTTTTCATTTCATTTATTTTTGTTGCTGATTCCATCCCTTTCGAGCAACCAGAAAGCGAAACTAACAACACGCTCAAAAGGACAATTAACAGTTTGCTGTTTTTCATAATATTATACTCCGTAATTAAATTTGTATTTGTGGCAGTTAATTGCCTCTTAGCTCTAGGTTATCGCTTCTTACATTTAATCTGCCGCTTATTACTCTCGACTAAATGAACTTTATACCCTCTCAACGTAACGATTTCGTAAATCATAGCCTCTTTTTCAGCTGACAAATTACTCACGTCATTCGAGTTAAAAGCGAACATTCTTCCATTCAATCGGCAATCGTAAATCTTGTCGAGGTGCTTATCCGCAATGGGCTGTACTGAATTACAACCAACTAATAAGGTTATCGCTAAACAAAAGCCGCTATTCACCTGCGTTTTTCTTTGCTTTATATTTGTAGATAGTTGACGGCCCTATATTCATAGCTACTGATATTTCAGACACCTTTTGCTTAGCATCTAGCCGATCATTTATTTCTTTTATCTTCTTTTTGCTTAACGATTTACGCCCGAACTGCTGTCCTCTCGCTTTAGCCTTGGCGATACCCTCTTTTTGCCTGATTTTTAAATTTGCTATTTCAAACTGATTGACGGCACCAAAAACCGAAAGCATTAAATACCCCATCGGATTGTCTTTACCTGCAAAGGTTAAATTTTCCGCTTTAAATGTCACAGCTACATTTTTATCAACTAACTCAGAAACAATGTTTAGCAAGTCTTTCAAGTTTCGTGATAAGCGATCCATAGAGTGAACATGAAGCGTATCACCCTGCCGCAAGAATGATATACACTCTTTTAGCTGCGGGCGCTCTCTGTCTTTGCCGCTTACCTTTTCTTCATAAACCCTATCTAGCTTTACCCCGTCCAATTGACGATCTAAGCATTGATCAATAGAGCTTACCCGCATATAACCTACTTCCATACTCGCCTCTACTTTTGTGTAAATTAGTATTCACTATACCCATCAATAAACTTAAACACCTCTAAGCTATGTTTATTCGACTCAGAAAACCACAACGGTAGGAAGTAAAAGTTTAATTCGGCAAACTTAGCAATAAAACTAATATCCATAGAGTGAAATACTGGCTTACCTAAAATAGATGGCATATCCCAAGTCCATTCTTGACCTCCAAGAAAAACAAAAGCATCTGGTTCGGTTTTCATATTTCGCAACCCAGCAGCTACCCTTTCTTCAATCTTTTCCATACTCACCTCTACTTTAAAATATTATATTTAACGCGATTAAATCTGCAATTATAAGTACGAATACAAGCGCACCTAGATTAGACGGCTTACCACCTTTTTTAGTCATGTAAGCTAAAAGGCTTGCGTAAATTAAACTAAACATATTCAAATCCTACCTTAAAAGAACTCAAAATCGTTATCATCGAGTCCGTGCTCCTGAGCCGAACTTGGCGCTGTATAATCAATAAAAAAACCTCCACCATAAGACTGAGATTCTTTTTTTGGTATGTATTGCTTAGAACTCAATCGCCAAGACTCTATATTGCGGTTGCATAGCAAATAATCACCTGCTCGAACTTGTTTTTTAGATGAGCCATCTTTATATTTGACATCAACAACATCGTAATACCCACAAGGAATACTCATAAACTCTTGATGCTCTGATTCTTTGTATATTTTAAATGCCGCCATACCAATTCCTTTTTCTATTTAAGTTTACCTAGAACTGTCGTGGCCTACAGTCAAAAATACAACTATAAACTCACCTCTAGCTAATTACGCTTTATTCTAGGCTTAAACGTAATAACTGTCAAGCATAATTAGTAGCACAATTATAATTCGCATTATCTAGCCGAAAAATACACTTCAGCACCTTCAATTTGACGAGTTAACTTTGCGTTTTTACCGTTAACCTTAATCATTACTATATCGCCAGAACTACGCATATTGCTTAACGCTGATTCAATTTTCTTCTCGCATCTTCCAGGTAATTTTTCAATCATTCTCTTTTGCGTTAAACCTCTACTTGAGCCTTTGAGCATTCTGCCTATATCATCTTTCATGCGCCACCTTTGCGGCCTGTATCGACCGCTAATTGATTATAAATACTTTGCTATGCAAGCGTTAGGGCTTAGTAGTTTAAGCTCTATACACTCGCCATATTTATATTGAAAATAAAAGTGGCTAGCTGCCAAGATTACCACCCCCGCTATTAATGCGACCTTTGATACTTTATTCATCAGCCCTGATTATTAGGCATAAACCCACCTTGCCCCTGTGGTGCTTGCTGCTGAAATCCGCCTTGTGCTTGAGTAAAACCACCTGCATCACGTGGAGGGTTTTGCTGCTGCCCGTTAAGCTGATTTACTGGCGCTTGTTGTTGCGGCGCTTGATAGCCTTGATTTACTGGCGCTTGCTGCTGAAAACCTTGGCTTTGCTGTTGTGATTGTGGTGCTTGACCGTTTTCAACCCAAAACACTTTGCTATTACCTAAGATATTACCTTTGATACCCTGCTCTTTTTCTTCTTTCTTAACTGATTGCGTAATCATTCCGCTATTGTCGTACTGGTCTAGCTCAGTAAGACTTACAAACGCGGTCATATCCAAATATTGAGCGCCATTTTTACCGTTAAAGATTTTACTCATATCGATTTTTGAAAGGTCGACTTTTAAACTAATTGCTATTTTTGACATTTTTATATTCCTTATGTGTTGATTGTTAGTGGGCAAAGCTGGTAGTTCTTAACTGTTAGCGTTACGTCGCTGCCTAAATCGTTGTATACGCAAATTTTATTCATTCCGCTTTTTCGTTCGTATTTTAAAAAGGCCATTCCCGCCATACTGCTAAAAGATACTGTAATCAATAACGCTGCTATTACTTTTTTCATTTTCTATACTCCGATTATTAAATTAGGTGACAACGTCCTTGTTATCGGTTGGGAACTATTTGATTATTAATGAGCTGTTTCCGCGTTTAATTTCTGCGCCTGGTATTGTTTCGCCTGCTTTTAATTGCGATA
>TARA_R110000751_G_scaffold146094_6_pt1 | contig 34177 bp, 28 predicted proteins | sample TARA_R110000751 | Tara Oceans TARA_R110000751 (sample SAMEA4398001) | marine metagenome | biome: Polar Biome; feature: [MES] marine water layer (ENVO:01000295) within the mesopelagic zone...; material: water (ENVO:00002006), including particulate matter (ENVO:01000060) such... | reverse complement strand
ACTGGGCTGAGAGCATGTGTCCCTATTTGGACGTCATGACCCAGACGCCGTCCCATTTACCGTCTGGCGGCGAATGTTTCAGCAATTCACACCGATCGATATAGGTGGTTGCCAGGCTGTCTGACGGGGTCGCCTTGATGGCCTGTTCGAAATTGGAAATGGCCCTGTCCCAATTGGCTTCCCGGTACTGTTTCACGCCTTCATTGAAGTAGTTCACATTGTCCATCAGGTTGGGGTAGGTTTCGTTGTCATGGTAATCAAGCACCTCATAGACACCCACCGGTTCTGTTTTCCCCTTGACCACGACCAGGTCAACGTCGCGCATGCGGTAGGTGCCCTTCAGTTTGGCTCTGGTAAATTCACTGATCAGAATGCGCGCCGAATATTGTTTGCAGGCTGATTCCAGTCGCGCGGCAAGATTCACACCATCGCCAATCATCGTGAAATCCATGCGTTTCGGAGAGCCTATGTTGCCGGAAACGACCATCCCGGTATTCAGCCCGACACCATGATCAATAGGCATTTCACCGCGTGCAACACGGACCTTGTTCCAATCCCACAATTCCGTGATCATGGCGATTGTCGCGCGAACAGCACGATCAGCATCATCGTCATGGGCCAGCGGAATTCCAAAGGCTGCCATGATCGCGTCACCAATGAACTTGTCCAGCATGCCGCCTTCACGGGTGATGATGTCGACCATGATCGTGAAATACTCGTTGAGCATGGCAACGGTGCCCTGAGCGCCCAGCGATTCCGTCAATGTGGTGAAACTGCGAACATCCGAGAACAGGATCGTGGCTTCTGTGCTCTTGCCACCCAGGAAGTCATCACCACCTTCCATCAACCGATCTGCAAGAGAAGGATCCATATAGCGCGACATCGTCGACTTCATGCGTTTTTCGGTGCTGATGTCCTCGATCATCACCATCGAGCCGAGCTTTTTCTGCTCCGTATTGATCAACGGCAAAATGGTCACATTGACCGATAGCGGCCGGTCTTCAAATTTCAGCTGCCCGTCGACAATTTCTGCAATCTCGCCCGATTCTTCAACATGACGAATTTTCTCCATCAGCCATTGGTTGTCTTCGACAAAGAACGTGTCCGCCGCCAGACCCAATATCGAGCTGTGGCCCATTCCGGTAATGCGCAGGCCCGCCCGATTGCAGGTGACGATCCTGCCGTCCTCATCCATCGTGATCACACCGTTCGACATGCTTTCCAGCATGGCTTCGGTATAATTCTGCATGTTTTGCACATCTTCGAACAGTTTTGCGTTCTCAAGGGCAATGGAAACCTGCGCCGTGAATGTTTTAAGCCGCTTTTCATCATCATTGGTGAAAGGACCACCGCGCCGGTTCAGGACCTGGGTGACCCCTATGCATTTGCCGTTTTTGTTGATCACCGGCACACAGAGGATCGAGCGGGTAAAATATCCCGTCTGTTTGTCAAATGCCGGGTTAAACCGAAGATCTGCATAGGCGTAGGGTATGTTGATGGTATTGCCCGAGGTAAACACGGCGCCGGCTATGCCTGCCGTATTCGGAAGACGGATTTCTCCAATGCCATCCCCCATGGCAACCCGCGAAAACAATTCGCCGGTTTTTTCATCATTCATGAAGAGCGTGGAGCGATCAGCCCCCAGCATGCGTGTCGCCTCACTCATGACCTTTTTCAGCAGCGTGCCAAGTTCCAGCTCAGATGTGACATCGGAGACGACATCAAGAAACTCGAGCTCCTTTGCCCGGCTTTTTTGCATACGCTCGGCAAATTGCGTGTTTTGCAATGCGATGCTTGCCTGTGTGCCCATGGCCTCTAGAAGACTCAGGTCCTGTATCGTGAACACACCGGATTTCTTGTTGAGCACCTGAATAACGCCGATTATTTCCTCGCGTACGGTTTTGACCGGGGCGCAGATAATCGTTTCAGTATGATAGCCCGTCTGCTCATCGATGGAATGATTGAAGCGGGAATCGTTGTAGGCATCATCAATCACCTCTCCCTTTCCGCTCGTGAACACTGCACCGGCAACACCGGTCGTATTGAGAATGCGGATTTCTCGGGAAAAATTGCCCTGCGCCACGCGGGAATACAATTCACCTGTCGTGCCATCATTGAGAAACAGACTGCCTCGCTCGGCCCCCAATTCCGTGGTGGTCATATTGACCAGCGTTTCGAGAATTTCGTCCAGGCTTTCCATCGCTGCGCATTTGCGCGACACGCTCAGCAACATCTCCGCATGCTTGAGCTTCTTTTGCGCCTCCACAAGCAATTCCTGAGGTTTTGCCTTCATTTTACGCGACGACGCCTGTCGCCTGACCGTTGAAACCGCTGTCGTCATGCCTGCTCAATCTCTTTGATGTGCTGGCCGAACCCTATCATGTTTGCCTGCAAGCTGCATGGCCATGGTGTCAGCCCTTTTCCCGATTTGTTCCTGTCGTTCGCAGTCAAGCACTTCAATGCCTGAATTCGCCCCTCATAGACCAGCGCGTCCGCGTCCGGCTCATTGCGATGCCCATTTGCCGTTCGGTGTCACTGCTCTTTTGCGCAGCCTATTTTTTACGTCCCTGTGTCTTCTGTTCAAGCGCAGGATCGTCCAATTGGGCACGCAAGGCACTGATGGTGGCCTTCAATTGTCTGATTTCATCATGGGAACGCGCATTGGCCTCCTGAATTTCACGGTCCCGGCTGAATTTAAGCTCTTCCAATGTATCGCGAAGTGCGCTGATCGTCTCTTTCAAATGCTTGATTTCGTCATGCGAACGATGAACGGCTTCCTGAACCTCTCTGGTTTTCTGATGCCCGAGTTCGTCAAGAGAATCCCGCAACGCACTTGCTGTCTCCCTGAGCTGACTTATTTCATCAGCTTTGGCTGACAGCGCTTCCTGAACGGCTCTGTCTTTTTCAAAATTCAAATCATCAAGGGAATCGCGCAACGCAGTGGCGGTGTCCTTCAACTGCTGCATTTCATCTGCGTGAAACGCGCGGACGTCCTGAACCTTGCGTTCCTGCTCCACAGCCGTGCGGTCGAGCGCCTGCCGCAACGCATTGATCTGCTCGTGCAGACTTCGTGCCTCAAGCTGGGCTTCGTGCAGTCTGTCTGCGTGGCCTTCACCGATACCCGATGTGCTCATAGGTTCAATCGCCCAATATAACATTCAGGAATTCAGTCTCACTTTGCGAAATTTCTTCGTCAATTGGAATGCTGAATATTATGTTTTGGATACACGCTTTCCTATTGCATTGATACAATGCAAATGATCACAGAGTATTGGGGGTTGAAGCGCTCAGGCGCGAGGCACGCCATTTTTCAAAAAGCAAAGCGAACAAGCCGGCACAGCGCTCGATGCGTGCAACCTCAATGGGTTGTCCATTCGGCGCAGCAGAATGCACGAAAGAACGGGCACCAAGGCAACGTGAAAAAAGCAATCAGAAAACCGGTAGACTATTCGTCCCGGTAGACCTTTTCGCGGCGTTCGTGACGTTCCTGTGCTTCAATCGACAACGTTGCAATGGGACGGGCGTCCAGTCGCTTCAGACTGATGGGTTCGCCGGTTTCCTCACAATAACCGTAGGTACCTTCGGTAATGCGTCGCAAGGCTGCATCAATTTTTGAAATCAGCTTGCGCTGACGGTCACGGGCACGCAATTCAATTGCGCGATCTGATTCCGACGACGCTCGGTCGGCGATATCAGGATGGTTGACACTATCTTCCTGCAGGTTCCCCAGCGTTTCACGCGCCTCACGCAGAATATCGTCTTTCCAGACGTTCAGTTTGGCACGAAAATAGGCACGCTGTTTTTCATTCATGAAAACCTCGTCATCCGAGGGTACATAGGAACCAAGATCAATCATATCATTCATGGTGATTTCCCTTGAGGCGGTCCTTTTGCGCGTTGTATAGCTACACCGAACGTTCCACACAAGCAGCAATTCCCGCAGTCCATATATTTTTTGTGGTCATCCTCTTTTACATAAGCACCTCAATTAATTTGTCATTTTGTCATCTGGCGTTCATATTTCCGGCGAACGAGTGATTTGCAAACACGCTATGTTGCCAGCAGGTGCGAAATTTCTTTCCGATCGGCCGGCGATCGGAAACCACCGCATCGTCAAGCGATTGCCTATTCTCGAAATCATCGAATGCCTATCGAAACGGCAAGGCGAAACAGAAAGGCAAAACAGCGATTGTTGCGCCCAAAGATTGCTCCGCATTTCTCCAGAGAACCGGGTGCAACATTGATGCCGCCGCGCCGGCTACGGGCAGATATCAAAAGGACCGCTGCCTCACGCAGAACCACCCGAAGACCCCTCGTCCATCGCAATCTCTGCACCCCGTTTGGATTTGCGTTTCCTGATTGCCTGCAGAGAACAGGCGCCTGAAATATAGCCTCTTGAACGCATGCGACGGCATCAGATCAACGGCAAATAGAGGGTTAACAAGGGCACTTCAGGCTCGCTTCAATGTTCAAATGATGATTTAACTGCGTCGATCGATCAGAGGCTATGAAACGGTAAACCGCCTGCCATGAATAAAAAAGAACAAGCGCCCAACCTGATATATCTGCTGCGCCATGCTCATGCGGCCTGGGCGCGCCCCGGGCAGCGTGACTATGATCGTCCGCTTGACGACCTCGGTATTGAAGATGCCAACCTGATGGGGACGGTGCTGGCGAAATTTGAGCATCTGCCGCAAATCATTTTGTGTTCTTCAGCGCGGCGCTGCCGCCAGACCTGCGAAATCATACAATCCCATCTGTCCAACGGACCAATCGTCGAACACGATGACGGGCTCTATGAAAATGACCATGACTATTATGTCAGCCTTTTGGCGCGGCAGACCAATCGACCGGTCCTTTTGATCGGGCACAATCCGATGATGGAAGATACAGCACATCAATTGAGCGCATCCACAAGCAAGCAGGCAGGCAAAGTGTTGCAAAAGGGTTTTCCGACCGCGGGGCTGGCCGTGATTGAAATTTCGGGCAGTTTTTCAACTTTAAGCGAAGGCGGCATGCTGACAGGTTTTTCGACGCCGAAAAATCAGAAAACAAAAGCCGGCAAGGCATCTGATTGACCTGCAGGAATATTCCCGTCTGGTCTTTACTTTGCAACCTCCCGGCATCGCGGGAAAATAGAACATCAGCTTGAAACACGATCCGGCTGCATCCATATGCCAAGGAAGGAAAGGCCCTTTCTTGTAGCAAAATGCTGGCGTTTCACCTGACGACGGTGATGCGCTAACCTATGAAAGAACCTTTTCATTCTTCGCCGGGACGATTCGCACCCGAAACAACTTGGGCCCGAGATAATACAGGCGTTGCTGCCAACGAGGTGCAATTTGGTTTCCACTCTTTCCCGGTTTTCTGACGAAGCCCTGATCACGCTTGACAACCTGACCGATCGGGCTGGCGATCTTCTTCGCCCAACCATGCGGTTCGGGGTCACAGGCCTGTCGCGCGCAGGCAAGACCGTCTTCATCACCGCCCTGGTCCACAACCTTCTGCACGGCGGTCGGCTGCCCCTCTTCAAGGCACAAAATTCCGGTCGGATCGCATCAGCCTATCTCGAACCGCAGCCCGATGATGGCGTCCCCCGCTTTCAATATGAAGACCACGTCAAAGCCCTTGTGGAAGATCGTCTGTGGCCGCAATCGACCCGGGCGATCTCCGAACTCAGACTGACAATCGAATATGAATCCGCCAGCGCCTGGAACCGCCTGTTTTCCGGTGGCAAATTATCGATTGATATTGTCGACTACCCCGGCGAATGGTTGCTGGACCTGCCTCTGTTGAAGCAGGATTATCGCACCTTCAGCAAAAATGCGATTGATCTGGCGCGCTCCCCTGCCCGCATCGACCTGGCAGAAAAATGGCTGCAGCGCTCAACCGAGGTTGGAAACGCGAAAACCGCCGATGAAGCTGTTGCCCGGGAAATATCCGATCTGTTCGCACAATACCTTCGTGCCTGTCGAAGCGACGAGCGGGCGCTTTCCACGCTGCCACCAGGCAGGTTTCTGATGCCCGGTGATCTCGAAGGGTCCCCGGCCCTGACATTCTCGCCACTTCCGGACCTGGAACACGGACCGGCCCCGGCAGGTTCCCTATGGGCCATGATGGAACGTCGTTACGAATCCTACAAATCGCTGGTGGTCAAACCCTTCTTCCGTGACCATTTTGCGCGTCTCGACCGTCAGATCATTCTTATTGACGCCATGCAGGCGATGAATGCCGGAACGGAAGCCATGAAGGATCTGGAACGTGCATTGGTCGATATTCTTTCGTGTTTTCGCCCGGGCAACAGCAATCTGCTGACATCATTGCTCACCCGGCGCATCGATCGGGTTCTCATCGGAGCCACCAAGGCCGATCATCTGCATCATGAAAGCCATGACCGGCTTGAAAACCTTGTCGGACGACTTGTCGAACGCGCCACCCAGCAGGCCGGCTATTCCAAAGCGGATATCGAGGTTGTCGCCATGGCGGCTGTGCGCGCAACCCGAGAGGGGAGCGTCAAACAGGGCAAAGAGCGATTACCGTTGATCATCGGAACCCCCATGGCCGGCGAAAGAATCGAAGGCGAGACGTTCGATGGCAACAGCAAAACCGGCATATTTCCCGGGGACTTGCCCGCTGACGTTGAATCATTCTTTCAGCAGGGGGAAGCGCACCCGGCCAAGGCCTTTCCGCATCTGAATTTCGTGCGATTCAGGCCGCCGGAACTGGAGCAGACAGCGGAGGGTGTGACACTCTCATTGCCGCATATCCGTCTGGATCGGGCTTTTGAGTTCCTGTTCGGAGACCGTCTGGCATGAGTGAGAAAAATCGCAAACCAGCGGCCTTCAAAATTGAGGAAACCGCTCAGAGCAAACCCAGAAAAGCCAGGAGCAATTCTGAGACCGCATCCAGCGAACGCACGCCTGTTTCCATTTCGGAAGGTATCGAATTCATTCAGCCTGAAGATGATCTGTTTCTGGCTGATCAACCGCCAAATGAACGGGCAATTGATGATGGTGTGCTGGCAGATCAATTGACGCCGCCGATTGCCAAAGCAAGGCGCAAACGGTTTTCATTTGCAAAACTGGCGATGTCCGCCTTTGGTCTGTTGTTTTCTCTGGCCTTTGCCACCTGGCTGGATGGGCTGATCACATCCTATTTCGAGCGATCCGTGTGGCTGGGATGGACTGCAAGCGTTCTCACGGCAATCGCTGTTCTTGCACTCATCGCCCTGGCAGCAAGAGAGTTGAGCGCATTGGCGCGGCTCCATGCAGTTCAGTCGATGCGTCAGGAAGCCGCCGCCGCCGTGGCGGAGAAAAATCCGGCGAAAGCCCGTGTCGTCTTGAAAAGACTGATCCGTTTGTTCGCCCATCAACCGCAAACCGCAAGACCCAGAGCACGACTGAAGGAACTGGATGACGAAATCATCGACGGTCCGCACCTGATTGAACTGGCCGAAATCGAATTGATGGCGCCGCTGGACCGCCAGGCCCGCGAACTGATTGTCAACGCATCCAAACGCGTGTCGGTGGTGACCGCCGTCAGCCCAAGAGCCCTGGTGGATATCGGCTACGTCCTGTTTGAATCCATGCGCCTGATCCGCGCGCTTGCAACGCTATATGGCAGCCGGCCTGGCTCGCTGGGTGCAATCCGCCTTGCACGGGATGTTGTCAGCCATCTGGCGGTAACCGGGTCAATCGCAATCGGCGACGGCATGGTTCAACAATTGCTCGGTCACGGACTGGCATCAAAACTGTCCGCCAGGCTGGGTGAAGGCGTCATCAACGGCTTGATGACCGCACGCATTGGCATAGCAGCCATGGACCTGTGCCGACCGCTGCCTTTCAAGACGCTCAAGCGTCCGGGTATTGGCGATTTTGTGGGTGATCTGACACGTCAGGCGACAGGCACTCAAAAGCCCAAAGACTGAATTCGAGGGGTTCACTCAAGGGGCGGTGGCGGGCGCAGTTACGCCGACACAGCATTCTCGCGTCAGAAAATCCACCAGATCCGTCATGGCATCATAATTGGCATGGTTGCGTATTTCCCTGCCATGGCGTTGCTGGCGAACCAATCCGACCTCAACCAAAGCAGACAAATGATGGGCCAGCGTTGACGCCGGTATGGTCAGGTGCTGACCGATTTCACCAACATTCAATCCACCGTCACCAGCGCGTACCAGCAAGCGATAGACGGAAAGCCTGGCTTCATGTCCAAGAGCAGACAGAGATTTTGCAGCCGTTTTCTCGTTCATGCCCGGACCATAGCTGCTGCCTGTATTTCGTCAATACAGATCGAAGAACTGGTCAGATGAATGCCGGTGAAGACTTGCCAATCTCCTTTCAAAGCCATGGTTTGCATAAAGACACCAGCTTCTGTTATAAACGTTGAACACATCCTCAACCGGACATTAACCATTCTGAGTGATGGTGTGGAATCATCAAAACCGTTGCAGGCTGTATTATGTATTTTCGAATCGCACTTTCGATACTTGCCCTCTTCACATCCTTGATAGCGACGCAGGCTTGGGCCGGTGCGAAGGAAAAGGTCTTTTTCGATTCTGTGTCGGGTGTCTGGCGAGGCCCGGGCAAGATCGTGGCCGGAAAATACAAGGGGACGAAATTTGTGTGCAACCTGAAAGGTGGCCCCTCCGTCGAGCAGGCCAGCGGCGTTGCTCTGGATGGTCATTGCCGCGTTGGAGTCTTCTCACAGAAAATGTCGGCGATCATCAACCTGAAGGGCGGCAAATATTCCGGTCGTTTTCTTGATGGCGCGGCCGGTGAAGGGTTGGACATCACGTCGGGAAAGGTCAGGGGCAACAAGATCACGGTTGGTATCAATCGCAGGAAACTCGACGGTGCCATGGTTGCCCATCTGGAAGAACCCAATACGATGAACATCACCGTCTCCGTCAAGGTTCAAAACCAGATGATCCCGGTGATCGGCATGACCTTGACGCGCGAGAGCAAGGTCGGCTCCAAGCGTTAGAGTATCCGTTGTGCATTGCACGCATCATCCCGTGATGTGAGCACGACAGGCAATTGTCAAAACCACCAGGATCCGTCCTTGCTGGCAGGATCGATGCCCGTTCCGTCCACCTCTGATGCCCATTGTGAAACGGGCTTCTCGCGAACCATGATCGTACCGTCGATTTCATTTAGCGGCAGCAATACAAATGCACGCTCATGCATATGCGGGTGTGGAATAGCCAGACCATCCTCATCCACAATGAGGCATTCATAGGTCAGGACATCAATATCGATGATACGCGGCCCCCAGCGCTCGCGCCGCACGCGCTTGAGTTTGGATTCCACTGCCAGACAGGCTTCAAGCAATTGCCGGGGCGTCAAAGACGTCCGGACCAAAGCGCAGCAATTGTAAAACCAGTCCTGATCGACCTTGCCCCAGGGCGGCGTCCTGTAAACACGCGAGACCGTCACGATGTCAATTTCTGACATCGCATTCAACAGGTTCAAAGCTGCCGCCATGCTTTCCTGCGGATCGCCGACATTTCCACCCAGGCCCAGCGACGCCCTGTGCATTTTGGTCGAACCGTCATCGGGCATTGGATCCGGCTTACTCAGGGATGTATTCAACACAGACCTCTGCATGATCAAGGACACCGGGAACCGGAGCCGCCGGTTTGCGAATTGTGACACTGACCCTTTTGATCGGTGGGAATGTTTCGCATAGTCCGCTGCCTATGCGATAGGCCAGCGCCTCGATCAACTGATAACGCTCCTGCGTGACAATCTTTTCAATGGCCTGGAAGGCCACGCCGTAGTCAACGGTGCTGTCCAGATCATCGTGGCTCAAGGCCGTGCCGGCGCAAACGTGCATATCCACGTCCACAAAAAACCGCTGCCCCAATTGCTGCTCGGCCTCAAGGACCCCATGGCGGGCAAAAAAACTGCAGTTTTTCAGACCGATACGAAACGTCGTGTTCATCTTTGTGAGCCCCTTTTTTCACCAACTGCCAGCGTCGCCCGGACAGCCAGGACGGCATCGGCCATGGCCAGCGCATCCCTGTTTGCAGCGATATCATGGACGCGGAAGATCGCCGCCCCTTCAAGACGCAATATTGCCGTGGTCGCAGCCGTGGCAATATCGCGGTCTTCCGTTTCACGACCGCTCACGGCGCCGATGAAGCGCTTGCGGGAGGTTCCGGCGATCAACGGATGGCCAAGTGCATGCAACTCGGCGAACCGTGCCATCAGCTCAAGATTTTCGTCTGTATCCTTGGCAAAACCGAAACCCGGGTCGAGTGTGATCGCCTCATCGTCGATACCCGCAGCCTCCGCAATTTTCAAAGATTGCCGCAGAAACAACAATTGGTCTTCGATCACGTCGGCCGCCTTGGTGCGTTCGCGGCCCGTATGCATGATGCATATACCGGCCTTGCATTGCGCCACGATCGCCGCCATTTCAGGGTCCTTCTGCAACCCCCAGACATCGTTGACAATATGAGCCCCTGCCTCAATGGCGAGCCTGGCTGTTTGGGCTCGATAGGTATCCACCGATATCAGTACATTGCTGCGCTGAGCCAGCATTTCGATGACCGGCAGCACACGCGCCTGCTCTGTTTGCGCATCAACCGCCCCGGCACCCGGACGCGTGGATTCGCCTCCGATATCGATAATGGCAGCGCCCTCTCCTGCCATTTCCCGGGCCGCTTCGACAGCACAGACGACCGAGTCAAAACGACCGCCATCGGAGAACGAATCCGGCGTCACATTGACGACAGCCTTGATGTATCCCCTGGGCCCAAGCTGCAGCGTGCGATCATGCGCCAGCCGCCAGGTGCGCGCCACCGGTATAACCCGGGATCCAGAGGGTTCCTGATGCGATTGCGTCATCTGGATCAACCCTTACTTGACGCCCAGCTTTTTCTGAAGACTTGTGGAAGAGGTCGTGTACTGGAACACCACCCGCTTGTCAGGATTGACAATCTTGCGGGCCGCCTGCGCCATCAATGCCGCCTCGTGAAAGCCTGAAAGGATCAATTTCAGTTTGCCTGGATACCAGTTGATATCGCCAATCGCGAAGATGCCCGGCTCGCTTGTTTCAAATTTCTCCGTGTCGACGGCAATCAGATTCTCATGCAGGTTCAACCCCCAATCAGCAATCGGACCAAGCTTCATGGTCAGGCCGAAAAACGGCAACATACGGCTGCAGGGGATGTCACGCTCACCCTCGGGACCTTTCAGCGTGGCGCCCTGCAAAGCCCCGTCCTCGCCCCGCAAGGCAGTGATCTGACCGATCTCGAAACGGACCGCGCCCGCCTCACGCAGGGCCAGCATCTTGTTGACACTGTCATCGGCCGCGCGAAACTCCGCCCTGCGATGAACCAGGGTGACCGATGCGGCAACCGGCTGCAGGTTGAGTGTCCAGTCCAGCGCTGAATCGCCTCCGCCGACAATCAGCACATCCTGGTCCCTGAAGTCCTCCATGCGTCTGACAGAATAGAATACGCCCTTGCCTTCAAAGGCTTCAATACCCGGAATAGGTGGACGTTTGGGCTGGAAGGACCCGCCGCCGGCCGCAACAACAACCACCTTTGCCCGGAATTTTTCACCCTCATCCGTGGTCACCTCAAAGCGACCGTCATCCAGCTTTTCAAGGCCCGTCACCATTCTGTTGAAATGGAATCCGGGTGAAAAGGGTTTGATCTGCTCGAGTAATTTTTCAGTGAGTTCCTGACCGGATATTTTTGGCCAGGCCGGAATATCGTAAATCGGCTTTTCCGGATAAAGTTCGGTGCATTGTCCACCGGAGCGGTCCAGAATATCGATCAGATGACATTCAAGGTCATAGAGGCCAAGCTCGAACACGGCAAACAGGCCGACCGGTCCGGCACCAATGATAACGATATCAGTTTCGATCAATGATGCCATCTGCGTGTCTCCGGTTATATTATTTCAATGTCCGGCCTGTTGCATCAAACTCAGGCCTGGCGTTCCGGCACATGTACGATCAGGCCGTCAAGTTCAGGCGTAACCTTTATCTGACAGGACAGCCGCGATGTCGGCCGCACATCATAGGCAAAATCAAGCATGTCTTCTTCCATGACCTGCGGTGAACCGACCTTTTCGGCCCAGGCGTCATCAACATAGACATGACAGGTGGCACAGGCACAGGCACCACCGCATTCGGCCTCGATGCCGGGGACGGAATTGCGGACAGCATTTTCCATGACCGTCGACCCGTCTTCGGCATCAATATCAAAATTCACGCCATCATGGGCAACGATTGTCAGTTTTGTCATAAGTCAGGCTCCGCACGTGTAACAACAATGCGGAGTTAAAGAGACTGACGGGGAAGTCAAGGACTACAGGGTAATTCTTGTCATCACTCTTGTCATTTGAAGCAATTCTGCGAAAAATCGGGTCACTATCGCGACAACCCGGATATGAAATTCTCGACCTCAACAACGGCGTCGGTCAGTGCCTCATTCAACAATTGGTCCCGGGGATCCTTTTCAAGGCTTTCGGCAGCGTGCGACACACAGAATGCGCCCACGTTGGATGCAGACCCGCGCAATGCCTGAACGGCTGCAACCGGATCGGCATTTTTTGTCCCCTGCCCTGTTTCACACAGCTGGTTGACGCATTGTCTGGCCTGACGGGCAAAAAGACCCAGAACCGTCGTTTCCATTTCCTTGTTTCCCCTGGTGCTGCGCGCCAAATGTACCAGATCAATGGGCCGCGCACGCGATGGATTGCATTTTAACGAATGTTGTGGAGCTTCGAAGAATTCCTGCTGCATTGCCATAATTTACCCTTTCCCAATGGTATAGAGTGCACTGCACAGCAGAATCCTGCGGATCGGATTAATAGCGGTCATCAAACGCCGAGATATTTGTATATATGGTTAACGCATGGTAAACACCGGAAACAAAGCGAATTTTGACGAAAGCATCAATCAACGTCATAGTTCATTAAGCAAGCAAACCCTTTCTTGGCGCTATAGAATTTGTTTCGTAACCATATGTATGCAACAAATGAGCGCTGGCACGTACAGATCTTGCCCTGGTAAGGCTGCGCGTGAGGGGTGTTGGTGTGATTGGCGGTTCTGTTCGAACCGGAAAATCACACAAAAAAGTCGGCAAAGATCACTCCTTCCGGATAACCGGACCGGTTACCCAGGTTATGTCCCGGGATGTTTGGTTCAGAGTACGAGGCATTGATCAAAATGGCAAAAAGAAGCGCACAGACCAGTTCAGTTGAAGATCCTCTCAAGGCCTTGGAAGACGCTTTGCGTCTGGACCTGGAAAGGGACGACGATGCGGATTCATCCGATGAGCAGTCCTTTGAGGAACTTGAGGCTCAAGTTGAATCGGCCGCTGCCGAGCTTGCAAAATCAGATAGTGAAACGGCACGAACGGCATCGATGAACAAGCGGGCCACGCCAGGCAGGATCGCGAACCGGCCACAGCCGTCCAGGCCCTCGCCCGAAAGCAAGATCAGCGCTGAACCGGTCCGCAGTGCCCGTCCGCAGACCAAACAACAGGTCAGGCCTCAGCCTCAGCCTCAGCCGCAACCCCGTCCACAACAGGCGCCGAAAGCGGTTGCACGGCCTGTTCAGCAATCATTTGCACCAGCCAATGATGACAGCCGGGAGTCGCGCGCCGCAATTATGCGTACACTTGACGGAAAGGGTGGCCGCTCAACGAGAATTGCCACCTATATCCTGTCAGCTGCTTGGGTTCTGGGCGGTCTGATATTTACAAATCTCATTTACGGCTCAAGAATTTGGGAAATCGACTCTTTTGCCGATTTGGCGATCAACCCTGAATATCTGACCGCTTTGCTGGCCATCGTTTTGCCGGTTCTCATTTTTCTGGCTTTCGGTCTGATGATTGCCCGCGCCCAGGAAATGCGCGCCGTCGCCAAATCCATGGCTGAACTTGCCATTCGGCTTTTTGAACCCGAAACCATGGCAACGGACAACATCATGCGCGTTGGCCAGGCCGTTCGCCGGGAAGTCTCGGCGATCAACGAAGGCATTGAACGAACCATCGCCCGTGCCTCTGAGCTGGAAACACTTGTCCATTCGGAAATCAATGCGCTGGAGCACAGTTACTCAGACAATGAAGTGCGCCTGCGCAGTCTGGTAGAAGGCCTGAGCAACGAACGCGAAGCGATCGTGGTCCACTCCGAACGCGTGCGTGCCTCCATCGTCAGCGCCCATGAGCAGCTGCGCGAAGAACTGGAGACCGCCGGCGACGAAATCACCAATCGTCTGTCCACATCGGGCAAAGCGGTTGCAGAGTTGCTGGACACGCGCACGACAAGGCTTTCCGGTCAGGCAGAAGATCTGACGCAGTCCGTTTCCGACCTGCTGCAGAAGCGGACGGAAGCTCTGATGTTGTCATTCGGCAATTCGGGTCGCGCTCTGGCAAAGGAATTTGACAGCCGTCTTGAAGCCCTTCAGGACACATTGAGTGAGCATGGCCAAAGTCTGCTGGGTGAATTCGAAACCCGGGCATCCTCGCTCGACAACAACACCAAGAAGCTTAATACGATCCTCAACGAACGGGCACGTCAGCTCAATGAGACACTGGTCACCCGCACCCGGGAAATCAATGAGAGTCTGAGCATTGGTGAACAGGCACTCAGCGGCGGACTGGACAATGTCATTGAATCGCTCAATGCCAAGCTTGATGAAAAGTCGGTGAACTTCCGCCAGAGCCTTCAGCATTACACTGAAGATGCCATGAGCGATCTGGATGTTCGATCCGGTTTCTTTGAAGAGAGACTGCAAAGCACGATCTCGCAGCTCAACACTGCCTTCGACGAACGGGTCCTGGAATTCTCCACAACCTTCGATGAGCGAAGCGGCACACTGTCAGCCAAGCTCAGTGAAAATCTTGACAGCATCAACAGCACACTCGTTGGTGGCACCGGATCGATTGAAGGCATATTGAAATCAAACGCCGGCCGCATTTCGCAAACGCTCTCTGAGCGGACGCAAAACCTTGAGGCCATTCTGGCGAGCAGCAGCAGCGAAATCGAGCAGAAACTGGAAGCCAAGGTCGGCGCAGTAGAAACGGCCATGGAAAACACCTCCAACCGCGTCGATGCCCTGATGCAGAACGGCACCGAAAACATTGGTCGCGCAGTCGGCGAAAGGACAGCTGAACTTGCCGCCACATTGGATTCAAGTACCAGCAATATAGCCGGATTGATCAAGGATGGCGCAAATACGATCAACAGAGCTGCTGTCGACAACGCGCAAAACCTCGAAGCCACTTTCACCACCGGTGCAGAACGTCTGGAAGGTCTGATCGGATTTGGAGCGGCTGCGATCAACAATGCAGCTTCTGAAAGCGCCGAGAAACTTGAATCCACCCTTGGATCAAGCGCTGAACGCCTGCAGACCCTCATCAAGGACGGCACGCAAGCCATACGCACCGTCTCCGATGACGGAACACAATCCTTGTCTGAAACACTTGGTTCAAACGCTGAAAGACTGCAGACACTCATCAGTGAAGGCACACAAGCCATTCGCACCGTTTCTGATGACGGAACACAATCCTTGTCCGACACACTTGGTTCGAACGCCAAACGGCTGGAAGGCCTGTTGAACAATGGTGCTGCGGCAGTTGGCCGGGCGGTGACGGAAAACACCCATGCGCTTGCCGTGACGCTTGGCTCCAATGCCGAGCGCATCGACGGTCTTCTGCGCGAAGGTACGGGCGCCATCACAAAATCTGTTGCAGACAGCACAGAAGTTCTTTCTTCGACGCTGGGTTCAAATGCAGAGCGGATCGATACCATCATGCGTGAAGGTACCGGCTCCATCGCAAACTCGGTATCGGAACATGGCGAAGTCATAGCCAGTACGCTGGGTGCCACTGCCGAACGGGTGAACAGCATTTTGAATGAAGGTGTTGGCGCCATCAGCAATTCTGCGGCACAGAACGCAGAACTGTTGGCCACGACCATGGGATCCAATTCTGATCGCATGGACGGTATTTTGCGCGAGGGTGTTGAATCAATCACAACATCAACCGCCAAGAGTGCAGAACTGCTTGCAACGACCATGGGATCCAACTCTGATCGCATGAACAGCATTCTGCGCGATGGCGTTGATTCAATCACGCTTTCAACCGACGAGAGCGCAGAGCGTCTGGCAAACACCATGGGATCCAATTCCGATCGCATGAACAGCATTCTGCGTGAGGGTGTTGACTCGATCACACTTTCGACAGCCGAGAGCGCTGAACGTCTGGCAAATACCATGGGGGCCAACTCCGATCACGTCAGTACCATTCTGCGTGAAGGCGTTGATTCAATCACACTTTCGACCGCCGAAAGTGCCGAGCTTCTTGCCAGCACCATGGGATCCAATGCCGAACGGGTTGATACCATTTTGCGTGAGGGTGCAGGAGCAATCACCAACTCTGCAGAGCAGAGCTCGAATTTGCTGGCCAACACCATCGGGTCCAATGCCGAACGGGTCGACTCCATTCTGCGTGAAGGTGCAGGAGCCATCACCAACTCCGTGGAACAGAGCTCGAATATGCTGTCCACGACCATGGAGTCGAACGCCGCACGGGTTGATGCCATTTTGCGTGAGGGTGCCGGTGGCATTACCAGTGCGACCGCACAAAGCGCGGAAATGCTGGCCACCACTTTGGGTGCCAACGCCAACCGGGTGAATTCCATACTGCGTGAGGGCGCAGGGGCGATCACCAGTTCTGCCGAACAGAGCGCGGAATTGCTTGCCACGACATTGGGAGCCAATACCGATCGCCTCGACAACATCATGCGTGAACGCTCCGACGAGATCGCAAGTTCCGTTGCAACGCATACGGCTGAAATATCCAATACACTTGGAGCAAATGCTTCCCAGATTGACAGCCTGATGCGTGAAGGCACTGAATCTCTTGCCAACTCGGTTGCCGGACACACCAGGTCAATCTCCAGCACATTGGGCGAAAATGCCGAACAATTCGACACCATTCTGCGCAACGGTGCTGGTTCGATTGCCAGCTCCATCGTCGAAAATACCGACATGCTGGCCAGTACACTTGGAACCAATGCTGACCGGATTGATAATCTGATCCGTGAAGGCACCAGTTCCATCGCCCATTCCGTTGTCGACAACACGGAGGCACTTGCTGCGACCCTGGAAAGCAATTCTGCACGGATCGAAGGCTTGATGGGTACGGGCAACGAGAGAATTGCACAGACACTTTCGGGTGAAATCATGAACATGTCCTCCAAACTGGATGACAGCGTTGCGGCCATGGACACAACTCTGGCGACCAATGTCGAACTCATTGGCACCACGATTGATACCCGTACAGCCAATATGCAGGATCGCCTGCAGATCATGAACGATGTTCTCGACTCCGGCCTCGAGAGTGTCAATACGACGATCGAAAGCCGTGCACTGGGAATGGCGGCGACCTTGCGTGAAACAGTGACGCAAACCGTCGAGCAGATGGATTCCGAAGCAAAACGTTCCGCACAGTCTCTGGAAGGCATTGGCCACGATTTCTCAACACAGCTTAATCTGGCTGCGGCCAAATATTCCGATGCTGTCGAAATGCGGTTGGCTGAACGTACAGAATCGCTGAACAAGCAATTTGCCGAACTGACCGGGCATCTGGCTGAAAGTGAATCCGGTATTCTTGGTGCTGCAAGCGCCATTACCAACGCGGCCCATGAAGCGGGTGAAAAAGTCGGACAGCAGGCCCAGACAATTGTTTCGCAGTTTGCTGACAGCGAGAAAGCACTTGATGCCCGTAACAACTCGATCAGAGCCACTCTGGACGAGCACACGCGCGAGCTGAACTCGATGCTGTCCAGCCGCTCGACAGAACTGTCCAAGCTGATCGACGAGCAGGCTCTGCCGCTGGTTGAAGCCTACGCAGAGCGTGGCCAGCAGATTACCAAAGATATCCAGGAGATCACTGCCGCCAGTGCCGAACAATTGCAGTCTCAGAGTACTGCGCTTGTTGACGCATTGACGTCCCGCACCCGGGAAACGCTGGATGCCATCGGCAGCGCCGGCAACAGTCTGAAAACAGAAGTGAGCGAACTGATTGCTGAACTGGGCCGAAGCAATTCGTCCATATCCAGCCTTATCAGCAGCACGGCTTCGACACTTGAAGAGGTGGATACACGCCTGACCAGCACAACTGAAAAATTCGCTGGTTCTGCGGGTCGTGCGGCAGAAATATTTGCCGACTCGACTGAAATACTCAAGACCAACATTTCTCAGCTGGACACCATATCCAGCGAGACTCTTGGCCGTGTGAGTGCAATTGCCGGCAGCTTCGACGACCATTCCAAAGTTCTGGCTTCGGCATCGGATCTGCTCGGATCAGCACAATCAAGCCTGTCCAACACTCTGGAAGAACGCAAGGAAGCCCTGGATGGTCTTTCCACCGGGTTGGTGACGCGTTCCGAGGAAATCGAGAAGAACATGCGTTCTCTCGAAACCATCGTTGAAGAGGCATTCGGTAAGGCCAGCGAACGGGCAAGCAGTTCTGCCAAAGCCTTGTCGGGCAGCCTCTCCTCCTCTATCGAAACCATCAGCGCTATGCTGTCGGATACGGAAAACCGCTCGGTCACGACTGCAGACACAATGAAACAGGCGATCCGTGAAGCTGTAGAGGATGCCGTGTCCCGCTTCTCTGGCGCAACGAATGAAATCCGCCAGTCTGCCAATGAAATCCGCGAGGAACTCAACAGCACACGCAGTGAAATCAAGAAGGGCATATTTGATCTTCCTGAAGAAACCCGTGAAAGCACCGCTGCCATGCGCAATGCCGTGTCAGAGCAGATCAAGGCACTGCAGGATCTGTCTGCCATTGTCGAGCATTCATCACAAATGCTTGATCACTCCGGTCCACAAGACAAGTCGGCAAAACAGAAACCCGTTGCTCCGGCACCAGTCGAAGCATCGACACCAGCACCATCCGTTGTCGAACTGAAAGTGGTCGAGAGACCCGTTGCAGAAGCAAAGGTCGCAGAGGCACCGGTGGCGCAAGTCGAAGTACCGGTATCCCAGAATGCTGAATCCAGGATGGACCTGCGCGGCGGTATGGGTGTCATGCAAAGTTCCAGCCAGTCGGGCCAGCAGTCTACTCAGCAGGCAACGCATCAGGTAACGCAGCAGGCAACCCAGCAGGCACCGCAGACTGCGTCAAAGGCCTCACTTGCACCGGTACCGGTACCCGCGCCAACGGATTCGGTCTCCACCCCCGCACGCAAGCAGCAAGGTGAAGGTTGGGTCAGGGATCTTTTGAGAAGCGCTTCACGGCAGCAAGACGGTGAGAGCAACCAGCCACCGCGCGGCGCGGCGAACAGTTCCGGCAACAATGCGCGTAGCAGAAACCCACGGCAGGTCGTTGAATCACTCAATTCACTGTCGGTCGATATCGCCCGGGCAATTGATCATGATGCGTCGGTGGAACTATGGCGTCGTTACCAAAGCGGCGAGCGTGATATCTTCACGCGCCGGCTCTATACCCTCAAGGGACAGAAGACCTTTGAAGAGATCAAGAGCAAATATGCAAGGGAGCCAGAGTTCACGACGGCGGTTGATCACTACATTGCTGACTTTGAAAAGCTGCTTGCCGATGTCGCAAAGAATGATCGCGACAAAGTCATAACCCAGACCTATCTGACTTCGGATACGGGCAAGGTCTATACAATGTTGGCGCACGCAAGTGGCCGCCTGAAATAGAACGAAACAAGTCGACCGGGCATGCCAAGGGCACTGCCCGGTCGTTTCTCTTGGGCTGATCTCATCATCGAAAATTGTATGATAGGTGGGGCCTACCGACGAGCAACTCATCTGTTGCTTGCGACATGGGACCGGTGGATCGAGATCCACGCCAATACCATTGCCGCCCATTCAAGCCTTCATTTGGAACAGCATTTCAGCACGCGGCTTCACGCTGGCATGACAACGCCTCGCCAGGTCTGGTCACGCTGTATCAAGCGACAAAAAAATGACCGCTGAGACGTTCGAGTGTTGCCGGAGGATGGATGCTGATGCCTGTGGTCATCTCGTTCGACGATGCCTCCCCGACTAATATCGCCGCAGAATTACACGTCGCCAAATGACGAAACGGCATCAAGACCAGCAATCTTTTAAACTGTGCATTTTTCCAGGTAAACAGGAAGGGTATCTTGACGTGCAACGACCATGTCCAGATCGTCAACGCAGACAAATCATCGTTGCATCAAACGGGACGTGTGTGCAGACAGCCTGGACATTGCCGAACAAGAAGAGCGCGAATTCAACGACTTCCGGCGTGGTGATGAATCAAAGTTTTAGCGAGCAGCAGCTTTAAAAGAACTGTTTGACGTCATCCAGTTTGAACTTTGTCATGATCCCCTGACAGCCGAACGCCATCATCATGGCCGATGATTTGCGGATCAATACAGGTATGATTGGCGCACTCCAATTCCAACGTCGCGTGTGAAATGCCAAACTTGTCTTTCAGGACCTGCTTGACGGTAGCCTTGATGGCATCGGCATCGCCCCATCTTCCGGCAACAATCGCAACATGTGAACCGACTGCCTTTTCATGTTCCTGCATTTGCCACAGATGCAGATGATGGACATCTGCAACGCCGTCAATGTTCTGCATTTCGGCCAGGACCTGCTGTGTGCGCAGATCGGGAGGGCTTCCAAGCATCAAAATCCGTATGACTCCACCCACTTCACCGAAAGACTGCCAAAGGATGTAACCGGCAATCATCAAGGTCACCAGCGGATCGATCAGGCGCCAATCAAAAAGTATGATCAAGGTCCCTGCCACGATCACCGCGACCGAACCAAAAGCATCGGCCATATTGTGCAGGAATGCTGCGCGAATATTGACGCTTTGTTTCGAAAGTGAATAGGTCAGCAACGCGGTCACAGTGTCGACTGCGAGGGCAATGGCGGCAATGATGACAACAAGCCAACCATCAACGCCCGACGGCTCGATAAAGCGCAGAACCGCTTCATAGACCAGATAGAGTCCAACGACGATCAGGGTCGTGTAGTTGACAAGGGCAGCCACGACCTCCGCCCGCCCGTAGCCAAAGGTCATTTTGCCGTCTGCAGGTCGCCTTGCTATTTTGCGTGCGAAAAAAGCAATGATGAGCGAGAGCGCATCGGAAAGGTTATGAATGGCATCCGCGATGAGCGCGAGGCTTCCAGAGAGAACCCCGCCGATGAGCTGCGCGACAGTCAGGCCAAGGTTGACCAGGACCGCCCAGAAGACACGGGCATCACCTGAATCCGGATCGATATGATGATGATGACCTGCCATTCTGATCTCCTGAGATCGCTGTGGAATATCCAACAGCCATGAAGCGCTCTAGTGGCTATAGGTTCAAGAGGCAATTGCATTTGATTTCGATTGGGAATGCCTCAGGGCAGACGGAACCAAAAGCAGAAAATCCCGTGCGCTCGATCTTGTCGCAGCCAAGTCAGAATGATAGATTCTGACTTGCGAGGACGACCTCCCCATACAGGACACAATTCGGGACGACCCGTTTGACATCCGGCCGTGTAATTCAACGGCCAGAACAATTGGGGACGATCATGCGAACACGTTCTGACCGCATTCGGCACGCAATCAGTTTTGAAATAATTGGCCTGATCATATCAACGCCTGCCGCAGCGTTTGTCTTTGGAATGCCGCTGCACGATATGGGGCTTGTCAGCCTGGTAAGCGCCTCCATCGCAACGCTTTGGAACTATGCCTATAATCTGCTGTTCGACCATGCCATGATCAGAATTGCCGGATCTGTCAGCAAGACCATGGCTGTGCGCGTCATTCACGCGGTGATTTTCGAACTGGGGCTTCTGATCGTCTTGATGCCATTCATCGCATGGTATCTCAACGTCAGCCTGCTGCAGGCCTTTACAATGGATATTTCCTTCGCCGCTTTCTATATGGTCTATGCCTTTGTATTCAACTGGGGATATGATCAGGTCTTTCCAATTGCCCAGACTTGAACCAAAAGATGAACAGCAGGCTTGTCGTGCCCCTTGTGGGGGGCGGCGAGCCCCCTCGCCTATCAGATGATTTTCAGTGCCCAGGCAACGATATCATTCATGATCTTGCCGTTGGCTCTATCCAGCGCATCAATGAAATCTGCGTTGGTCACACCCGCTGCTGCTGCAGTGGACTGGAACACCCGCTGTGCTTTCACCACGCCGTTGCGATCATTGATGATGCGAACGGATATTTCCACCACCGCTGTATCCGTGCCGTTGCTGATAATTTCGAACGATCGGATTGTTGGTGAAACCAGATAGTCGACGGCAATACCGTCACCGGGTTTTCCGACACCACCAAGCCGGCCGGAATCCTCGAACGCATCGACCAGATTTTGTTGCACCAGTTTCGGCAGGTTGTCGTTCCACTGGGATCTGGCGAGATACTGAATGGCAGATGGAGACGTGCGCACAACAATATTCGAACCATCGAGCGATTTTACAGCCGACGGATCTGTCACAACGATCTGGCGGCGCCGGGAATTTGGCCCCTTTACCGGTGCGATCTTTGTCAGTTCAAACGTATCGTTCTTGGGTCCGCTGATCACTGAACAGCTGCCAAGAGCCATTGTGCCGATCAACAGCGCCACGATAGAAATCGATTTACTGGTCCAGTAAGTCAAAGAACCCCCTTGATCCTGCCATCGAGCAGGCCATTCTAGCTAACAGCACTCTGCGACACGTTGTCAACGCCGTCTTCGCCCGTCAAATTGTTTCACTTCACCTGATGTTCCAAACAACAGGCTTTGCGGTTGGCTGCCAATCTCGGAGATCGTTCGCTCAATACGGGTGACAGAGCGTCTCGCCTCGGAAATCAGCGCCTCAAAATCACGCAGTCCAGTACCCGAGAACCGTTGCAGATTCTCGGCGATCGGACCAACATGAGCGTTGATTGTATTGGCAACTTCCTGAAAGGTTTTAAGGGTTTTCTTGGCCTCGGTGACCAGACCTTCAGCATCACTGTCGCCCATGACCCCATCAAGCTTGTCCAGCGTTGCCTGCACCTTGAGGGCCACATCATTAAGGCGCCCGGACAATTGATTCACATTGGTGATGATCGCATCGATGTCTTCATTGCGATTGCCGATTGTATCGGCAACGGTGACAAGGCTGGCAATGCCTTGGCGGGCCTGCACACTCGCTGCTGAAACATCATCAACCGTCTGCGTGATCTTGGCTGGATCCACGGCAGCCACGAGCGTATCCACCCGGCCAAGCGTGACATCAGCATTCTCACCCAGTTTCGAAAGATTGGTTGCCGCGGTCTTGAATTCTTCCAGCATCGGCTGAAAATCAGACGATGCATCAGCAACCTGTGAACTGATTTTTTCGACATTTTTCACGATCGCCGATACTCTTGCCGGCTCGACCGCAGCCACCAGAGCCTCAGCCTTCGTCATGACACCCTCGAGCGTGCCCGACACATCTTTCAATGTAGATGCAAGTGACGACGCACTCTTGAGGAAATCGCTGACACCATCAGAGTTTTCAGCCAGCGCAGCAGAAAATTGCTCGGCATTCTCCACGGTTTTTGCCAAAGGCCCCTTGGAGGCCGTCACGAACTCTTCAATACCGGTCACCGCCTTGTCGACCCGGCTTAGGATATCCTCAGCGGTTGCCAACAGGTTCGTCACACTGGATTCTTCTGCCGTGAGAGTAGCATAGCTCCCTCTTTCAACCGACTGCTCAAGTATATTGTCACCGCCGGTGTCGCCACCACTGAGTTCGATATGAGACTGCCCCGTTAATCCCTGGATACCAAGCTTCGCCTTGGTGGTCGCAAAAACCGGGGCCGAGGCACGCACTTCCGTCATGGCCAGAACGTAGTTTGGATCCACGCCGTCAATGGTCAATGAGGTCACGGAGCCGATACGAATTCCGTTAAAAAGAACCGGCGCACTGACGCTGAGACCGCTGGCCGAACCCGGAATCCTGATTTCCAATTGTGCCATCTCTCCGGATTTTCCGTAGGTTGCCATCCAGTAGACAAACCCGAAAGCGGAAAAGATGACAGCAAGCGTAAACACGCCTACAATCGTGTAATTGGCCTTGGTTTCCATTAAAATCGGTTCCGGTTCACTTTGTCAGGCCCTGTGATTCTTTTTTGTCCGCATATTCTGCATTATGCGCCCAATTACTTCGTTCGCACAAGCGAACGCGCCCGTTTGCCATGGAAATAGGAGCGGACCCATGGTTCATCGCTGGCAAGCATGTCTTCGATTGTCCCTTCAACCGCAATCTTCTTGCCACCGAGAACAGCAATTCGATCGCAGACCGAAAACAGGCTGTCAAGATCGTGGGTCACCATATACACCGTCAACCCAAGCGTATCGCGCAATTTGGCAATCAGTTCATCAAATTCCGCTGCGCTGATCGGATCAAGACCCGAAGTCGGTTCATCGAGGAAAACCAGGTCCGGGTCCAAAGCCAGAGCGCGCGCAAGCGCTGCCCGCTTGATCATTCCGCCGGAAAGCTCGTCCGGATAGAGATCGGCGCTTTCCGGACGAAGTCCCACCAACTCAATTTTCAGCAAAGCCAGTTCGTCCATCAACTTTTTCGGCAAATCGAGATATTCCCGCATGGGGACCTGAATATTCTCGAGAACTGTCAAAGACGAAAACAATGCACCCTGTTGAAAAAGCACACCCAGCCGCATATCCAAAGACATGCGCTGCTCGGGAGTGGCCTTGTCGTAGTCAAGACCGAGAATCCGGATTGACCCCGCCTGCCGGGCGGTCAATTTGAGAATCGTGCGCAAAAGAACCGACTTGCCGGCCCCGGAAGCCCCCACAAACCCAAGGATTTCGCCTCTCCAGATATCCAGATCCAGATGCTGCAGCACCTGATGGGATCCAAACGCAACACTGATGTCACGTGCTTGAAGAATAATTTCACGCCGCCCGTTCTCAGGTTCAACGCCGCCGTCTGCACGACCATTTTCCGGGGTTGCTTCCACCATTGTCAAAAGTCGATCGCTCCGTAAAAGATGGCAAACATGCCGTCGACAAGGATCACGACGAAAATGGACTTGACCACCGAGGATGTCACATGGCGCCCCAGGGATTCAGCGCTGCCTGACACTTTCAGTCCTTCGACAGAAGAGACAATGCCGATAATCAGCGCCATGAATGGCGCCTTGATCATTCCCGACGCCAGTGTCGAAAGGTCAATGGCCTCTCTCAACCGGGCAAGAAACGTATCAGGCGTAATATTTGAATAGATCCAGGTTGTAAGGCACGCCCCAAAAAGTGCGGCAAAATTCGCAATTATAGTCAACAGGGGCAGCATGACGACCAGTGCCACCAGACGCGGGAAGACAAGAACACCGACGGGGTTGAGACCCATAACCTTCAGCGCGTCGACCTCCTCGCGCATTTTCATCGACCCGATTTCCGCCGTTATGGCCGATCCGGAGCGCCCGGCAATCATGATGGCAGTCAACAGAACGCCAATTTCCCGCAGCTGCAAAATCCCCACGAGGTCAACAACAAACAGTTCGGCACCAAAGGTGCGGAGCTGGAAGGCCCCCTGCTGGGCGATGATCCCGCCGATCAAAAAGGACATCAGTGCAATGATCGGAACGGCACGTACACCCATGTGGTCCATCTGGCTGAAAATGGCAGCCGCAGAGATCCCCGACGAGCGGTTCCGTTTGAGTTGGGTCCCGCGCACGACTGATCCCAAGATGAAAAGGATAGCAACGAAATTGTCCCAGAACGCATAGGCCAATCGTCCGACCGGTGCAAAGATGCGGTCTGCCAGGCTGAGATTCGGACCGGTACTATCATCATTGCTAAAATCCGCGTGACGGGCACTGGAAACAGCGCCCAGCAATGTCGTGCGATCCGCTGTTATGGACTGGTAATCCACACCAATTTTTCTTTGCTCGAGCGCATCTCGCAGGCGCTCGACAACCAGGGCTCCCGATGTATCAAATTGTCTGATACCGCCCAGATCAATGGTGACATGTTCACTTTTGATCGACACCTCAAGAGCACGCATGGCGTTGTCAATCTTGGCGATGCAACGCAATTGCCAATCACCCGACAGAGATATATGCGTTTGGCCATTGGAATCCAGAACATCAACTTCAGGTGTGATAAATTCGTCTACCGAAATGGGTTCGGCTGCGGCATTCACTTCAGACTGTGATTCTTGATGTGGTGGCAAAGACATGAAAGACACATACCCAGTTATAAGACGCCTGTCACCGCCTAACGCCTCTCAATTCAGCGGCAATTCACCGTCCGATGCAATCCTCCAACACCATTGGCCCCACAGCGTGAAAACATCACGACTGTCTGCCACAGGAAAATGGTATGACGTATTTCCTGGGGTATCCCGCTCATAAGCCGCCAACACCTGAATTCGGTTGTCGGCCTGCAAGGAGTTGCACGCATCGAGGCTGACCACCTCAGGCAAGCCAGCCAGATCAAACGCCTGATTCAGGCTGCTTCAGCGGGGAGCCGGTTTTCTGTGCCATACGGTTTGGCTTCCTCTGGCATGATCTCATTTCCACCCATGTGAATTGTCCTGCTCCAGCGCAGCAGTTGCATGTTGCCATCAAAATCCTCTGCAACGGCAGTACAGCTCTCAACCCAGTCCCCCGTGTTGATGTAAACCACACCATCGACGTCTTCTATGACAGCATGGTGAATGTGCCCGCATATCACCCCATCCACACCACGCTGGCGCGCTTCTTGTGCAACGACGCGTTGAAAATCACCGATGAAATTGACCGCCTGCTTCACCTGAAGTTTCGCCCAGGCGGAAAACGACCAATAGGGCATGCCAAATTGCCGCCGCATGGCATTCAGTCCGCGATTGATCAATATTGCGAGATCATAGGCCCAGTCACCCAGATAGGCCAGAACGCGGGCGTGCCGAACGACAACGTCGAATTCATCGCCGTGTATGACAAGATAGCGCCTTCCATCGGCTGCCTCGTGAATAATGCTTTGGGCAACCTCAATTCCACCAAAATGCATTCCCGGAAAAGCGCGCAAAAATTCGTCGTGATTGCCCGGGATATAGACAATTCGGGTGCCCTTTCTGGCCTGCCTGAGCAACTTCTGAACCACATCATTGCAATTCTGGGGCCAATACCAGCTTCTTTTCAGCCGCCAGCCATCCACAATGTCACCAACCAGAACAATCGTTTCGGCTTCATGGTGGCGCAAGAAATCGATGAGAAATTCCGCTTTCGCAGCTTTCGATCCCAAGTGCACATCGGATATGAAAAGTGTTTTGAACCGCCGCACATTCGTCATCTCCAACACCATCCTTGTCGTTTGAAACTTTCGTTTGGTTGGCTAATCAGACTCATGTCACAATCAAATGACAATCGCGCACTGATCTGCTTTCTCTTTGTCTTCTGATGGACTTCGCAAGTTTGCTCATCTATTGAAAGTGCACTTTATTCATTGAAAGGAAGCCGTCATGGATCTCGGAATTTCAGGTAAAAAAGCGATCATCTGCGCCTCCAGCCGCGGCTTGGGCAAAGGCTGCGCCATCGCATTGGCCGAAGCCGGCTGCGATGTCGTGCTCAATGGCAGAAACGAACAGGTTTTGGCAGCAACAGCAGATGAAATACGCAATGCGACAGGTGTGCGCGTGGAACAGGTGGTTGCCGACGTTTCCACCAGTGCCGGCCAGGATGCATTGCTTGCGGCCTGTCCGAACCCGGATATTCTGGTCAATAACAACGGTGGCCCTCCCTTTCGCGATTTTCGCGACTTGGACCGGGCGGCCTTGCTTGAAGGGGTGACTCAGAACATGGTCACGCCGATTGAACTGATACAACGTGTCATTGATGGCATGTGCGAACGCGAATTCGGCCGCATCGTCAATATCACATCATCATCCGTCTATATGCCGATCCCCGGACTTGATCTGTCTTCCGGCGCACGGGCCGGCCTGACATCGTTTTTGGCAGGTGTCGCCAGAACGGTGGCCGACAGGAACGTCACCATCAATTGCCTGCTTCCGGGCAAGATGGATACAGATCGCCTCACATCCTCCTTCAAGAACACCTCCGAAAAAACCGGAAAGTCCATGGAGGACGTGAAACAGGCCACACTGCAGCAGATCCCGGCCAAGCGAGCGGGAACCATATCCGAATTTGGCAATACCTGTGCATTTTTGTGCTCGCGCCATGCCGGCTATATGACAGGTCGCAGCTTGCTGGTGGATGGGGGCATTTACCCCAGCGCCTTTTGACGCGACCATCGTCGACGCGGCCACGATTACCCGGGATGGGCAGAGCAGCCGATCGCAGCCACGGAATATCAGGATGCCAGAACCTGTTTGCGTGGTAAGGATTGATGCCTTACGCCTGAATTTCCAAGGCGTGAAATTCCAATGAATGCGCAAGCACAATGGAGGAATGAACAAAGTGAGCGGCAAAAAAGACAAGCCTGAGGACTCCGGCATTCACGACCTTGATGAAAGCGCCTTGTTTTTTCACAAATATCCCCGTCCGGGAAAATTGGAAATACAGGCCACCAAACCGCTTGGAAATCAGCGGGACCTTGCTCTTGCCTATTCTCCGGGCGTTGCGGCGCCCTGCCTTGCCATTCAGAAAGATCCGCAACTGGCAGCCGATTACACGGCCCGGGCAAACCTGGTCGCCGTCGTCACAAATGGAACCGCGGTACTGGGTCTTGGTGCCATCGGCCCGCTGGCTTCGAAACCTGTCATGGAAGGCAAAGCGGTTCTGTTCAAGAAATTCGCCGGAATCGATGTCTTTGACATAGAAGTTGATGCTCTGGACATCGACACGATGGTGACCGTTGTCTCCGCCCTGGAGCCAACCTTTGGCGGAATCAATCTGGAGGATATCAAGGCGCCGGAGTGTTTTGAAATCGAAGCACAATTGCGCGAAAAAATGGACATCCCGGTCTTCCATGACGATCAACACGGTACAGCCATTATCGTCGCAGCGGCTGTCACCAACGCACTGGAATTGACTGGGAAAAAGCTCAACGACATCAAGATCGTAACGAGCGGCGCCGGCGCAGCCGCTCTTGCCTGCCTCAATCTGCTTGTCAGCATGGGTGCGCGGCGCGAAAACATCTGGGTTCACGATATTGTCGGGCTGGTTTATGAGGGACGCGAAGAACTGATGGATCAGTGGAAATCCGTCTATGCCCAACGCTCCGACCATCGTGTTCTGTCCGAAAGCATTGCAGGCGCGGACGTGTTTCTTGGCCTCTCGGCGGCCAATGTTCTCAAACCGGCAATGCTCAAAAACATGGCCGACCGGCCACTTATCATGGCGCTGGCAAATCCTAATCCGGAAATCATGCCCGACGATGCCAGAAAAGCACGTCCCGACGCAATGATTTGCACAGGCCGATCTGATTTCCCAAATCAGGTCAACAACGTCCTGTGCTTTCCCTACATCTTCCGTGGAGCGCTGGATTGCGGCGCGCGCACCATCAACGAAGAAATGAAGATGGCTGCGGTCAATGCCATTGCAGGTCTGGCGCGCGAAGTGACGTCCGATATTGCTGCCAAAGCCTATTCAGGCGAAATACCGGTCTTTGGACCGGACTATCTCATTCCCTCACCCTTTGATCCGCGTCTCATTTTGCGCATCGCTCCCGCCGTGGCGCAGGCTGCAACGGACACCGGCGTCGCCTCCAGACCAATCAGCGACAATGACGCCTATCTTGATACGCTCAACCGTTTTGTCTTCCGCTCCGGCCTGATCATGAAACCGCTCTTTGCTGCGGCCAAAACAGCGCTGAAAAAACGGGTCATCTTTGCCGAAGGCGAAGACGAACGGGTCTTGCGGGCGACACAGGTCCTGGTGGAAGAACAGGTTGCGCAGCCCATATTGATCGGACGCCCCGACATCATTGAAAGCAGATTGCAGCGTTTCGGACTCAAGATTCGCGCTGGCAAGGACTTCCAGATTACCAATCCCCATGATGACCCGCGCTATCGTGAATATGTTGACCTGTATTTCTCACTGGTCGGCAGGTTGGGGGTCAATCCTGAAGCAGCCCGAACCATCGTGCGCACCAACTCGACCGTCATCGGAGCACTGGCCATTCGACGCGGCGACGCAGACGCGCTGATTTGCGGAGTCGAAGGCAGATATGCCCGTCACCTGCGGGTCGTCGAACAGGTGATCGGATTGCGCAAGGGCGTATGCAATCTATCGGCCATGAGCCTGCTCATTTCCCAGCGCGGTGCGACATTCTTCACCGACACATTTGTATCGCTTGATCCAACCGCAGAAGAAATCGCGGAAACCACCTTGATGGCAGCAAAGGAAATCAGGCGGTTTGGAATTACCCCGCGGGCAGCCCTGGTCTCACATTCTGACTTTGGCACACGTGATTCAGCCAGCGCCAGAAAAATGCGCGAGGCCATCCGGCTGATTCACCAATGGGCACCGGAACTTGAAGCAGATGGTGAAATGCATGGCGATTCTGCCATCTCGGAATTATTGCGCAGCCGTGTCATGCCGGATTCCCGCCTCACCGGGGAAGCCAACCTGCTGGTGTTCCCAAATCTGGATGCTGCAAACATCACTCTGGGTGTTGTCAAATCGATGACCGATGCGCTCCACGTCGGTCCAATTCTGATTGGAGCTGCAAAACCGGCCCATATCCTGTCTCCTTCCGTCACCTCCCGGGGTGTTGTAAATATGGCAACATTGGCTGTTGTCGAGGCGTCGATTCCAGAATAGGCTTCAATTTTTAGTATAATTTGTTGAAAATTTTAATTAAATTGTCTCGAGAATTGTTGCTTTTCAGAAACACATTTGCAGGTTAGGGAAATTGCTGGATACGCGCGCGATACATCCTGACAGCAGTACAACTCAATCGTTCAGGGGTTGTCCATAAATGTCACGTCGACAAGCTTATTTTGATCTTCTGGGTGAATTGGAGCAGGCAACCGGAAAGGAAACCGAGAGTCTTTTTGGCAGGATCCAGGAATATTTCGGTGTCCGGCATCAATCCTATATGAACATTTCGCTCGCTGCAGGCCGTCAAAAAGCGCTCGATATGCTCCACACTTTCCCTGAAGATCTCGTGCAACATTACACAGACAACGATTTGCATCTGGTCGACCCGATTGCACAAGCGGCTCTGACAGGCATCACGCCGGTAGACTGGCAAGCCTATATCAATAACAAGAATGCACAGAAATTGTTTGCCACCGCCAGTTCATTTGGTGTCTCCACCACGGGCATGACCATCCCGCTGCTGTGCAGAGGCAATCAAGCCGCTCATTTTGTCATTGATGTTGGCGTATCTGTCAGCGAATGGCCGCAATATCGCCGGGAGCATATTGGCGAAATACAAATATTGGCAACCTATCTCCATGCTGCCCGCCAGGACATGGCCCAGGACCTTCCCGAAGCGGATTTGACCGCACGTGAAGCTGAGGTTTTGAAGTGGACGGCAGCGGGAAAAAGCTACTGGGAAATTTCCATGATCCTTGGAATTTCCGAGCGGACAGTACGTTTTTTCATGACCAATGCACGCAAGAAATTGGGTGTTGTCACAAATTCCCAGGCCGTAGCACAGGCCGTGTTGCGCGGCATGATACCCCTATAGCGGGCACAAAAGGCTGATCAAGAGGGTCTCGGGTTCATAAATGGCCCCTGAAATGCAATTAATTTGAATTAAATTGTAAATACTGTCGGTAGTGACAGTACCACAGATCCTTATAACCACATCATAATTCTCCAGTCCCTGAGTGCTACTGGAGTATGACCATGATCCGAATTTTCAATCGGCTTGACATCAAAACCCATCCCGAAGAAATGGCGGAAATATATCGTCTACGCAAACGTGTGTTTCACGATAACCTGAAGTGGGATGTGGAGATAAAAGATGGTCAGGAGGTTGACCGTTATGATGAAGCCAACCCAATCTACGTAACATCGATTTCTCCAACAAGTGGCAAGCTGCGCGGGGCGTTGCGCCTGCTTCCCACCCTCGGCCCCAACATGCTGGCGGATACGTTCCCGCAGTTGATGGCTGGCGAGCCTCCTATCCGCAGCGCAGCGGTCTGGGAATCAAGCCGTTTTTGCATCGAACCCGATCTGTTGCAGGATCGTGCCTCAAATCAGGTTACGATTGCCGCGGCCGAGCTTATGTGTGGCGTCGGAGAATTGTGTCTTGCCTCCGGAATCGACCATATCGTGACGGTCACTGATATTTTCCTGGAACGCATGTTCCGCAGAATGGGATGCCCGGGCGAGCGGATTGGCAAGCCTCTTAGAATAGGCAAGGTCGTTGCGGTTGCTGTGGGATGGGAAGTCTCGCATGCAATGCTCAATCAGATGAAATCGGTGGCCTCCATACCGCAAACCGTGTTGGAAACACCTTTGAACCTGGAAGAAGCCCGCCGGGCAGCCTAGGCTGCAATTGGACGGAAATTCCGGTTTCGGTCTGGCAAGAGATTGTCTTTACCTCTCCCGATATTCTTGGGTTGAGGTAAAGGCTGAGCCGGCTTAAATCATGTGGCCATTTGAAGCTGCAACCCCGAGATCTGCCCCGGAAATTTGCCCGGAAGTCTGCCCTGGGATTTGCCGCAGGATCTGCACGCAAATTTTCCAACCCCCAAAACTGCTTCACGCTTTAGTGGAAAGCTTGATAAGATGGATTCGAGACAGAATCCGAACCATCTCAAGGTCCATTGATGTGAAACAGAACGGTCCAGAATCTCCTTGCCTGTTCGCATGTATTGCAATCGCAATCGCCATCTGTGTCTCAGCACAAAGCGCAGACGCACAGGATTCATCCTTGTGCAGCAGACTGATCGCACAACTTGATGACAGCGCTCAGGCCGCCGGGATTCGGGCAGAGAACGCCCGTCGACTGCGAGACTATGGCCAGCGCATTGCAGAGCTGAAATCAGAGAAAAGCCGGCTGAATTGCTCGCGAGGCAGCGTCATCATCTACAACAGCAAGAACAGATCTGCCTGTGCGGTCGTGTCCAGTAGAATGGAGCGTCTGGAGGAGGACGTGCGGATGATCAACCACAACAGCGATGCCTTGACAAGACAGGACACTGAAACAGCCCGCAACCGCATTCTCCAGGCCATGAAGGCCAATGGTTGCAGTTTCAATGATGCCACGGATATGCGTCAGTCACTGACCTTGGCAGAGGAGTCCACAGATTTGAGTGGCCCCACCGGGGGGACGTATCGCACGATGTGCGTGCGTCGCTGTGACGGCTACTATTTCCCGATCTCCTATGGTTCTTCGCCCGCACAATTCGATCAGGATGCCAGCCGCTGCGAAAACATGTGCCCGGGCTCCACGGTGGAACTGTATTTTCAAAGCGTTGCGGAACAAGACAGCGAAAACATGCTGTCGCTTGACGGCCAGACCCCCTATCTCTCTTTGCCCAATGCATTCGCCTACAGGAAACGTGCTGTCGGCTCGGACCCGCAATGCAGCTGTGATTATCCCGGATCCAAAGCCCGGGATGATGCAGCAAGTGGACCTTCCGCAGGGTCCATAGTCCTGATACCCACCCGCAAAAACAACACGCAATTGTCTTCACAACCGGCCAGGACAGGCCCGGCAGATACATTGCAGGCCAAACGGCCCGAGATGAATGGTGAGGATGGACCTGCTCGTGACATCGACCCCAACCGACAGATCAGGGTTGTCGGTCCAAAGTATTTGCCCGACCAATCAGAGGCAATAGATCTGCAAGCTCCGGTCCCGAACGAATCCCGGTAAGGGCAATACGCAAAGGCATGAAGAGCCCTCGCCCCTTGCGCCCCGTCTGCGCCTTCACCTGACCTGTCCATTCCGACCAGGTCTGATTATCCCAGGGTTCCGGGGGCAGCAACGCGAAAGCCTCTCTTACAAATGCAAGATCATCATCCTCAAGCGTTTCACCCGGTTCCGGCCCGGTTTCAACAATATTCCACCAGCGTTTGGCATCCGTGACGAATTCGGTGTTCTGATGAACGGCCAGCCAGAATGCTTCCGCTTTTTCTCCGGCAATGCCCATTGCTGCCAATCGTTCACGCACATCGTCAAAAGAAAGCTGATGCACGAGGGTCTTGTTGAGGCTGGTCAATTCCGCCGGATCAAACTTGGCGGCAGATTTGGATGCAATGTCAGGTCGGAAAACCTCCAGCAAGGCCTCCATTGAAGGCAGGGCCGAGACATTTTCC
>TARA_R110000751_G_scaffold307889_1_pt1 | contig 34253 bp, 30 predicted proteins | sample TARA_R110000751 | Tara Oceans TARA_R110000751 (sample SAMEA4398001) | marine metagenome | biome: Polar Biome; feature: [MES] marine water layer (ENVO:01000295) within the mesopelagic zone...; material: water (ENVO:00002006), including particulate matter (ENVO:01000060) such... | reverse complement strand
ATAAGATAGCGCGCCCAACAAACGAGGAGGTCATAACATCGTTTCTAAGAAACGAAGTTTTGACCGGATCAGCAACCAAAATCGATTCGGTCAAATGGGTCTATTTGATCATGAAGCGCTCTAATGCGTGTATTGGGCCAGAAATGTCAATTTGCACCCGTTCAGGTTCATGACCCATTCTTTTTCGCCTGTACAATTATTCAACCGACGCTTGCCACGGCCCCATAATGAATCCAGACTTGTTGACTGCGACCCATCGAAGCCCTGAGGAGTGATCATGAGAAAACTTCAGACACAAGGTGTTCACCACATCACCATCACCGGCGCTGATCGGCAGACATCGATTGATTTCTGGGAAGGTGTTCTGGGCATGCCATTTGTCTTCGAGCAACCCAATCTGGATAATTCATCGGAGAGTCACCTCTATTTCGACCCCGGCGATGGGCGCTTGATCACCATCTTTACCGACGAGGCGCGTGTCCCCGATCCGGCAAGAACACCAACCTTTCCCGGCTGTGTCCATCATCTGGCATTTTCCGTCAGCAAGGCGACCTTCAGCCAATGTGTCGAACGGCTGGATGAGCGCGGGATCAGCCACAGCGGCCCGAAAGATCGCGGCTTCATGGACTCCATTTACTTCAAGGATCCGTTGGGGTTGCTGATCGAACTGGCGTCCTACCGTTTTGAGCCGCCTTTTGGCTATTCACACGGGCAGGTGATGATTGAAGCGCACAAATTGCGCGTTGAACGCGGTGATTACAATATAGAAGAGGTTCATCTGGCGGACGCCATCGAGAACCTTGTGCTGCGCAACCGCGAAAGCCTTTCTTCAGACCGCAGCGCCAAAGACCCCTATCGCAATGGGTAGTTGCATGCCTGCTGCAGGTTTTTCGATGTGAAACAATGAGTATCCAACCACGCCAACGCTGTGGTTTAGCCGTTGCCGTGGTTGGAATGTGTCAGGTCGGCAGATCAGCTGTCGACACCGCCCCAGATTTCTTCAGCCGTGCGAACCACCAGTTCAAGTTTTTTGCGCTGGTCGTCATGGGTCAGTGAGTTGCCCTCTTCGGTTGAAGCAAAGCCACATTGCGGCGCAATGCCGAGCTGATCCATATCCGCGAATTTTGCGGCAGTCTCAAACTGGCGCTTGAGATCATCAACGGTCTCGAGCGTGCCCACCTTAGTGGTGATGAACCCGGGCAATACCCGCTGCTTGCCCTTGGCCAGCAGGCTGAGAGGTTCCAGACCACCGGCGCGGTCCGTGTCATATTCCATGAAGAAGACATCAACGCCGGTCTTGTTGAACACGGCGTCAGCGGCGGCATCATAGGCCCCTTCTGCTGCATGGGTTGAGCGGAAATTGCCGCGACACATATGCATGCCGATGATCATGTCATCTGGGCGGTCCTTGATGGCCTCATTCATCATCCATGCATAACGGTCGATCAGCCAATCGGGATCGCGCCCGTCTGCCTTTTGCGCTGCCCGGTGTTTGGGATCACACAGATAGGCAAAGAAAATGTCGTCCATCTGAAGATAGCGGCACCCGGCCTTGTAAAAAGCCGCAACGGCCTTTTTGTAGGTGGCCGCGATGTCAGCCAGCAGGATGTCCTGATCGGCGTATTCCTTGGGATGAATATCAGCCGATGCTGTGCGGAAATGGCAGCAGCTCGGTCCCGGAATGGAAATCTTCGGCACCACATTGGTTACGGACGCGACAAATTTGAAATGGTCCAGCATCGGGTGGTCGTCTGGAAAATCCAGTTTCGATGTGATGGTGGGATAGATCGGACGCAGCTTCACCCCGGCAAATTGCACGCCCTCATCGCGTTCTTCCAGATCCAGCCCGGTCAGGCCACCCATGAAATCATAATGCCAGAAAGAGCGTCTGTATTCGCCGTCGGTGACGGCAAGAAGGCCGACGTCTTCCTGCATGGCAACGGCATCGCGGATTGCCTGATCTTCCACGGCCTTCAGTTCGGCGGCGGAAATGGTTTTATCTTCAAAGTGCTTTTTGCGGGCATCTTTGACACTGTCGGGACGCAACAGGCTGCCCACATGGTCAGCGCGGAAGGGTGGTTTGGCCTTTGCCATGATCATTTCTCCATTGAACGAGGCTATAGATTTTCAGGGATTTTAAAGCGGGCAGGATGTCTTGTCACCCGGAGAGAAAACGCGGCATCCACAAAACGATGATGGGAAATGCGATCAACAATGTGATGCGTACAATCTCTGCCAGAAAGAAGGGTATGATTCCCTTGAAGGTTTCCGACATTGGCACATCCGTGGCCTGAGCTGAGATGATGAAAACATTCATGCCGACTGGCGGCGTGATCAACCCGAGTTCCACCACAATCAGCGCCAATATGCCGAACCAAATTTTCAGGTCTTCGGTGCCCATGCCAAAACCGGCCTGCGCCGCTGACACGTAATCTCCACCATTAAGCTCCACCAGCACCGGCCAGAAAAACGGGATGGCCAAGAGGATCATCGAAAGGGAATCCATCAGGCAGCCCAGAATGATCAGGGCAACAAGCAAGAGCACCAGAATTGTCATCGGCGCCAGACCGGAACTCACCATCCACTCGGCCACGGCCTGCGGCACGCCGCCACGCGACATGAAGATCTTGAGCATTTCAGCGCCCAGCAGGATCAGATAGATCATTCCCGCCGTCTTTGCAGTATCCAGCAAGGCGCCGCGCATGTCCTTCCAGCGAATATCACCCCGCACGATGCCGTAGAGAGAGACGAAGAATACGCCGACAGCCGCCGCTGGCGTCGGATTGAAATATCCGAAATAGATACCGCCGATCACCAGGCCAAAGATCACCAGAACCGGGATGACATTTATCGATGCATCGCGAAACTCGCGCAGATTGACGGCATCTCCGGGCGGGCCTGCTTCCGGCCAGAGGCGCACATAGATGGCAATGGTCAGCAAAAACAGGATGACAGCAATGATCCCGGGGATAAAAGCGGCCATGAACATGGTGACAATATTGGCTTCAACGATGATCGCATAGATCACAAGCACCACCGAGGGCGGGATCAAAATGCCCAATACGCCTCCGGCTGCAACTGTGCCCGTTGCCAATGAACCGGAATATTTGAAGCGCTTCAATTCCGGCAGGGCAACCTGGCCCATGGTCGATGCGGTTGCCAGCGAGGAGCCGCAAACGGCCCCGAAACCGGCGCAGGCCGCAATTGCGGACATGGCCACACCGCCACGCATCCAGCCAAGCCAGGCATTGGCCGCGCGAAACAGATCCTTGGAAAGGCCAGCGCGGGTGGAAATATTGCCCATCAGCACGAACATCGGCACGACCGACAGGTCGTAGATCGAGAATTGACCATAGGCCAATGTCTTGAGCTGGCTCAGAAAAATCGCAGGCCCATTGAGAATGGTGACGCCAACACCGGCGACCAGTATCATTGCATAGGCAATGGGAACCCGAATGGCGATCAGCAGAACCAGTACCGCCAACCCGGCAAAGCCGATCATCAACGCATCTTGCATGTCAGACGCTTCCTGTCTTGTTGGCTGAGACAGCTTGGGCCGAGTCCACAAGCGTCAGGATCGACGCGACGGCCAGCAGCAGCAGGGAAATGAGAATGGGAATGAACGCCCACCAATGCGGCACCTGCAAAATGGCCGTTGTTTCCTCATATTTGATGTAGTCATACATTCCGGCCCACATGCGCGAAAGCAACAGCAGACTGAAGCCGATTGCAATAATGGAAGCCAGCAGACCCAGCAACGCAACGGTGCGCGGTGAAGCGCCGGAGGTAAAAATATCCGCCGTGACATTGGCTCCGGTCATCTGGCAGTAGGGCAGAAAGCAGAAGACAGCGATGGCCACACCCATCTGCACGATTTCGAAATCACCCGGAAAAGGCGTCCCGATCAATGCATTGCCTGTCACCGATGCGGAACTCATCAACACCACGGCGAGCAGGATCAACCCGCCCAGCAGAGCCCACAATTCGATGATTTTCCGGGCGAGGGTTTGCACCCCCGCCCGGTTATCTGTCTGACCCTCGTTCATCGGTCAGTTGGACGAGTGCTTGGCAATCAGCGCACGGGCCTTGTCAACCAGTGCCTGACCGTCAATACCCTTGGTGCCGACCTCTGCAATCCAGCGCTCAACGACCGGTTCCAGCGTCACGCGGAAAGCGTCCGTTTCTTCCGGTGTCAGCGTGACGTGCTTGTTGCCGGACTTGACTGCAAGCCCGATACCGAACTCATCCGTTGCACGCCAGATATCCCCAACTTCACCCCACCAGGCTGCCGTTGAGGCATCTCTGAAAGCTTTCTTGATATCATCGGGCAATCCATCCCAGCGGGCCTGGTTCATGGAGACCTGGAAGGTTGTTGTACCAAAGCGCGTCTTGTCAGCGCCTTCAATCTGATACTCGGTCTGCTCCTGAAGTTTCAACGGCGGGATGATTTCCCATGGAATGAATGCACCATCGACAACTTTCTTTGAAAGGGCCTGCGGCAAATCCGGCACAGGCATGGCGACGGGACTTGCACCAAGCGCTTCGATGATCCAGGCACCGGTGCGGGTTGGAATACGCATCTTCATGCCTTCCAGATCGGCAGGCGAGCGGACTTCCGTATCGACCATGTGAATGCCCTGTCCGGCATGAACATGCAGGAACATGACCTCGACACCTTCATAGTCGGCCTTCAGGTCACTTTCGAACATTTCCTGCATGGCAAGATTGGTTGCCTTGGGATCGTTGGTATAGACAAATGGCAGTTCAAAAACTTCGGTGCGCGGGAAAAGGCCCGGCGTGTAACCATTCACCGTCCAGATCAGGTCAACGACACCATCACGTGCCTGGCGAATCAGTTCCGGAGGTTTTCCACCCAGGGACATGGCCGGGTAAATTTCGATCTTCACCTTGCCACCGGAATTTTCTTCAACAGCTTTCGCCCAGGGCTCCAGCATTTTTGTATGGGCCGGCGCTTTGGCCGACAGCAGATGATGCAGTTTGAATGTGTATTCCTGGGCCATGGCGGCAGTGGAAACCGCAAGGGCGGCCATCGCTGCAAATCCAATGCCAATCATTTTGTGCGTTTTCATATTCTTCTCCCTTACTCTATTTCCGGACACGTCAATGACCAGATAATCATGGCTCAAATGAGGGTTTTTTCCTCTGACGCGCGCTCCCAACAAGCACCCGACCGACCACCGGACACTTATTAACGCCAACATATCACGTTTTGCATATCAATTGCGCTATATATGCAAACAGAATAGTATTGAACCTGCCTTGGCAACCACCTGAAATGGTGGGTTTTCGTAGTTACGGAAAACGGTTTTGCGATAAGAACACAATTGTCTGTTGCATTATCGAAGGTTCAACCGGACTTCTTTACAAATTCCGTCAGAATGACAATTTGCTGATTGTTGACCCGCCCTTCAATATGGGCGGCATTGTCATGCACCAGGAAAATATTGCGCACAGCCGTGCCACGTTTTGCGGTAAAACCCGCCCCCTTGACGTTCAGGTCCTTGATCAAAACCACCGTATCGCCAGACGCCAAAGTCGCACCATTGCTGTCCCTGTGTATGACGGACGCACTATCTCCACCTGAACCATCACCTGTGGAACTGGCCCAGGCCAGCGTTTCATCATCCAGATAGAGCATGTCGAGAAGGCTGCGGGCCCAATCTTCGGCTTCGAGACGGTTCAGCATGCGCCAGGCGGTCACCTGTACTGCGGGAACCTGGCTCCACATGCTGTCATTGAGACAGCGCCAATGGTGAATATCCACCAATTGCGGATCATCAATCTGAGTGCGACAGGTTTCACACACCAGAATACATGTGTCGGGGGTCGCCTCTTCCTGCGGCTGAACCTCATAGACGGACAGCTCCTCGCTGGCTGCACAAAGCTCGCAGGTCCCTTCTGATCGGGTCTGTAACATTTCTCGAATGGTCATTGATAATTCCGGCTTTCCTGTTGTCAGTTCCTGCTTCAATATCGCATGCAGCTTTCGCAAGCGGTGTAATACAAATGCAGCCGGGAAACGACCCCTTTGCTATTCAGGTTACAGCATTTTGATTTCCCGGAATTGCAGGGTTCGTGTAATCAAATCAAGTCACTTGCAGCGCGTTTGGAAAGACGCCTTTTGATGCGCGCCTTGTATTTGACCGTCGCAATGTTAGCTTGCCGCTCAAAGAAGAAGGCAAAGGAGGGGCCCTGCAGTGAAACGACCAGCTCAACGACAGGCAAACCATCCGGCCGTGGCATCAGACATTGCTTTCTGGCTCATTGAGCAGGGTCTGGAGGGGGCGTCCCAGGAAGTTTTGCTGGAGGGATTTTGCACAAGGCTGCTATCGGACGGCATTCCCATTCAGCGTGTGCATGTCGCACAGCGTGCTTTTCATCCCGAATTTGGCGGCATTGGTTTTCGATGGAGCAAGGAAGCCGGAATAGGGCGCGAAAATTTCGCCCGCTCGGAGAGCCCTCAACAACAATGGCGGCAAAGCCCATTTTATCATATGCTGGAAGACAACATTAACGAGTTGCGCGTGCCTCTTGCGAAGGCAGACAAACCCGCCCGTTTCCCGCTTTTTGATGATCTGCGCGCCAACGGTGGTACAGAGTATTTTGCCAAAAGGCTGTTGTTTGCCAAACCGGATAATGCGCAGGCCATTGATCCGAATTATACACCCGAAGGGATCATCATTTCCTGGACCAGTGATGCCGAGAGTGGATTTTCCGATTCAGATATCGATCTTCTGCGCAAATTGCTGCCCAGTCTTGGTCTGTCGCTGAAATCCGCGTCCAACCGCCAGATGGCCCATGACCTGCTGGCCACCTATGTGGGAGCGGATGCCGGGCAGCGTGTTCTGTCGGGCGACATTCAGCGCGGCTCATTTGAGACCATCAATGCTGTGATCTGGTATTTTGACCTGCAGGGATTTACCAAACTGTCAGAGACGATCACCGGCGCTGAAACCATATCGATGCTGAACGAATATTTTGGCGCGGTCGTGGCCATTGTCGAGGAGCATGGCGGAAATGTCCTCAAATTCATGGGCGATGGCATGCTCGCCATTTTCACCTTCAAGGACAGTCCCGGCACGCGTTCAAAGGCAATTGACGCGGCCATAGCCCTTCGCAAGATTATCGATGAAATCAACCTGCACCGTGAATCCGAGGGGCTGCCCCATACCGGGTTCAATCTGGCGCTACATGCCGGTGATGTGCTCTATGGCAATATAGGGGCCAAAAACCGCCTTGATTTCACGGTCATCGGATCTGCGGTCAATACGACTGCACGTATCCTGGGCATGTGTAATCCGCTGGAGCAAAATCTGATCATTTCGTCGAAAGTCGCCCGTGCTGGTCAAGTGCAACGCGACGACCTGATCTCTCTGGGCCGTTATATGCTCAGGGGTATTTCAGAGCCGCAGGAACTTTACACACATCTGGATTCTGAACCAAAAAGCAGCAGATCATGATGCTGGGAAGCAGGCTACTGTCAAGCGCTTGCCTGGCCGGTAGCCATTCTGCCTTCTGATTCGGACTCCAGGCTGTGAACAGATCCCGTAGACTGTCGCTCAATCAACCGGCATTCGACCTTGATCTGGTTGGGCCGGGGGCGCAATCCACCGGCGCTGTCTATCAGCAGTTCTGCGGCAATTTCGCCTATTTCGTAGTGCGGGAGCACGAGGGTGGTAAGAGGCGGATGCGTATGCTGCGCAATCCCGCGGTCGTCAAAACCGACGACAGCGACATCTTTGGGTACTTTAAGTCCCAGTTCGGTCAAAGCGTCGAAGCATCCCAACGCCATCATGTCATTGGCGCAGAAGATTGCATCAGGTGGATTTTCAATGGCCATCAGGCTGCGGGTCATCTCGTAACCTGTGGACGGCTCCCAGTTTCCCGGACAAACAAGAGCTGAATCAAACGGAATGTCATTGCTGGCCAAGGCCTGCTTGTACCCCTTGAGGCGGTCGCGCGCCGCATCTACGCCATGCTGGCCGTTGATGAAACCAATACGCTTGCGCCCGATTGACAAAAGGTGTTCGGTCGCGACCCGCCCACCGACCAGATCCCCCGGAACGACCGATGGAATTGTTCGCTTGGCATCATAGCAATTGACAAGCACCGTTTGCTGACTTGCCAAAGCAACCGGCAGTTCCACCAACCGGGTCAAAATCGTGCCGTAAAGGAAACCCAGCACCTGTTGACCGCCCATCTGGCTTACTATGCTCGTTTCCGTTTCCACATCTCCGTGACTTACCATCAGGCAGACATTGATGCCAAACTCCAGCGCTTTGTCCCGGGCGCCTTCGAATGCCAGCGCCATCCATGGATCGGTCGTGACTTCATCGGCTATAAAGATGATCATGGACTGCCCATCGGGTGCCCATTGTATTCCGCGGCGTACAAATTGATATCCAAGTTCTTGAGCAGCCTGCAATACCCTGCTGCGCGTCGAATCCGTCAGTTTGACGCCGGGACTGCCATTGAGAACCAGCGAGACCGTTGCCTGCGAAACGCCTGCCATTGCCGCCACGTCCATCATGGTTGGTCGGCTTTTGCTACCATAATGCTTGTTTTCCGACATCTACCTTCGTTACCTCTTCAGTTTGTTGCGTATGAGGCTTGCGGCGTTGACGCAGCCCATTTGTTGCTGGCAAGGCGTGAATTGCGCCAAAGCGTGCATTATTTCAAGCGTTTCACAACGAAGTCCGGCAGTGAAATGCGCACACTCCCCACGGGCATTTGCCTATTGACGCACTGGCGGCCCCTTCGTCATCAAATATTCGTCGCAGGCCCTCCCATGCATCGCCAGTGAAGAAATCCGAGCAACGCCGTCACCACAAGTACGACAGTCAACAGACGCTGGTACACTGAAAGACAAGTCTTTTGTGTGGTTGGCTACCAATTGGCAAGTCAGATAGCAAATTTCATGGTCCTAAGACCGCGCGGCCAATGAAGCAGATATTTGTTTTTCATCTTTCGCCTTTCACACGCCTCCATTCCATCCCGCCGCTGCACGAAAACCTTTCTGCATCTGAGCGGACGCACAAGCCCGTCGCAGCGATCGAAACGCACCCCATTCATACTTGACTAATTATTATTAGTAAATATTATTGAAGAAGGTGGAGGTAAGTAAATGAAACTTTTGGTCACGGGTGCGTCCGGCAAAGTCGGGCAGACCTTCATGAACAGCTTTATGGAAAACCCGCAATTTGCCGGCTGGAGCGTCGTTGCCCTGTGTCACAATCGCCGTATTGCGGAGACCGACAGGATTCATGTGATAACCGGCTCCCTGGCCGATCCGGCGACCGTAGAGCAGGCCATGGATGGCATCACGCATGTACTGCATATGGCTGCCGTAAAGGAAACACCGGACCTGGTCATTGATGTTGCAATCAAGGGCATGTTTTTATTACTGGAATCTGCCCGCCAATCATCATCTTTGAAACAGTTTGTTCTCGTCAGCGGCGACTGCACGGTCGGACATGTTTTTCACAAATACCCCACACCGGTGACCGAAACATCGCCGCGCATGGCCTATCCGGGATGTTATGCCCTCACCAAGGTTCTGGAAGAGGTCATGTTGGAGCAATACCAATTCCAGTATGATCTTGATGGTTGCATTTTACGTGCGCCCTGGATCATGGAAAAAGATGACTTCAAATTCGCCCTGTCCTTTGGCCCTGACCAGTTCGGGGGGCCTGAATGGCCGACGATTATCGGATCAGAAAAGGCAAAAGAATATGCGCACAAGAAGGCCGTTCCCCTGATGCTGGATGCGGCAGGTGCGCCTCTAAAGCGCAATTTCGTGCATGTCGATGATCTGGTTTCCGCAATTCTGGCAGCATTCGACAACCCGGCAGCGCGGCAGTCGCTCTTCAATATTTCCATGAATGAGCCGGTGGATTATTCCGTTGTTGCCGAATATCTGGCGCGCACACGAGGCGCTGAAATAGCAGAAATTCAGACATCTTTTCATAGCAATTGGCTGGACAACTCCAAAGCGCGACAGGCGTTGGGTTGGCGGCCGGATGTGGATTTCGAAGGGCTCATCGAGCGCGCTTGGACTTACAAGCGTGACCCCGATGATCCTCGGAAAATCTGGTACCCGGGGTAATGTGCATCGGGCCAGGCAATCAGGGAGAGAGAACGTGAAAAGCAAGTTTATATTGATATTGGCATCGGCAGCAGCGCTGATGGCCGGAGCCGCCGAGGCTCAGAATAAAAAGACCTTGGCGATTGTTGTCAAAGGCCTGGACAATCCATTTTTTGAGCAGATCAATCTTGGCTGCCAGAAGTGGATGTCGGAGAACAAGGATTCTGAGTATGAGTGCCTGTATACCGGGCCGGCTTCCAGTACGGATGAAGCTGGCGAAGTGCAGATTGTTGATGACCTTCTGACCCGTGGCGTTGCTGCTATAGCAATTTCACCGTCCAATGCACCGGCCATGGCAAACCGGATACGGCAGATCAACCCAAGCATCCCCGTCATGACCATCGATGCAGACTTCCTGGAAGCGGATCGCGGGTTGCGCAAAACCTATCTGGGTACGGACAACTACCTGATGGGGGTGAAAATGGCTGAGCAGGCCATGGTGCTGAAGCCCAAGGGCGGCAGCGTTTGCCTGCAGCTCGGCAATGTCGCCGCTGATAACATCAACGCACGTGCCGCCGGTTTCCGTGACACCATTTCCGGTGAAAAAGGTGTGGATCGCCTCAATGGCCAGAGCGGTTGGAGCGAAGTCGAGGGCTGCCCGGTCTACACCAATGACCAGGCCGATCTTGCCAATCAGCAGATGGCTGACATCTTCACTGCCAATGCCGATCTGGATGCCTTTATCCTCATTGGCGGCTGGGCTCAGTTTGCTCCGCAGGCCTATGCGCAGGTGACGGATCAGGTGATGGACAAGTTGAAGTCCAAAGACCTGATCATCATTGCGGGTGACACATTGCCTCCACAAACACAGGCCTTCCGTGATGGGCGCAGCCACTCGCAAGTTGGACAACGTCCTTTCGAAATGGGCTATCTTGCACCAGACGTGATGATCAAGCTGATCAACGGTGAAACGGTTGATGATCCGCTCTTCACTGGCCTGGATGTCTGCAACGAGCAGGACAAGGGTTTCTGCGCAAACAACTAATCAGCATTATGGTTCCGAATGTGCCGGGTCCAATCGCTGGACCCGGCACATCTGTAAGCAGATCAGACAAACGCGAGGGTCAGATGTCACAGCGTAAAATCAATTGGGGAATCCTTTCAACCGCCAATATTGGAACGGAAAAGGTCATTCCAGCCATTCAGAGCTCCCCGTCATCCCATGTCCTGGCGATTGCCTCGCGAAGCATCGGGCGCGCGCGACAGGTCGCACAGTCGCTGGGCATTCCAAAGGCCTATGGCTCCTACGAAGAATTGCTTCAAGACCCGGACATAGATGTCATTTACAATCCGCTACCAAACAATCTCCATGTTGAACTGACCATTGCCGCGGCAAAAGCCGGAAAGCATGTTCTGTGTGAGAAACCTGTTGCACTCAATGCTGCAGAGGCGGAGAAACTGCGTGAATGCCCGGAAGGCAGCGTTGTTTCCGAGGGTTTCATGGTGCGCTATCACCCGCAATGGCTGCGAGCGCGTGATCTGGTCAGATCCGGTGAGCTTGGCGAGGTCCGCGCTGTGCAAGCTGCATTCAGCTATTTCAACTCAGATCCATCCGACATCCGAAACCGCATGGAAAATGGTGGCGGCGCCATCATGGATATTGGCTGCTACCCGGTCGTCGCCGGCCGGTTTTTCTTCGATGCCGAGCCGCAGCGCCTGGTATCACTGATCGATCGCGACGTTGAATTTGCTACCGACCGACAGACAAGTGTGATTGCAGATTTTGGTGGCGGTCGGCAATTATCCTTTGTCGTGTCAACGCAGCTTGTTCCATACCAGACGCTCAACCTGTTCGGCACCAAAGGTCGCGCCGAAATGGTGATCCCCTTCAATGCACCGCAGGGGCAGGCAACAGCACTGATTGTGGATGGGGGCGAAAGCCTTGATTCCAGCCTGGCGCGCCGGGAAATCATTGCGGCCAGCGATCAGTATGCGGAACAGGCAGAAGCCATTGCACAAGCTGTTCTGAACAAGCGCCCCCTGCCCTATGGCATTGATGACGCTATTAAATCTATGCGTGTACTGGATGCAATTTTCGAAAGCGAGCGCATGGGTGGTTGGGTGGATATATGAAACGCCGCTGAGCAGGTGTACCGCCTTGCACCTATTGGGGCTTGATTAATTTCTATTAATGATATTATTAATGATTATCCGCTTATGCGGTGGTATGAATATAAACGCACAATTGTTTTGGGAGGATAAAATGAAACTAAGCCGCACACTCACAGTGATTGGCCTGTCTGCGCTTCTTGCAAGTGGGGCAATGGCGCAGGAAAAGCAGAAATTGGCTTTTGTGGTCAATGCTGCATCGGATTTCTGGAAATTGGCTGAAGCCGGTGTTGCCGCAGCTCAGGCTGAATTGCCGGATTATGAACTCCAGTTCCGCTATCCGGCGCAAGGATCAGCAGCGTTGCAGAACGCACTCATGGATGATCTGGTCGCCGCCGGCACCGATGCAATCATGATTTCTTCCGCTGACCCAAAGAACTCGGTTGACGCTTTCAACCGTATTGCCGCTCAGGTTCCACTTTTCACGACTGACAGCGATGCCCCGGACAGCAATCGAATCGCCTATCTGGGTTCGTCCAATACGCTGGCAGGCATCCAGGCCGGTGAAATTGCCTTGAAGGCCCTGCCCAATGGTGGCAAATGCATGGGCTTTGTGGGATTTCTGGGTGCTGACAACGCCATTGAGCGTATTGCCGGTTTCCGCAAGGCAGTCGAAGGTTCGAGCATCGAACTGATTGATGTCCGTGGTGACGACGTCGACTTCGCCCGGGCGCGTTCAAATGTCGATGACGTCTTGGCTTCGATGCCTGAGATCGACTGCATGGTTGGCTTCTACTCGTATAATCCACCAAAAATCTATGAAGCACTTCAGGCTGCCGGCAGGCTGGGGAAGGTTTCGGTGATCGCATTCGACGAAGACCCCATCACTCTGGGCGCCGTGGGTCAGGGAAGTTTCTCCGGCACTGTCGTTCAGGATCCATATCAGTGGGGTTATCGTGGTATGCACCTGATGGCCAAGTATCTCCAGGGTGACAAGTCTGAAATTCCGGCAGATGGCCTGATCATTGTGCCTACCGTCATTATCGATCAGTCAAATGTCGATGAATTCGAAGCGGTTCTCAAGAAACGCATAGGCGGATAATTTCTTTCTCCAATGTCAGTCATACGAGCGGGCACGTGTTGTCCGCTCGTCTTCAGTGGATGAGGGTGGGTCCGCGGCATGAATCGTGAGGAACTCGGCAAAATGAACGTTTCGCCAGAGCTTGATCTTCGGCTTGAGGGAGTGACGAAAGTCTATCCCGGTGTTGCCGCCTTGCAAGACGTGTCTTTGCGTGTTCGGGCTGGAGAAGTTGTTGGTCTGATCGGCGAAAATGGCGCCGGTAAATCCACTTTGATGAAGATTCTCGGTGGTGTGATCGCACCCACATCCGGAAAAATCATTCTCGAAGGCAGAGAATTTGACCGCCTTTCGGTTATTGAGTCCCAGGCGGCGGGAATTGCCTTTGTTCATCAAGAACTCAATGTTTTTGACAATCTAGATGTTGCTGCAAACATATTTCTGGGGCGCGAGAGAAGACGCGGGAGTCTGCCGTTCCTGGACAGAAAAAGCATGAACCGACTGGTTCAGCCCCTGCTGGAGAAGGTTGGAGCCCATTTCAAACCCACCACGCTTGTACTTGAGCTTTCACTGGCCGAGAGACAATTGCTCGAGATCGCCAAGGCTTTGTCGGTGGATGCGCGTCTTGTTATCATGGACGAGCCAACCTCCAGCCTGACCCTGTCCGAAACCACAATGCTTATGAAAGTCATAGCCGATCTGAAGGCGCATGGAATTTCGGTGATTTTCATCTCGCACCGTCTCAGTGAGATCGAAGAAAGTGCCGACAGGGTGGTTGTTCTGCGCGACGGATTGAACGCTGGCCATTTGGCGCGCGCGGAAATTTCTCATAACGCCATGATCCACATGATGATCGGGCGGGATCTGAAATCGCTTTATACGCCCCCTGCCCAAACGCCGGGCAAACCAATTCTGGCGATCAGGGACTTCAGAACGGCTGCAAATCCGGCCCACACAGCGACTCTCGATGTGCGGGTTGGTGAAATTCTGGGTGTTGCCGGTTTGATAGGTGCGGGACGAACTGAACTTGCAGAAGCGGTTTTTGGTGTTGGCGGCAAGCTGGGTGGAGACGTATTGATTGGCGAAACCGTGCTTGCTGCGCGGTCTCCATCCGAGGCGATTGACCAGGGGCTTTACCTTGTTCCTGAAGATCGCAAGCGCAATGGTCTGATCCTTGAATTCGGCACGGTGGAGAATGTCACGATGGCAAGTCTCCAGACTTTTGCAAAACGCGGCGTGGTCTCGCATGCTCGTCAGATCGCAGTCGCCGAAGAACAAAGAAAGCAACTGGCCATAAAAACGCCGGATGTACGCAGGGCCACGCAGGAAATGTCTGGCGGAAACCAGCAAAAAGTCGTGCTGGCGAAGTGGTTGTCGATGAATCCCAAAGTGATCATTTTTGACGAACCTACACGCGGCATCGACGTGGGCGCCAAGGCGGAAATTTACAAATTGATGCGCGCACTTGCCGACGATGGTGTGGGGGTCATGATGATTTCCAGCGATATGGAGGAAGTGATCGGTGTGTCGGACAGAATAGTGGTGATGAAAGAAGGCATGGTCACGGGCGAATTGCAACGCAGCCAGTTTTCCGAGCGAAATATCTTGACCCTTGCCGTCGGCAAGGTCCTGGAGGAGGTCTGAATCATGCACAAGAAAGATCTGGGCCTGGCCATTTTGATCATTGCCGTTGGCACCGTCGTTTACCTGCGCAATCCCCTGTTCCTGTCACCCATCAATCTGGGAAACACGGCGAATCTGATCGGTTTGTTCGGGCTCTTTGCCATTGGGCAGGGTTTTGTGATCATGACCGGCGGAATTGATCTTTCCGTCGGTTCCGTCATCGCATTGCTTGGTGTTGTATTTGTTGACATGGTTGGCAAGTTCGGGGTGCCCTGGCCGCTGGCCGTGCTGATAATAATATTACTCGGCGCGATTATCGGGTTGGGGCACGGGCTGCTGATAACCAGGTTCAAGATGCAGCCATTTGTCGTGACCTTGTGCGGTTTGCTGATCTATCGCGGAATAGCCCGCGGCTATACAGCTGAATCGACGGCAGGGTTTCCTTTCGGAGCGTCCTTCCCCGACCTGGAATGGCTTACAATCGGTAGGTCGTTCGGCGTGCCCCATTCGTTTGTTGCCATGATCGTGGTCGCTATTGTCATGTGGATGGTGCTGCACCAGTCTGTGTTCGGACGCCATCTGTATGCCGTGGGCAAGAATGAGGAAGCGGCCCGTTTCTCCGGCATACGTACCGACGCCGTGACAATTTCCGCATACGTCATCTGTTCTGTGCTGGCTGCTATAGCGGCCATTTATTTTGCAATGTTCACGAAGTCGGTGCAGCCATCCTCCCATGGCAATTTTTATGAGCTTTACGCCATAGCAGCGGCTGTCCTGGGCGGCTTTTCCCTGCGCGGTGGCGAGGGTTCGATCATCGGGGTGGTCCTTGGTGCGGTGCTGCTGCAGGAGTTGCAAAACCTCGTCAATCTGCTCGGTATTCCATCGTCTCTCAATTTTGCGGTCATGGGCACGGTCATTCTGCTTGGCGTCATGGCTGACCAGCAATTTTCAGCCTTCCGTGCCCGCAAAAGCGCTGCTCAGGCAATGAATCTTTTACAAAAAGACGAGGCCAGGATGTGATGGTCCGGATCATGAAAGGCAGGGCGTTCATGATAGTGTTGGTTACAAGTCACATAGGAGCGCTGCGGCGTCAGCATAAGGCTGGTTAAACGTTTCGGGATTTTGAACGACAACACTAAGCCGGGTAAACCGGCACGTGGGAGGAGGTGAGATGAGCGTACTCGAGCTAAAAAATATTTCCAAGAATTACGGTGCCATTCAGGCGCTCAATGGCGTTTCGCTGACAGTCGAACCGGGTGAGGTTGTTGGTCTGATGGGTGATAATGGCGCCGGCAAATCGACTTTGGTGAAAGTGATCGCGGGCAATTTTGCACCGTCGTCGGGCGAAGTCCTGATCTCCGGTCAGACTGTCAATTTTCACAAGCCCCTGGACGCGCAACGGGCGGGAATAGAGGTCGTCTATCAGGATTTGGCAATTTGCAACAATCTGTCGGCTGCTTCAAACGTGTTTCTGGGACGTGAGCCTACGCGGCAGTTCGGGCCGTTTCAGATCGTTGACTACAAACACATGCAGAACCGTGCGGTTGAACTCTTCGCGCGGCTGAAATCCGAAACCCGACCGCGCGACCTTGTCAAACGGATGTCTGGCGGACAGCGGCAGGCCGTGGCGATCGCGCGGGCACTTTTGACTGACGCGAGAATCGTGCTCATGGACGAACCGACGGCGGCAATATCTGTGAGACAGGTTGCCGAAGTGCTCAATCTTATCAGGCAATTGAGTGAACAAGGCATTGCAGTTGTCCTGATCAGCCATCGCATGCCCGATGTCTTCGAAGTCGCGGACAAGGTCATTGTGCTTCGGCGAGGACAATTGGTCGCCAGCAAAAACGCATCGGATTCATCACCGGAAGAAGTCACGGGTCTGATTACCGGCGCTATCGAAGCGGCCTGAAGCGCATAAGGAACCACTGAAATGTCAAACTCAAGCCTCTCAGACGCCATCAATAATTCCGAACACCGCAGTTTCATTTCGCGTATTGCCAGCCAGCAAACATTCTGGGTCTTCGTTGCGGCGTTGCTGGCATGCATCGCCTTGACCCTCATGACGGATACGTTCGCCACGGAACGCAATCTGTTCAACGTCACCCGGAATTTTGCCTTTATCGGCATCGTGGCTCTCGGCATGACGGCAGTGATCGCATCGGGCGGAATTGATCTGTCAGTGGGATCGACTTTGGTTATCTCCGCCATGACGGTCAGCGTCACAATGGCATCTGGAATGCCCTTTTGGGCCGGTTGTCTTCTGGCGCTTGGCGTTTCCCTTGTTGTCGGGGCCGTAAACGGTGTGTTGATTGCCTATGCCAAGATGCCGTCATTTGTGGTGACGCTGGGTATGCTGTCGATCGCACGAAGCCTTGCCATGGTGTTGTCCAATAACAAGATGATTTACCAGTTCGGTCCCGATCATGATTTTCTGCTTTGGTTGGGCGGAGGCTCCACCTTCGGTTTGCCGCACCCCTTGATCATCCTGCTCATCCTTGCCGCATTTACATCATTTGCCTTTCGATGGCTGCGCTGGGGGCAGCATCTGTTTGCCATCGGCGGCAATGAGCAGGCTGCCGTGCTGACAGGCATTCCCGTCAGTCGTGTGAAAGTGAGTGTCTATATGTTCTCGGCCCTCATGGCCGGCATCGCCGGTATACTCGAAGTTGGCTGGCTGGGTGGCGTCACCACCAATCTCGGCCAGTCCATGGAGCTGTCGGTCATCGCAGCTTCCGTTATCGGCGGCGCCAACCTGGCAGGTGGTGTCGGAACAGCCTTCGGCGCCGTTATCGGCGCACTGCTCATTGAAGTTATTCGCAACAGCCTGATCCTGCTTGGTATAAGCACGTTCTGGCAAGGTACTTTCGTTGGCTCCTTCATCATAATTGCAGTCGCATTTGATCGCTTCCGGCAAGCACGCGGCTATGAATGAAAAAAGCGCCGCACCCTTTCGGGTGCGGCGCTCGGGCAGTTCAGCAAAAAGGCAAAAAGGAATATTGCTATCGCGTCCGGTGTGTTTCAGATCGCCAGATATTCATTGCGCAGATCTTCGTTGTTGAGCACATCCTGCGCTGACCCCGAATAGGCAATCTCGCCCATATCGACGATGACAGCCTTGTCGGCCAGTTTCAGTGCGGCAACGGCATTTTGCTCGACAATGATCGTGGTGATTCCGATTTCCTTGATCTGCCTGACAATTTTCTCGATTTCCTGAACAATAACCGGCGCCAGCCCCTCATAGGGCTCATCCAGCAAAAGCAGCTTGATATCGCGGGCCAGTGCCCGGGCAACCGCCAGCATCTGCTGCTCACCACCCGACAGCGTGGTGCCCATTTGCGAGCGCCGCTCGGCAAGACGCGGAAAATGTTCGTAAATGCGTTCCAACTCCCAGCCGCGCGGCTCGGCAACCTGCGCAAGGACCAGATTTTCTTCAACCGTCAAGCCACCGATGATCCGCCGATCTTCGGGAACAAGCTGAACGCCCATCTGCGCTGCCTGATAGGCTTTCTTGTCGTGCAGGCTTTCACCACCAAGATAAATCTCACCGCGTTTCAGCGCAGGATCATCGACCCGGGCGATCGCGCGAAGCGTTGAGGTTTTGCCGGCACCATTGCGGCCCAGCAGTGCCAAAATCTCACCCTCGTTCAACTCCAATGATATTCCCTGGACGATATAGGATTCACCGTAGTAGGCATGAATGTCTTGTACGCTGAAAAACGGCTTGCCCGCCACGGGCTGCGCCAAGGCTGCTTTTTCATTTTGCAGGTTGCTTGGATCTGTATTTGTCAGCATGTCATTGCTCTCCGCCAAGATACGCTTCCTGTACTTTCTTGTTGCCTTTGATTTCGTCCGGCGTTCCCGATGCTATGATCCGGCCCTGAGCCAGAACCGAGATCTTGTCTGCCAGCGAGAACACCACATGCATATCATGTTCGATGATCACTTTCGTCATACCACGTGCCTTGATGGTCTTCAAAAGGTCAACGGTTCGATTTGTATCATGGCGGGCCATGCCTGCCGTAGGCTCGTCAAGCAGAAGCAGCTTGGGATGCTGTATCAGGCACATCGCCAACTCCAGCCGCCGCTTGTCGCCGCGTGACAGCGAGGCCGCTTCACGATCCTTCATTTCGACCAGGCCCATATCCGCCAGAACATGTTCGGCCTCATCGCGCAATTCCGCTTCCTTGCTCAATTTGGCGAAGAGACGCATTCTGAATGCACCATCCCTTCGGGCAAAGGCCGGGATCATGACGTTTTCCAAAAGGCTCAAATCCGGAAATATTTCCGGCGTCTGAAAGACCCTGGACACGCCCAGCTGGTTGATCTCATAGGGTGTGCGCGAATCCAGAACCGTGCCGTCAAAAACCACATGTCCCTTGTCCGGCTTGATGCGCCCGACACAGACATTGAGCAAGGTCGACTTGCCTGCACCATTTGGACCGATGATGGCATGGGTGGTGCCTTCCTCAACATTGAGGTCAACATCACTGAGGGCATGCAACCCGCCGAAGCTCTTGTGCACATCGGCTACGTGTAGAACACTGTTTTTCATGATGCGCTTCCCTATTCTGCCGGTTGAGCGGTTGCAGCCGGTGCCGATTCACCTTCGCCCCCGCCGCCACCACGAAAACGCCGGACAATACGCCGCCAGCCCTCCATCAGACCTCCTGGCAGGAAGATCACGATCAGCATGAAGAGCACACCCAATGTCAGATGCCAGCCTTCGCCGACAAACAGGCTTGATAGATCCACCGCCATATTGCGCAATCCCTCAGGCAGGAAGGAATAGACCTGCTGCAAGGCATCATCATTGAAGGAGGAAAAGATGTTTTCGAAATATTTGATGATCCAGGCACCGAGCATCGGCCCGATCAAGGTTCCGACGCCACCCAGAATGGTCATCAGCACAACCTCGCCGGATGCCGTCCATTGCATCCGTTCAGCACCGGCCAGCGGATCCGTGACCGCAAGCAAGGAGCCTGCCAGTCCTGCAAACATGCCGGAAATGACAAAGGCGGTGAGTGTATAGGGACGGGTATTGAAGCCGGTATAGTTCATGCGTGTCTGGTTGGATTTGATGCCGAGCAGCGTCAACCCGAAGGGCGACTTGAAGATACGCCTGGAAATGAAGAAACAAAGGATCAGCATGACGGCACAGAAATAGAAGCCTGAATAGCCACTCATGGACAGTCCGAACAGTTCAGTCGACGGCAACCCCTGCCCCGCAGGGGCCAGTGCCCGATCAATGATGCGCGGATCCTGCAAGGTCAGTTGCAGACCTGTTTCACCATTGGTGATCGGGGTCATGACCGAATAGGCAAGATTGTAGAACATTTGCGCGAAGGCCAAGGTCAGAATGGAGAAATAGATCCCCGATCGCCGCAGGCAGACAAAGCCGATCAACAGAGCGACCCCACCGGCAAAGGCTGTACCGAACAGGACAGCCGGCAAGACATTCATCGTAAACAGTTTGAAAGACCAAACGGCCGCATAGGAACCAACGCCCAGAAAGGCAGCATGGCCGAATGAGAGGTAGCCGGTCAGGCCGAACAGAATGTTGAAGCCCATGGCGAAGATGGCATAGATGGCAAATTTCTGCAGCAAATCCGGATAATTCGCGCCCAGCGGAGCAAGCCAGATGGGCATCGTCAGAATGACTGCAGAAAAAAGCAGCAGGGCGAAGGGTTCTTTGGAGAGCATCTGTTTCATCTGTTTTACTCTTCCATTACGCCTTCGCGCCCCAGCAGGCCGCGCGGCATGGTCAACAGGATCACGACCGCCACCAGATAGATAATGATCTGGTCGATCCCGGGAAACAGGCTCGTGATTTCATTCATGGATGCAAAGGACTGCAGGATACCGAGCATGAAGCCGGCCAGGACAGCACCGGGCAGCGAGCCCATGCCACCAACAACCACAACCACAAAGGACAGCACAAGAAAGTCCATGCCCATGTGATAGTCGGGCGGCAATATGGGCGTATACATGACGCCGGCAAGTCCTGCCACGACGGCTGCAAGGCCGAAGACGACGGTAAAGCGTTTCTCGATATTGATACCGAGGAGACCGACTGTTTCGCTGTCGCGCATACCTGCACGCACAACCATGCCGTAGGTGGTAAATTGCAGGAATGCAAAGACAGCCGCGATGATGAATGCGGAAAAGGCGAAATAGACCAGCCGCCACCAGGGATAGACAACATTGTCACCGAGGCCGAGCCAGAGCCCGATATTGGCGCTGCCAGCCACAATCTCCGGCGCACTCTGCGGAATGGGATTGGCGCCAAAATAATGTTTGATGATTTCCTGAATGACTATGGCCATGCCAAATGTCACCAGGATCTGGTCCGCATGGGGACGTTTGTAGAAATATTTGATCAGGCCGCGCTCCATGGCAATGCCGATCAGAAGCATGACGGGGATGGCAACAATAATGGATATGGGCACGGAGTAATCGAGTATCGTCGTGCCGAAATCTCCGAACCAGTTCTCAATATAGGCCGTACGCACCTCCAGCGCCGTTCCCCAGGCCGTCGTTTTGGTCTCGTCGAGAACAACAAGTTCAAGACTGAGCAACTTGTTGAACGTCACCGCGCAAAAGGCGCCCAGCATAAACAGAGCACCATGGGCAAAATTGACCACACCCAATGTCCCGAATACGAGCGTCAGACCCAATGCGATCAACGCGTAGGCTCCACCCTTGTCCAGGCCGTTCAAAAATTGAAGAAAGATCGCATCCATATTGCGAAGCGCCCCGTTGTCAACGCTGTGTTCGAGCAACAGGTGCAATATCGGCACCGCGTTTATTGCTCTGGTTCACTGTTGTGTTGATCGATTGGCCCGAAAACCGGGTACCACTTTTTGACTATCGCTGCTGACCGGCAACTTTACGAAGCCGATCAGCAATAGCAAGCTAAACTAGCAAGGTGTTGCTAGCACGATTTGGCATCTGCCGGTCCAAGATCACCACCGAAGATGGCCGGGTCATAGGTGACCTGATCACGCGGTACAATCTTGACAACATCCAGAAGGTCGAACTGCGACGTCGGGTTTTCGTTGCCGCGCACCACAAGAACGTCCTTCATGCACTGATGGTCTTCAGCACGGTAGAGCGTTTTGCCGTTGCCCATGCCGTCAAACTCAAAGCCTTCAAGTGCAGAAATAACCTGCGGCGGAGAGAATGTTCCCGCACGTTCGCAAGCGTCAGCATAAAGCAAGGTCTGAACATAGCATGTATGGGCTGCCTGAGATGGCGGGAAGCCGTATTCCTGACCGAAGGATTTGACAAAGGCCTTCGATGCGTCGTCTTCCAGGGACCAGTTCCAGTTTGTGGTTCCCAAAATGCCCTTGATGTTTTCGCCGGCACCCTGAGCCATCAGACGCGAGAACAATGGAACAACAATTTCGAAGTTCTTGCCATTGACCTGCTTGGCGCGCATGCCGAACTGAACGGCCTGGGTCAGTGAATTGACCATGTCCTTGCCATAGTGATTCAGGATCAGCACATCTGCACCGGAGTTCAAAACAGGAGTCAGATACTGCGAGAAGTCACCGGCACCCAAAGGTGTGCGCACCGCATTGACTGTTTCCCAGCCGAGCGCTTCCGTAGCGTTCTTGATGGATTCTTCCTGTGTCCAGCCCCAGGTATAATCGGCTGTCAGGTGATAGGCGCGGCGATCCGCACCGAATTGTTCACCGAGGATTGGTCCCAATGCCAGACCTGACTGGTAGGCATTGAAGAAATGGCGGAAACCATAACGCTTCTTGTCCTTGCCGGTCGTATCGTTGGAGTGGGTCAGGCCGGCCATGAAGATGACGCCGGTTTCCTGACAAAGACCCTGCACGGCAACGGCCACACCGGACGATGAACCACCAGTGATCATGATGGCGCCGTCTTTTTCGATCATCCGCTTGGCCGAAGCACGGGCCGCATCGGATTTGGTCTGGGTATCGCCTGTCACATAGGCAACTTTCTTTCCAAGGATACCGTTACCCTTGAGCGCTTTCGATGAGAATGTACCGAGCATTCCGCCATCACCTTCACCATTGAGGTGTTTGACAGCCAGCTGATAGGCGCGCAGTTCGTCTGCGCCTTCATCGGCATAGGCACCTGACTGCGGCACATTGAAGCCCAGTGTGACGGTGCTACCGGTTGGCATATTGCAGAAATCTTCAGCATAGGCTCCACGTACGAAGCTCATTGGCGCTGCAAGTGCAACACCGGACGCTGCGCCTGCTTTCAGCAAGCCACGCCGTGTCATGATTAATCTGGACATTGAATTCCTCCCGAATGTCGCTTGTCGCGTGCTCCATATCCTCTGATGGAACACGCCGAATGCTAATCACCCCAGCAGAAGTCGCAATAATCCATTCGTGTATGAGACTTTGGTTCATGATACTTTCGTTTATATTCAAATCGTCAACAGCATCCCCCTTTGGCCCCTTGTGTCCCACCTCTGCGGTCCGCAACCGTAGGTTCGGTTGATCTGGGTCAAGCCTGCGTCATAATTTCCTGTTTAGACTCCATCTAAAGTCTGATAGGACTGGCCGAGAGGAGCTGTAGGCTATTGCAGTCAATGCCTGCAGGTTGGGCTGCTGTCCGAAATCTTGTGCGGGCAATGACCCTGCTTTGCGAATTGGAGTATGTGTTCAATGGACTATCGCAGTATTTTTCAGGAAGCAGTGGACCAGCTGCATGCCGAAAAGCGCTATCGGGTCTTTGCAAACCTGGAACGTATTGTGGGAAAATTCCCGCAGGCCATTCATCGTTCCGGCGGCGCTGCACGTGAAGTGACTGTGTGGTGTTCCAACGATTATCTGGGCATGGGGCAGAATGAAGACGTCATATCGGCTCTTTGCAACGCCGCGACGAAAATGGGGTCTGGCGCCGGTGGAACGCGCAATATTTCAGGCACCAACCATCCGTTGGTGGAACTCGAACTCGAACTTGCCGATCTCCACAACAAGGAAGCCGCGCTGGTTTTCACGTCGGGCTTCATATCCAACGAAGCATCCATTTCAACCATCGCCAAACTGCTTCCCGACTGCCTGATCCTTTCGGACGAGCTCAATCATTCCTCGATGATCGAGGGTGTCAGCCGCTCGGGATGCGAGAAAAAGATCTTCCGGCACAATGATCTGGCCCATCTGGAAGAATTGCTTCGCGCTGCAGAACCACAGCGGGCGAAACTGGTTGTTTTTGAATCCGTTTATTCCATGGATGGTGATATTGCACCCATCGAAGCGATCGCCGATCTGGCTGATAAATATGGTGCAATGACCTATATTGACGAAGTGCATGCCGTTGGCATGTATGGCCCGCGCGGCGGTGGCATCACGGATCGTGATGGATTGGCAGATCGTATTGATATTATCGAAGGTACACTTGCCAAGGCCTTTGGTGCACTGGGCGGCTATATCACCGGTCCGCGCGCTGTCATTGATGCCGTGCGCTCCTATGCACCGGGTTTCATTTTCACGACGGCCCTGCCACCTTCCATAGCCGCGGCTGCAACGGCCTCCATTCGCCACCTCAAACAGTCGCAGACGGAGCGCGAAACGCATCAGCAGCAAGCACGGGCAACAAAACAGGCGCTGGGCGCAGCCGGATTTCCGGTCATGCCCTCCGAGACACACATCGTGCCTTTGCTGGTGGGAGACCCTGAATTGTGCAAGAAGGCATCCGATCGCCTTCTGGACGTTCATGGCATTTATATTCAGCCAATCAACTATCCCACAGTGCCACGCGGCACCGAGCGCTTGCGGATTACACCAACACCCTACCATGACGACCAGTTGATTTCAGAGCTTTGCAGCGCCTTGCAGGAAGTTTGGAATACGCTCGGTATTCCTTTTGCATCCGGCAAGAATGAAGATCCTGTTCGCTCTGATCGCATCGTCAATCTGACGGTACCCAAATCCGGCGGATAGAGCGATTGTCATGACACGGTGGGTCTATTCGAAGACCTGCTGCTGGCATGCGAGGCGGATTAGGCCGTAGATGCAAAATCCGAGCTTGATCACGTCGATGACCGGACTGCCTGACACACGCATCAGTGCTGTCGATGGGGCCCCATAGCAGAACGGAACCTGCTATGGGTTGCCCAGTTCCAGGAGAACACCATGATCAGATATTTTATCGCTGTTGGCATTGCGCTGCTGGCGCTCGGTGGAACGGGCGTGGCCGATGAGTTGAAGGTCGGGATCACCAAAGAGATGAAGAGCGTGACGGTGGAATCGCCTGACGGACGAATAGAAATTCGACGCATTCAGGATCAGAACCACGAAATTACGGGCGAATTCGCACGGACTTCACGCGCCTGCCCGCCATTCTGCATCCAACCGATTTCCCCGGCGGAAGGCGTGACGACAATCGGAGAAGTTGAATTGATCGCAATGCTCCAGGAGCCGGACGCGTTGGTCGTCGACAGCCGCACGGTCGACTGGTTTCAGGGCGGATCAATTCCCGGTGCCATCAGTCTGCCGTTTACGCAGGTGGGCGACCGGCTGACCGAACTTGGCTGCGAGCCGGATTTCGACGGCTGGGACTGCGCCGACGCCAAGCGCGTCGCCCTGTTCTGCAACGGTTTGTGGTGCGGCCAGTCACCAACCGCCATTCGCGCAATGATCGCCGCCGGCTATCCGGCCGAACGCATTTTCTACTATCGCGGCGGCATGCAGAGTTGGCGTGTTCTCGGCCTTACAGTCACGGGTGAAGGTGACTGAAGCCAGGGCGCAAATGGGTACCTGACAAGCCGCAATGCTCTGATCGCAATCACTCTGACGAAGCCGGTGGATCGTCACCTACAGTGCTGAAATGAACCGTACCAGGCGATCCGCGGCCTCTTCGACTTGATCGATCCGCCTGAGGAAACAGGCGCGCAGGAATGCGTCGCCTCCGGTGCAAAACCCGGACCCCGGTGAAAGGCCGACATTGGCTTCATCGACGACCCGCAAGGCGGCGGCATGGGAATCCTCGAGACCATCGATTGAAAAGAAGGCATAGAATGCGCCGTCTGGCTTTGCCAAACGGACCCGGCCGGTTGCGCTCAGGGCGTCACACAGAACATCACGGGCTGCGCGGGCGCGCTCCTTTTGCTCCTCCACATAAAAATCGCCCTGTTGCAGCGCGGCAACAGCACCCTCTTGCATAAATTGCGGCACGCCGGATGTCGAATATTGTATCAGGTTTTCAATGACCTGGCCCAGTTCTGCCGGCGCCTTGATCCAGCCGACCCGCCAACCGGTCATGGACCAGTTCTTGGAAAACGAATTGACGAACATGATCCTGTCACCGTCTTCCATGACGTCGAGAAACGACGGCGCGCGATGGCCCTCATAGTAGTAGCGCGCATAGATCTCGTCGGCGATGATCCAGATATTGGCTTTTCGTGCAAGATCCAGAATGGCGCGCAATTCATCCAGACTTGCCGCCCAGCCGGTCGGATTTGAGGGCGTATTGATGAACAATGCCCGGGTTTTTGGACCAATGGCCTTGGCGAGCCGATCCATGTCAAGCATCCAGCCATGCTGCCCAAAATCTAGCGTTACGGGCACCGGGTGCGAACCGGAAATCTCGAGCGCAGCCGATATATTCGGCCAGGCAGGCGAAAGGAAAGCCACTTCATCGCCGGGACTGCAGATTGCCTCGATGGCAAGCCTGATGGCCTGCATGCCGGAACCGGTTACAAACATGCTGTCGGGCTCATGGCGCCCACCAAAATGGCGACCATAATAATCAGCCAGGGCCTGACGCAGGTCTGGAATTCCGCGTTGCCAGGTATAGAAGGTTTCGCCTCTTTGCAAAGACTGAACCGTGGCTTCAGAAATGAAATCGGGCGTCGGGAGATCACCCTCGCCGACCCACAGCGGGATGAGCCCCTGTTTCAACCTGCCATGGTTGATCAGGGCAATGATGCCGCTCTCCGGTACGTTGCGCGCGCGCGGACTTAGATCATCGAGTCGTGTCATTCATATTCTCCAGCCAGAGGAATTACATAGCCCTGCTGGCTGGAGAAATCACGTCAAATTCGCGTATGATTCCATCGGCGATGCTGATGATTGGTGACCACCAGTAAAGCCCTTTCGGACTTATTTCTTCAAGAGATCACGAATTTCTGTCAGCAACTGAACATCGGCTGGCGGTGCAGCAGGCGCTGCTGGCGCTGCTTCTTCCTTGCGGCGCAGGTTGTTGACACCTTTGACCATCAGGAAAATAATCCAGGCCAGAATGATGAAATTGATGGCGACAGTCAGAAAACTACCATAGGCAAGAACTGCACCCTGTTCGCGGGCAGCTTCCAGTGTATCGGCAGTGACCGCACTGCTCAGGCCAATGAAGTAGTCGGAAAAATCAAAGCCACCGAAAATGGCGCCGACAATCGGCATGATGAGGTCATCGGTCAGAGACTTGACGATCAGACCAAATGCGCCGCCGATGATAACACCGACAGCCAGATCCATGACATTGCCCTTGGCAATGAATTCCTTAAATTCGTTTAGCATTTTCGTTCCCTTTGCTTTCATATTGAACGTTTATTTCGAGTGGCGCGGACCCTATACTAATCGTTTTCAAATAAAAGCGCCATTATAGCGGAAACAAGCCTTTCGCAGGGGTTTGGCATGAACTGTTCTTTCTGCGTGATGCAACTTTGGCCCCATTTGCCTGAATGCTCTTTGCAGCTATGGTCGCAAGCGCATGAAACCGTAAAAGGAGGATTTTCGCTTCATGTTGGTAGGTTGGGTTATCGTCACTTCGGCATTGCTCTATCTGCTGTTGCTGTTTGCAATCGCAAGCTTTGGGGACCGCCGGTCTGCAAACAAGCGTGATGCCGGCAAGGGCCGGCCCTTGATCTATGCATTGAGCCTGGCCGTCTATTGTACCTCCTGGACCTATTTTGGCGGGGTGGGACTGGCGGCGCAACGTGGCTTCGAGTTTCTTGCCATCTACATCGGGCCAATCCTCGTCTTTACCATCGGCATGCCGGTCATTCGCCGCATCGTCACTCTGGCGAAAGAGGAGAAGCTGACCTCCATCGCCGATTTCATTGCCGCCCGATACGGCAAAAACCCCACGGTTGCGGGGATTGTCGCCCTTATTGCAGTTATCGGCACAATTCCCTATATCGCCCTGCAGTTGAAAGCCGTTTCCTCGTCGGTCACCATCGTCATGGCCGATACACCGTTCGATTCCCGGTTCGGCTCGTTCTTTCTGACCGATATCTCACTGATCGTGGCGCTTCTTCTTGCCGGCTTTGCCGTGATATTTGGAACACGTCATGCGGATGCGACGGAGCACCAGAACGGACTGATCCTGGCGGTGGCAACGGAATCACTCGTCAAACTGCTTGCCTTTACTGCAGTGGGCCTGTTCGCCACCTTCTTTCTTTTTGACGGCCCGGCCGATCTGTTTGCAAAGGCAAGCCAGAGCGAAACAGTTGTCGCGGCCATGAGCTATGAAACCGCCCCTGCCCGCTGGTTTGTGCTGATCCTGCTGTCGGCTTTTGCCATTATTGTGCTGCCAAGACAATTTCACGTAACAGTTGTGGAAAACCGTACCGAGAGCGAATTGCGCACCGCAAGGTTTCTGTTTCCGCTCTATCTGATCGCCATCAATCTTTTTGTGATTCCCATTGCTGTTGCGGGTCTTCTGACTTTTCAGGGGACCGGAATCGGCGATCAATTCGTACTTCTCCTGCCCTTGGCACACGATATTCCCTGGTTGTCACTGGCGACATTCATCGGCGGTTTTTCAGCCGCGACCGCCATGGTTATCGTTGCGTCGGTTGCTGTTGCCATCATGATATCCAATGATATTGTCATGCCGGTTTTGCTGCGTCAGAACATCATTCGGCGCGGCGGCGATCTCGGCGACTTTACCGGCACGATCCTGATCATCCGGCGGACGTCCATTTTCTGCGTCATGCTTCTGGGGTATGCCTATTATCGATCGGCCAATATCAATGCAGGCCTCGCATCCATCGGCCTTTTGTCATTTGCCGCCATTGCCCAGTTTGCCCCAGCGCTGCTGGGAGGCCTCATATGGAAACAGGCCAACGCACGCGGCGCGATCGCGGGATTGTCCAGCGGCATGTTCGTCTGGACCTATCTGCTTTTTGTGCCAAGCTTCGGCGGCCCCGACAACTCGGCCATTGCCGCCAACGTCCTGGGATTCCTGCTGCCCTTCACGGACGCCTTTTCAGGCAGCAATGCTGACCCCTTCGTCAACAGCGTGATCCTGAGCCTCAGCGCCAATCTGGCGATGTTTGTTGCCGGGTCTCTCAGCCGACCGGCAAAACCTCTGGAGCGTATGCAGGCTGGCGTCTTCATCCCGCAACGTTCGATCATCCGGCCAGCCAGCAATGATTGGCAAACCGGAATAACCATCAAACAGCTCAAGCAGACAATCACCAAATACCTGGGTGCGGAACGTACAGAACGTTCCTTCCACACCTATGAGACCACACGCGGACGCTGGCTCGAACCCAGTTCCCAGGCTGATATGGATCTGGTGCGCTACTCCGAGCAATTGCTGGGAAGCGCCATCGGATCGGCATCGGCTCGGCTGGTGCTCTCATTGCTGTTCCAAAAGGATGATACGTCATCCGATACGGCGCGATTGCTTGATGAGGCATCAGAAGCGCTGCAGTATAATCGTGACCTGCTGCAAACGGCCCTTGGTCAGATGGATCAGGGGATCACCGTGTTCGACAGGACAAACCGATTGAGCGTGTGGAATCGCCGCTTTCGATCCCTGCTTGATTTGCCCGAATCGGTCGGACAGGTTGGCGTGGCGCTTGAAGATATTGTCAAGATTCTTGCCGGCCGCGGCGATATAAGACAAGATCAGGTAAAATCCACAATCGACAATTTCCTGACCATGGACACATCATGGACGCTGATGCTTGCAGAGTCCGGTCGGATTATTGAAATTCGATCGAACCCCATGCCTGACAGCGGTGTCGTTACCACCTATGCGGACATCACCGAGCGTGTTTCTTCAGCCGAAGCGCTGACCCAGGCCAATGAGACGCTTGAACAACGCGTTGCTACCCGTACGGCTGAACTGGTTCGGGTGAATGGTGAGCTGGCCGAGGCGCAATCGCGGGCGGAAGAAGCCAATATCGGCAAGACACGTTTTCTCGCCGCTGCCGGCCATGACATCATTCAGCCGCTTAATGCTGCGCGCCTCTACTCGTCGTCGCTGGTTGAACGGCTGGGTGATTCCGATAATCGCGACCTGGTGCGCAATATCGATTCCTCACTGGAATCGGTGGAATCCATATTGGGTGCAGTGCTCGACATCTCGCGGCTGGACACGGGCACCATGAAACCGCAGATCTCCAGCTTCCCGCTCAACGATGTGCTGCGCCGTATCGAAACGGATTTCGCACCCATTGCAGCTGAAAACAAGCTGCAAATGCGGGTCATGCCAACATCGGCGCATGTTCGCAGCGATCCAAATCTGCTGCGGCGGCTGATACAGAATCTGGTCTCCAATGCAATCAAATACACCCCCCGAGGCCGCGTGCTTGTGGGTGTACGCCACAGGGGCGATACGGTCATGGTTCAGGTGGTCGATACGGGAATCGGAATTCCCGACAGCAGTTTTGAAAAAGTATTCGGAGAATTTATCCGACTTGATGATGGCGCCCGAAACGCCTCAGGTCTGGGCTTGGGGCTGTCTATTGTTGATCGGATCGCCCGCGTTCTCGATCATCCGGTCATACTCACGTCCAAGATGGGAAAAGGCACCGATTTCAGGGTCGAAATCCCCGTCGAGACCAATATCAAACGCGTTCAACTGACGAGCGGCAACCAGCCGAACGTTCCTGCCTCGATGACACTGGATGGCCTGTCTGTCCTGTGCATCGACAATGAACCAGCAATCCTGGACGGACTGCAGATACTACTGGGCGGGTGGAGCTGTGCGGTATCCTGCGCCGGATCGGTTAATGGACTTGAGACGTTTTTTGCCAATAGCTCCCACCCGCCAGACGCCATCATCGCCGATTATCATCTGGACGATGGCAACGGCATCGAGGCCATTTTGAAAATTCGACAGCACTGGCGCGACAATATTCCAGCTGTTCTGGTCACTGCGGACCGGAGCCTTGATGTGCGCAACAATGCAGAAGAGCATTCAATATCGATCTTCAACAAACCATTGAAACCGGCAGCCCTCAGGGCATTTCTCAACCAGATCGCCATTGCGCGAAAATCCGCCGCCGAATAATTCGGCCAAACAGTCAGTTGAGTGAACTGTTTTCCCTATCCAGCATCTCTGCGCCGATTTTTGCCAGTTGAATGACAGCCTGGGTGCGGCTGTCAACGGCCAGTTTCTGCAGGACTGCGGAGACATGCGCCTTGATGGTGGCCTCGGAAACACTGAGTTCATAGGCGATCTGCTTGTTGAGAAGCCCCTCGGCAAGCATGCCGAGAACCCGGCTTTGTTGCGGCGTCAATGTTTGCAGACGCCTTATCAATTCAGCAATCTCGGCATCCTGTTCGGGTCCGAATTCAAACCCGCGAGGCGTCCAGACCTCTCCGGCCAGGACAGCTTTGATACCATCGCGAATTTCATCGATGCTCGCAGATTTAGACAAAAACCCGGAGGCACCAAGGTCGATGGCGCGCCTGATCGTTGTCTGATCGTCGGATGCCGAAACAATGACAACGGGCAGGCTGACATATTCGGCACGCAAGGAGATCAGCCCCGAAAGACCGCTGACACCGGGCATGGTCAGGTCCAGCAGCATCAAATCCGCCTCCGGATTATCACCGGCAGCATTGCGAGCCGCACCAAAATCACCAGCCTCGATGATCTTCAATCCATCTTCAATGCCTGCCAAAGCCTGTCGCATGGCGCCTCGAAACAGCGGATGGTCATCTGCAATAATGATTGTTTTTGACAATTTGTTCGCCCCCTCCCCAGAGGCTTAACAGGCCTGAAAAACATTCCCTTGCCCTTCGGCGCATCTGGTGGCTGTGAATATTCCAACGCAATCGCCAACGCATTCATTCATGCGACAGGCCATGCCATTGCGCAAAGATCATTCAATCCCTCCTGCAAATTAAACCTGATTTGCCACTGATGACAACGGTATTAGCCGGTTGAGCGATATTTGACCACTATCTGCACGCATTGAATCCTCTACAAGCTTCTCGAAAGGTCTTTGATCAGAAAACTGCGGGCGCCCGATCACTCCAACCGGGATGCACCGCGACAAAGATGAGACCAGGGTGATCAAGCTTCAGAGTATTGAAAATGTCGCGCCTAATTTTTGTCGGTCTCGTTTTCCAGATCCTCAACGAGATCGAAAAAACGACGCATCAGCTTTTCCATGACGCCGAATGATTGGTCGAGTTCGTCGTCGGAAGGCAGATTCTTGTAGTGCGTATCTGACCGCTCATTCGAAGGGCCTGCAAGTCTGGCAAGCTTTTCCTCGAGCAAATCGATCTGATCCTCCAGCGCGCGCCGTTCATCCGCCGCCATGCGACAAATGAGCTGGCCGTCCGAAAGTTTGCAAATCGACATTTCGCCGGTGTGGGTATCGAGGCGGACAAATCCGCTTCCCGCAGACTCGCCGACCGACTCCATCACAAAGCGATTTTCCAGAGCCTCTGCCTGGCTTGCGCCACACAGGAGGAGAAGGCCGATTGTTCCGCCCACGAATATTTGTATAAACTGGTTCATACGCACCCTGTCCGATGATTTGCACAATCGAAATGATCTCATATCAGGCGATCACGCCGAAAATGCGATTGCCGCCAGATTCCATTGCGGCCATTTTGATTCCATCGTGTATGGAAAAGGCCCGAACATCTAGCACTGGAAGTATCATGCCACACATCGTCTACAAAATCGCGGAAGAGCCCCTTTGGCGACAGGCAGAAAAATCCGGCGTCTTCCGGGGCGCGCCCATCGACATCAAGGATGGATACATCCATTTTTCCACAGGTGATCAGGTTGCGCAGACAGCAGCGTTGCATTTCGCCGGGCAGAGCGACCTTGTGCTGGTTGCGGTGGATGGCGCACACCTTGGCAACGCGCTGCTCTATGAGGAATCTCGCGGTGGCGCCTTGTTCCCGCATCTTTATGGCCCACTGCCACTCAGCGCCGTTGTCTGGTCCAAACCCTTGATGCTCGACGAGGACAACATGCATATTCTGCCTGATCTGGTTTGAAAATGACCATTCTCAACACGCTTGGCAGACGCGCACTTTTCACTCTGGACCCCGAGTCTGCGCACCATCTGTCCATTCTGGCACTCAAATCAGGACTGTTGCCTTCCTGCCGCGCCGCCTATGACAAGAACCTGGCCGTGCAAACGGCAGGCCTTTCATTTCCAAATCCGATCGGACTGGCTGCCGGCTACGACAAGAATGGCGAAGTGCCCGGTGAAATCCTGCGTCTGGGATTCGGCTTTACCGAGATAGGGTCGGTCACGCCAAAACCACAGGCAGGCAATCCCAAACCGCGTATTTTCAGGCTTCCGGCCAATCAGGGCGTCATAAACCGCCTTGGCTTCAACAATCAGGGCCATCAGGCCGTGCTCAAGCGGTTGGAAAAATTTGAAAATCCGCACCCCGGCCCGATTGGAATCAACATCGGGGCCAACAAGGATTCAGCCGATCGCATTGCCGATTACACGTTGGGCCTGAATGTTTTTTATGACCACGCCGATTATCTGACGATCAATATATCCTCTCCAAACACGCCTGGCCTGCGCGGCCTTCAATCGCGCGACAGCCTTGGACCTTTGCTGGATGCCGTCATGGCAGCGCGCAATATGCAGCGCGAAGCAGGCAAGAAACACAAACCGATATTCCTCAAGATAGCGCCCGACCTGACAATAGGCGAACTTGAAGAAATCGCCGAGGAACTCAATCGGCACGCAATGGATGGACTGATCATTTCCAACACGACGATGGCGCGCAGTTCATTGCGCCATGAACCTGACAGCAACGAGGCCGGTGGCCTTTCCGGCAAGCCATTGTTCGAGCGTTCGACAATTGTTCTGGCGAAAATGCGCAAGCTGGTCGGACCCGATATGACATTGGTGGGTGTCGGCGGCATCGATTGCGCCGAAACTGCGCTCGAAAAAATATGCGCTGGAGCAGATATTCTTCAGCTTTATACGGGGTTCATCTATCAAGGCCCCGGTCTGGTTCGAAGCATTTTGAAAGAGCTTTCCACCCTGGTGGCGCGCCAGGGCGCAAGCAGCATCAGCCAATTGCGAGACAGGAAGCTGGATGAATGGGCAGCAAAGCCGATTCCGGCGTAGGCTGATTTAGAGTATCCGTTGTGATCAAGCCATTTTTTCGTTCCATTTTC